>Ga0224504_10001224_pt1 | contig 11514 bp, 9 predicted proteins | sample SF_Oct11_sed_USG_3_FD_170160 | JGI IMG/M metagenome (GOLD analysis project Ga0224504, IMG submission 170160) | Sediment microbial communities from San Francisco Bay, California, United States - SF_Oct11_sed_USGS_24 | ecosystem: Environmental > Aquatic > Marine > Sediment | place: USA: California... | reverse complement strand
AAGTCGGTGCAATCATCACACTCGTCGCCGATAAAGTCGTGGTCAGCATCGGCCAGGTTTGAGTGATACAGTCCCGGGCAATTGTCGACACTGTCGATAAAACCATCGCCGTCGGAGTCCTCGGGGACCATCAGCGGATAAAGATCATAGGTCTCACCCTCCTCGATAGTATAGGGCGTGTCCCCAATGCCGTCGCCATTGTTGTCGACGCCTGTATAGTCCGACCAGTAGTTACCCTCTTGTTGATAGACGGAGTACCAATAGTCGGTTCCGTCGCCATAGTCCTGCGCCTGAGTGTCGCCGGCGTTGTTGTTATGGAAACTATTGTGGTGGAAAGTATTGTTCTCCCCGCCACCCATACACATGCCAAGTACAAGCGCCCGACCGACGTTCCAGTAGAAATGGTTGAAGACAACATCATTGTACTGGGACATGAGCATAGACATGCCGACACCGTTGCCGACAACGAAGTTGCTGCGCACGATATTATCGGAGTGGTAGAGACTGACCGAATGTTCGAAATGTATTCCGATCGAACTGTTGAGGCCAACTACGTTACCGATTATCTGATTGTCGGCATTGTTGCTAAAACTACCGTAGACATCCTCATAGAAGTATACGCCGGTAACGTTATCCCAAATATAACAGCCTCGAATGGTGCAGAAAGAAGATGCCGTCAGAGATATCCCCGCCGCGCCGTTGTCGTAAACGAAGCAGTCTTCTACAAGCACGTTTTCTGTCTCCACGATCCTGATACCGGAATCCCAGGCACCTTCGTATGGCCCCAGCGGTCCGCCGTGCTGAACGGACAGGTTCTTGATCACAACTCCCGCAGCCGAAACCAGAATGCAATCACCACTGTCCGAAGCGTCGATGACAGTGCTGTTGCGAGTCTCACCGAGCAACGTGACGGCCTCAGTAATGGCAACATGTTCGTAATACCTGCCGGGGGCGACCTGGACGGTGTCGCCTACCGACGCTACATCGACCCCGGCCTGGACCGTTGGCTGATCGGCGGGGACATAGATTACAGTTGAATTGGTTTTGGCCGCAAGAGCTAAAGCCAGGGTCAGGCCAAGCGGAAATGCCTTCAAACGAGACCTCCTGTCATGAGTCATCGTAGACTTCAGTATACAATATATCGGAAAGGCGGAATCTGTCAAGCAAATCGGCGGTTCTCCGTGCGTGGTATGCGTCGTCGTGCGCCAGGCGGTACCCCACCCAGAGGCTTTGCGTCGGGTGGGATTCGGTGAGTACGCAAGGTAACCCACCTGGCGCTTCGCTTTAGGTGGGGTACAAGATTCGTCCTTCGACTGCGCTCAGGACGACACGGTCAAGCCATGGTTCTCACATTCGGACCAGGGGTTTCGACCTACAGGACTGGCGGGTTCACGCCGCGGCGCGCAGGCGAAGACGGACCCGCCCTACCGGACTATGCACCGTCGGCGTCATTGCGAGCGACCAGAGGGGCCGCGGCAATCTCAATCTTCGGTACCCCACCCAGAGGCTCTGCGTCGGGTGGGATTTTTGCCGCCAGCAACATTTTGCTGCCTGAGCCGTCTAATGGTATGGCGAGATGAGACTTTGCCCGCAAAAGCCGGCAGCGCCAACGGCAGGGTGAACAGAGGAGAGACTCTTGAATCTAAACATCGAATCACTCGGAAAACGTTATCGAGGCAATGTCTGGGGTCTGAGGAAGTTCAGTCTAAATGTCCAGCCGGGGTTGCTCGGCCTTCTGGGACCTAACGGCGCCGGCAAATCTACCCTGATGCGTATCCTGGCCACAGTCACCAGGGCGACCGAGGGCAGCGTAACTTTCAACGATGTCGACATCGAGCGTTCACCAAACAACGTGCGTACCGTGCTGGGCTATCTACCGCAGGATTTCGGTGTCTACCCACACCTGAACGCGGTCGAATTCCTGACTTATCTTGCCGCAGCCAAAGGGATCGGTGGCGCCGGGCAGCGGATCGATCAGCTATTGGAGCTGGTCAACCTGACCGAAGCCCGTAAACGTCCTCTGGGTTCTCTATCCGGCGGTATGAAGCAGCGGGTTGGGATCGCCCAAGCTCTGTTAAATGACCCCAAATTGCTGATTGTCGATGAACCAACGGTCGGTCTCGACCCGGAGGAGCGGGTTCGCTTTCGGAATTCGCTGTCGGAGTTGGCCGGGGAGAGGATTGTGATTTTGTCCTCGCACATTGTTTCCGATGTTGCCGCCATAGCCACCAGAGTGGCTATTATTAACCGCGGACGACTCATTGCCCAGGCCACTCCGGAGGAGTTGCTCAGGTCGGTGCATGGAAAAGTCTGGGAGTGGGTGGTCCCGTCAACGGAGCTGCCCAAGTTGCAGCAACGGCTGCTTATTTCCTCCAGTATCCGAACCGATCAGGGGGTGCGCATTCGCGTCGTCGAAGAAAGCTGCCCCGATGAGAGCGCAGAGGCTGCGTCTCCGACGCTCGAAGATGCCTATCTTTATATACTGGCCCATGACCGAAACAACGGTAACTCAGCCCGACAACCGAGCGAGCGTTCATGATGCCGAATCATCAAGAGCCCATCGGCCAAGAGGTCTCAACCTATCCTGAGCCTGCGCAATTGTTCACGACCGTCCAGCCGACAACGGTCCCGGGTAAGATTATTCAATTCCCACTATGTCGATTTGTACTGGTGCTGGCTTTTCTGTCGCCGGTGAATCTGGCCGGAATGGCATTGGACCAGTCATTGACCGACTCAAGCGGCTGGGCGAAGCTTCTTCTTGCCCTCGCCGCCTCCATTCTTATGTACGCTGTCTACTGCCTCTACACACGTTTGATCGAACGACGCAAAGCATCGGAGTTGGCCTTGAGGGGCAGCGTTGCCGAATTCGGACGCGGTTTTGGAATAGGTACTGCTCTAATGGTAACGGTCGTGGCCGTGCTGGCCGTCGGCGGATACTACCGTATTGAGTCGTTCGATCCGAACCCGGCCATCGCAGTCCAGGGATTCCTGCGGATGTTCTCCGCTGCCTTTCTGGAAGAAATGGTCTTTCGGCTGATCGTCTTCAAAATCACCGAGGAGGCTCTGGGTAGCTGGTTGGCTTTGGTAGTGCAAGCCGCTTTGTTCGGTCTGGTGCATGCCGGCAATCCAAACGCCACCTGGTTCAGCTCGGTAGCCATCATGGTCGAGGCCGGAGTTCTGTTGGCCGCGGCCTTTATGTATACACGTCGCATTTGGATGATCTTCGGGCTGCATCTGGCCTGGAATTTCATACAGTCTACAGTCTTCGGCCTGACCGTTTCGGGCCACACGGTGGAGGGATTGGTGAGGCCTTCAGTCACCGGACCAGAGTGGCTGACCGGCGGTGCCTTTGGGGTCGAGGCTTCATGGTTGGCGGTGGGACTTTGCCTGATGGTCGGCTTGGTCATGCTCAAGAGAGTCGTTGGTGTCGGGCGAACCGTGCAGCCGGTCTGGCGACGCTCCAAAAAGCCATCCCTATTCCCAGCCGATGTACCCTGAGATACGGAGAGGTCCGGCAATGACTGCTCTTTACCACACCGTGCTGGCCGACTTCCGTGAACGCACCAGGCGTTACAGCTTTCTGGTCGTGCTCGGACTCAATCTCTACCTGGGATACCTGGTCTACGTGGGAAAGTTCACGGCTCGACTGGGCAACTATCGAGGTGTCGGTAACTCAGCCTGGGTCGGCAGCACCATGACCATGACCTGCACGCTACTGTTGATGATGTTCGGATTCTACGTGATCAAAAACGCTATCGATCGCGACCGGACCACCGGCGTTGGCGAGATACTCGCCACTACACCGCTCACGCGAATAGGCTATCTGTTCGGCAAGCTCCTCAGTAACTTTGCAGTTTTGACCTCGATGTTGATGATTGTAGCGGCATCAGGAGCGGTCATGCAACTTGTCGACCCCGGTTCCGGCAGCTTTGATCTGTGGCATTTGCTGGCGCCGTTTGTGTACATCGGGCTGCCGACTATGCTGCTCACGGCCGCCTTTGCAATACTGTTCGAATCGATCCGGTGGCTGCGCGGTGGGCTGGGGAATGCCGTCTACCTGATCATGATAACGATGAGCCTGCCGCTGGCCATGGAGACCAAGCGTCCAATTTTCGACTTTGTTGGGCTCAACCTTTTTGAGACAAGCATGAAAACAGCGGCCTTGGCTCAGTTTCCGGGGGCCAAACTGAATTTCAATCTCAATCCGGAGTTCTTCCCCGGTTTGGAACAGTTCCAATGGGACGGTATCGAGTGGACCTGGGCGGTGGTGCAGCCGCACTTCTTCTGTGTCGGGTTGGCCTTCTTTATTACCATGCTGGCGGTGCCGTTCTTTGACCGATTCGATCCATCGAAAACAAAGCGCCGGGTCAAAAAGACTCCCGTGGATTCCAACAACGGTATGGTTCGTTCTCTTGCCGAGACCACACCTTACCATCTCAGTCATTTGGCCGCGGTGCGTTCGGTGTTCAGCCCGGTTGCACTTTTGTTGGCCGAACTCAGGGTGATGCTCAAGGGCTTTCACTGGTCCTGGTACGTTGTGCAGCTGGGCTTGATCGTTGCCTCGCTGGCTGCGCCCTTCGAGATTGCCCGAACTTATATTTTGCCGGTGGCATGGGTGTGGCCGCTGTTAGTCTGGTCGAAAATGGGGACGCGTGAACTCAGGTGGAACACGTCGCAGATTATGGTCAGCTGTCCGTACCCGGTGTCGCGTCAATTGCCGGTCGCCTGGCTGGCCGGAATTACTGTCGCTCTCGTCGCTGGAGGTGGAATCGCTATCAAGGCTCTCATCCTGGGTCAGTTTTCCTATCTTGCGGCGTGGCTGACGGCGGCCCTCTTTATTCCCACCCTGGCCATGACTCTGGGAAAAGTAAGCGGAACCAACAAGCTGTTTGAGGTTGTTTACATGACTCTTTGGTATGTCGGGCCGATGAACCATATCGTGCCGTTGGATTTCCTGGCCGCTTCCCCGGAGGCCATCACGACCGGCGTACCGCTGTATTATGCCGGGGCAACTGCGCTGTTGATTCCGATCATGTTTGCAGCCGGCCGTCACCGAATGGGTACGTGACGACAGCTCGGCCTACCTGATTACTACCGTATTTTTACCCATCTTCATTCAGACCTTCCGCAAAAAACCGATAGAGATACTATAGCAGGGTCCAGGCAGCTTATTCTGGGATATTCCCCCAACAGGCACGAACCTGCTTTAGTCCAAAAAGTCTTAGTCCGAGAAACGAAAACCACAGAAGGAGAACATCCATGTCCCGCAAGCGAATCCTTTTTGTTTTCGCAAATGAACAGTCGGCCACAATTGAAGGCATCCGTCAGATCCTTGCCAGACGGCAGAATGAATGGGAAGTCGAATTCGTAACAAACGGGGCTGAGGCTTTAAGGGCAATGAAACGGTGCCCCTCGGACATAGTCCTCACCGACCTCGATATGCCGACAATGACCGGGGTGGAACTGCTCAAACAGATCAGTGACCTTTATCCTGGTACAATTCGTTTTATCCAGACCGATGCCAGCGATCGAAAGGTCATGCTTGAGTCCACCTCTATCGCGCACCGCTTGATCAGCAAGCCGTGCAACCCGGAGACATTGCGCGGTTTCCTGACAACTTCTTTGGGGCTCAGGGAAGTCCTGGCCATGGAGGAGTTGCATATACGAATTGCAGCCATCGGCACTCTGCCCAGTCCTCCGGAAATGTACAATCGACTGATGAATGAAATCCAATCGGACACTGTGTCGATAGGGAGAATCGCCGCCCTTATCTCAGAGGATATCAGTCTAACGGCAAAACTCCTTCAAATGATCAACTCGGCCTATTTTGGACTCAGCCGGCACGTCGACAACGTCACGCAGGCAGTCAACCTGCTTGGATTGGAGGCGGTCCGAGGGTTGGTTTTGACGGCTGGGGCGTTCAGCCAATTTGATTTTCCCGCCTTACACAAGATTTCCATCGAGAGCATCTACGGTCACAGTATGGCCGTGGGGTCTCAGTCTCAGAAGATAGCCGAAGCCATCGGTTTGCCACGGCCGGAGTGCGATGAGGCGTTGATGGCCGGGATGTTACACGATATAGGCAAACTGGTGATGTTGACTCATTTCCGGGCCGAGTTACAGGAGGCGCTCGAACTGGCCGACGAGAAGTCGATTCCTTTCCACGAGGCTGAAAGAAAAGTCCTTAATGTCACTCACGCTGAAATCGGCACCCATCTCTTGTCGTTGTGGGGTCTGCCGGATTCAATTCTCGAACCGGTAGCGCTGCACCACGATCCGGAGCGGATGCCAATTCCCCAACGCACGATCCTCACGGCCGTACACATGGCCGATGCGCTCCATCACGAGCGCAATCCTTTTAATGTCGGCGACGAATCTTCGTTGGCCAATCAGTCCTATTTGGATAAGATCGGCGTTACCGACGTGTGTGAACAGTTTCGGCAGAGAGAGCAGACTGATCCGATCGAAGAACCTTCGGCTTGAGACAGTGTCCGTGGGCTGAAGCCGAGTTAAAAGCGCGCCCGCGCGCGTAAACAGATACGCACCAGCCAGAGCATCAACGGAACCTCAATCAACACGCCGACCACGGTAGCCAGCGCGGCGCCGGAGGACAAACCGAAGAGCATCGTGGACGTAGCGATGGCGACCTCGAAATGATTGGATGCACCTATCAAGGCCGATGGTGCGGCGTCTTCATACTTCAAACGTAATACCCGTGTAAGTCCGAAAGCGACGGCAAAGATCAGGATGGTTTGCACGGACAACGGTATGGCGATCCATAGAATAGTTAGCGGGTTTCCCAGGATGACTTCCCCCTTGAAGGAAAACAAAAGCACCAGCGTAACCAACAGGGCGGTGATGGTCACCGGTGACAACACCGGCAGGAACTTGTCCTTAAACCACCGGTCACCCATTGCCGCGATAAGCCATCGCCGCGAGAGGTAACCGGCGACCAACGGCAGAGCGACATAGGCGGCAATCGAGAGCAATAATGCCTGCCAGGGAACCGGCAGTCTGCCCACACCGAGAAGGAATCCACCCAGCAGGCCGTACAGGACCAACATGGTGAGCGAGTTTATAGCGACCATAACCAGCGTATGTCCGGCGTTGCCGTGCGAAAGGTCGCCCCACACCAACACCATAGCGGTGCAGGGCGCTATGCCCAGCAGGATGCATCCGGCCAGGTAGCTGCGCCATAGCGGCACCTCAAGCATCCGAATGCCGTCGATCAAGACCACCGTCCCGGAACCGTAAGTCGTCCCGACCTCCAGATTCAAGCCCAGCGGCATTTTGACATGATCGACTGCCTCCGGTCCGATCAGCCCCAGGAACAGTGTCCCCAGAAAAAACGTGGCGATGCCGTACATAGTGAACGGTTTGATGCCCCAGTTTACGAACAACGTCAACAGTACCGGCTTCATGTTCCGACCGGCCGAGAGGACCTCGGCAAAATCGATCTTGACCATTATCGGATACATCATGAAAAACAGGCAAACGGCGATCGGGATCGATACCACCGGCGCGCCGCCGGACTCTATGGCCAGGCCGTCCAGGAAATGTGCCACCGACGGAGCGATCTTGCCGAGAACGATGCCTGACACAATACAGATAAGCACCCACGCGGTCAGGTAGCGCTCGAAGAAACCCAAGGCATGTGACCGGCTCATTCGACAGTTCTCATCGTTCATGTTCACTCTCTGTCCTCGTTCCGCCGGCGCTGCTTCGGCTAACGGCGGCATAGCGTATCGCGAAAAGTACATACAGACTGGGTATAAGGTCAACAGAAATAGCAGTTATGCACGTATTCAGATTATTGAAATGTAGATGTATTCAGTCTTGACAACGAATAGTTGCAGAGGTAGACTTATGTGTTTGAAACTAATTCGTGGGAGGCATGGCCCTCCCGAATCAATCCTGGAGGATTTATGAAGAAGTTAGTAATGGTAACGCTTGGCTTGTTACTGATGCTTCAGTCGGCATCGGCGGCCGGTCTGTCGGCCGGTGTCGGCGCCTTTGGCGGGGTCGGTATCCCGGTGGCGCAGGATGACCAGTCGCAGGGGACGGTTTTTGGAATAAGGGCGAGTGTGAAGGCATTTTCGGTGATCTCGCTGGAACCGCACGTCACCTTTCTGAAGTATGGTGACCCGGATGTTGATGAAATCATTGACGATCCTACCGGCGCCAAGGTGAACGGATTCGGAGTCGATGCGCGCCTGGGTTCTCTGGCCGGACCCGGATTGTCACCGTTCTTTTTTGTCGGTATCGGCACCTACAAGGTCAAAAACGATGATCTACAGATCGATGAGAGCAACACCGGACTCTCCGGTGGTCTGGGTGTAGAGATCGGTGTGGGACCCTCGCTCGGTTTGGAAGTTCGTGGTCGTTTCGATGTAATCGGCACCGAGGGTGGCGGGTCCAAGAAAGCTGCGCTGATAACAGCCGGCGTTAACTACCACTTCGGATTATAGGGAGAGACAGTCATGAAAAAACTACTGCATACAGCTATAGTTGCTGCCGTCGCCCTGGCCCTGTTGGTTCCCTCCGGCTGCAAAATCGTCAGCGGCACCTATGTCGTGGAGGAGACCTTCTACGACCTCACTCCCAACGGCACCGGTGACTACTACTATGAAGCCCTCGATATCACTGATAACTCCGTCTGGCAGGACCATAAGGATGACATCAAAGATATCGACAACATCGGTTTTGAAATCTGGCTGAACAGTTCGGCGGCCTCGGCCAATAATTTCAACTGCTACGTTGACGCTCTGGCGTCGTCGCTCGGTGGCGCCTCGTCCAAGAGTGCGGTCATTGCCGGTGCTACTCACGTTCTGGTCGATGTACCGATGCCGGCCGGTAAGTCGTTCATTGGATACGCTGCGTCGTTCAGCCACATTACCAATCTGTCTACTTTGAAGACGCTTGGGGAAACCGGCCAGTTCAAATTTTGGGCTATGGCCGATGTTACCACCAGCTCGTTCACGGTAGATTCGATCAAGGTGGTTGTTACTCTGACAGCCGGGACCTGATCGATAGATCGATAGTTCAATTCACAACCGGCTTGCTGGGCGCAGGCCGGTTTTTTTTTGTGGGCGGCCTCATGTCGTGCACCACTGACGATCCGGCGGGTCCACGCCTCGGCGCGCAGGCGAAGACGGACCCACCCTACAGGGAAGTAACGTGTTGCAAAAGAGTGTAAGCGGTTTGAGGTCAGCAGCCCTGTGCACCTGGCGCGTTGGCTACCAGTATCTGAAGAACACTTCACCTTGGGTGTCGATGCGTATTCGAACATTGATATCGTCGCCGCCGTTTAGATCGGTATTGAGCCTGAACCGTTTGCGGATTGGCAGCAGATTGGCAAAGCCCGCAAATTTCATCGACTGGTTGACGAATAACTCAACCTCGAAAGATACCTCACTACCTTTGGAAGTTTGTGAATAGCGTTTGGCCAAGCGCACCGGCATGCCAACTTCGAGATCAGCCGACTGGGGTCTGAGCGACATGGTGCTGTCGACTGCGAATCGATGCGAGACGACAATCACCGAGTCTTCAGTTAGTATACTGACCACGGCATCGACGCCCCGCATGGATATCCGCTCATCATCCCAGACCGGCAAGCGGTTTCGATGGTAGGCCAAAGTGCGCATGTCGCCGTCGGATTGGTTGCCGACTTCGGGCGTTTCGGGCGCAGGCTCGGTGTCATATTCACCCGGCAGGGCGATCTGAAAGCTGTCGAACGGTGTATCATTCTCTGGTGCCAGGGCACGCTGGTAGCGGCAGCCGGGGAGTTCCATGTTGACCACAACTGTTACCAGTTCAGGTGGCGGTGGTGGCACCTCCGCAGCCGTAGGCGGTGAAAGTTCTGCAGGTGGCGGCAGTACATCAAGCGGCGGCAGCTCCCACAGTTGAAGCAGACTGAGATTGAGCGTCTCGGTCACACCGGCATGGATTATCACAGTGGTGTCAAATCCCAGCCCACTGTGCTCGACTCGTACATGATGCACGCCAGAGGGAATCGAGCGTAAGGTCGCAGGCAGGGCGACATTCATCCGCGCACTATCCAGAAACACAACACCGCCGAAAATGTCGGTGACAATGGACAGATTGCCGTTGACCGCAGACATATAAGAACCGGCATCGGATAGCTGCTCTATCTGTTGCGGACCAAGGAACCGAATCTTTTTGCGAAGTATCTTTCCGGCTGTAATGTAGACTCCGATCGTGTTGGGCAGGTGATCGTCAGAATAAAGAGTGAGCTTGTGGGGTCCTACCGACAGCGTACATAACAGCGGTGACACCACAATCAACTTGTCATCACCATCGATCACCACGCGTGCATGTTTAGGTTCCGATTCGACAAAGAGATACCCGACCTCTGTCTCGGCCCGGCTGTTGGCCGCACCGGCACAGATGCCGACGGCCAGAGTCAGAATGAGTGTCCATCGCAATCTCATGGGCGCATGGATGCATCTTTTGCCGGGGCCTTTCAACTAAAAACATGTGGGCACAAGAGGGGCTGCTATCGGATTAGGTGTGAAATCGGGCGCCCGGCGCGCGCAAGAATAGTGGATATGATGGATAAAAATGTCTTGACAGAAATTGAGGTTGGCTCGTTTGTTATGGTAGGTGGTGGGAAACCTCAGATAAGGGGATCGACATGAATCAAGCAGGGAGAGTGCAGCGGCATAGTATACTGCTCTTGACGTGTGTGCTATACTATCTGGGAACAGGGGGGTGCGACCGCTCACCGACCGATCCGGAACCACCGGATCCAACTGACTACATTGCCTACTTCGCGGACGTAAACAGCGACAACTGGGTCTTTGGATACCACATTCTATCGGGGCAACTGGACTCTTTCCAGGTGCCGGCCCTGCCAACACCTCGAACGCCGTCACTCGGCGTGCCGGAGCCGAGAATGGTTGTGTCTCCCGGTGGGGAGAGTATCTATCTCGCTTTAGAAGACTCCGTTTTGGCGGTTGAGATAGCTAACCCTCAACAAGTAGAGGTACTACCATATGCAGCTGAATTTGGGGTCTCTGTGTCACCCAATGGTCAATACTTGGCCGTCCTCAACCGGGAGGGTCTGAATATCCTCTCCACCGATGGGTACTCGTTATTATTTCATGACACCGACCGCGTTCTGTTCGGTGGGTTCTCTGCGGATAGTAGAGTGTTCCTTGCCTCTCATTGGCCTGACTATGCTTATCGGTTGCAGATTGAAGGCGGTTTCAATGTTCAACGACGGGTTTGTACTCCCTGGCGCTTAGGTCAGGTGATCCCATCTCCCGATGACAGTCAGTGGTATCTTCTGACTGCTCATGCTGAATGCGATGCTGCAGTGGAGGTCTATGACGTGAATGCTGATTCCGTCATACACCGGTCTGTTTTCGCAGGATACGGCGAGATTGAGCTCCTTCCAAATGGTCGCTACATTCCATACACCCATCCAGGCGAGTTGGTCGGTGTCTGTGGCGGAGGTGGTTCTTCGTTCAGTGTCTATGACATAACAACGAA
>Ga0224504_10001223_pt1 | contig 11519 bp, 17 predicted proteins | sample SF_Oct11_sed_USG_3_FD_170160 | JGI IMG/M metagenome (GOLD analysis project Ga0224504, IMG submission 170160) | Sediment microbial communities from San Francisco Bay, California, United States - SF_Oct11_sed_USGS_24 | ecosystem: Environmental > Aquatic > Marine > Sediment | place: USA... | reverse complement strand
GTTCCGCTATACCCCCGAGACGGGGGTATATGGGACTAACCCACCGGGCTACTTGCCCGGGCAAAGCACTGTGCGATCATAAACGTAATTGCCGTTCGCGGCCTTTACTGTTTCCACGCAGTCCTTAAGCGGAACATCCGCGTGTGACTTGGTTAACGCCACAATGCCCAGTAACGCCAGCGGAAGCGGATGGTCCAGAACTACCTGGAGTGGCTGAAGGGCCGATGCCGGCGCGGCCGCGAAGATACCCATAGCAAGGGCAAAGATAACAAATAGCTTTTTCATGGTCACTACTCCTTTTTCAAGTTAACTACGGTTGGTGGGTACACTGTAAAATCAGTCTATAACGCGCCGTCCCTGGCGTGTTGTGGGTTAGGCGGCTTTACCCGTCTTTACAGGATGCTGGCCAGTCTCTATGCCGTCACAGTAAGCACAGATACGGTAAAACAGCTCACGTTTCGGCATGTGGCCGGCGTTAAAGATATCAGTCACGCCACCGCCATCGTTCATCATCTGGTTAAGTGAGACGCCGCCATAAGCAAATGACAGGTGGTAATTGCCGATATTGGCCTTAAAACCATTGTCGCCTTTTGTCCAGGATTCGGCGGGATTGCCGGTTAGTTCATTTAGCAAATCTACTTTGCGTTTCAGCATTTTCTCTGTGATGCGATATGTCATAGGTATATCCCCCGTGCTTACAGTTTATTCCCCACTATCCCCTTGCGAGGGATAGGGAGCAATAAACTATACCCATTATTTCAAAAATGGGTTTATCTTGAATTGATTGTTTTCATTGATGAACACAAGGTTTCTCTGGGCTAATCCGAAAATAGCTCGTTTTGTTGTCTGGTCGTTTGCGAAACTATGCCAGCCGGAACACTGTTTGATGAAATTAAAAGCATTTCGCTGATGCTCTCCTAAGCCTTTGTATGGATTGTTCATAATAACCCCCTTGTTCGCCGACTAGTCGGCCTGCTGCCGCAAAAATGCCGGCACGGCGTCGCTACCACTCGGCTCGACAACGGCAGGCGCAAGCTGGTGAACTAGCCACTCATCGTACGACATCGGATAGCGGCCGAGCGCCTGGCGCGCGTGCCACAGTATGTAGTTCTGATACTCTCGCTTAGGGTCTGGCGTGTACATAACTCATCCCTCCAGTTTGATCCCCAGAGTCCCCGCAAGGGCAGGGACAAGGGGGATTAGCTGTTTTTCAGATTTGGATATGGTCTCAATACAGAATTAATCTCGCTTAATTCGGGCGGCCCGACTGGTGCGCCAATTGTTGATAAGCCATTGTGCGCGACGTATCCTTGCTTGCGCAGTACTTCGCGCAGTCCTGGATCAGCTCTGCGCCATTCTCCGTACTCCGTGCCGCCATTCCAGTAATATGTGCAGTCGTATTTGATCGTCATGGTCATTTCCCCCGGCTGGTTACGCGTAGTACGCGTTAGCGTACGCGCGATCGCAGCTGCGCTGCACGACAAACGGCCCGGCTGCGGCCATGAGCCCGGCCACGAATACCGGCGCGTAAAGCGCCAAGCCTAGAATGAAAGTCGCTATGGTGATGGTCATTGTCTCGCCCTCCGTGTTGCGTGTCTCGTATCCTTCGAGTATGGTACGACTACACGCCGGCGTCAATAACTTTCCGACAAACGGTCATTACGCGCCATCCGAGCCTTACGGCTCTTTCACGCCCTTTTTCAGCTTCTGGCGCCTTAGATACGCCCCGTAGTCAATTAGCTCGTCCTGGAACTCCCGCGGCACCCAGACGCAAGTCTTGACATAGCCCTCAGACTCCATACGCTCTTTATATGCCTTTGTGGCACGGCTTCTGGCTTCTCTAGTTGCCACGTTATGGCCCTAAGAACCGTATCAGCGCCCAGGCGATCACGACGCCGGCCACGGCTATCACGGCCAGCCAGATGGGGTTAATTGGCATAGTGCGTTCCTCGGGTTTTCCGACGATGCGGTCTCGTCTGACTTTTATGTGTTTCATCATAGTTCCCCAAGTATGGGCCTATCATATTGACGCGTCAAGCACCACGACCTGTTGTATTTATACCACACCCCGTAGCCCTTGGCCCGTATGGTCGCGGTACGCTTCGCTTTGTGTGTTGCACCATATTGGTGCGCGGTTTAAACCCTGAACACAGACGAACGGGCGTGCCTTGTGTGGTCACTAGGGCGCTGAGCCTGCGGAAACAGGCATAAACGCCTTGACGGGTCCCTTTTTTGGTAACGGGGGTACACCCTGCGAGTCGTCCGTGGTATAGCGTTTCGGCGCACTGGTACACGAGGGGGAAAATACAGACCAGGCAAAAAGCAGGCCGGGAGCAGGTCGAATCGGGGAACGATGGGTCCCCGATTAGGAACGTTTGGTACCTATAAATCCCGGTTAAAACCCGAAAAACCTGCTACGGGGGTTAGCAGGGGGCGACCAGGTACAAGCAGGGACCTAGCAGGTCCCGGCGGGGGACTTTGGGGAGTTTAGGGAGTTCGGGAACTTTCGGTCCGGGGCGTTGTCTTAGTATGTAAGGAGCAAAAGATAGGTGACCGTCGAAACTCTAAAACCGACCGTTCGTCGGAAACTTAAGGGAACTTTGGGTACTTAGGGAACTTTTTGGTATTTCCGTTGTCTAATATAGTATAGGGAATAAAAACGTACCGCCGATGGCCCCTGTACCAGCGGGATAGAAAGCCAGAGGGGCTCGTGTCGCGGCGCCGTAACCGCCGCCGTCACTAGAAAAGTGACAACGCACCTGACGGTGCTTTCCTTAAATCCGGGCTCTTCTCCTTGACCACTTCCTGGAAACCCGGTCCCTTGTCGTCGACCACGGACGAATACGTGGTGGAGGCTAGCCGGTCGGCTTAGGACGCCGCCCGGTTCATGGGGGAGCAGACGCACCGGGAAACCCGACCGGGGGACTCGGAGGCGTTAGCTAGTACTGCGGCGGGGACCTCTTACGGGTCCCCCCTCTGGCCGGGTCCTACCGGCCGGAGTCCTCTTACGGGACTCCCCTTATACGAGGCCAGACGGCCGAGTAAAAAGAGGGGGGACAAGGGGGAGCAGGAAAGTGGAGGACCTATATCCTTTATATACAACAACCCGCAGGGAGACACCAAAACCAATGGCCGCAATAAAACCCCTTTCACACTCGTACCACAACGAGGACGAGCTCCCGGTCCCGGGGTACGTGAACTCCAAGCAACTGGCGGCCGGCGTAGCGGAAAGCTTCACCGTCCCCGCGGGCGCCAAACACGTACACATCCACTCCACGGCGGCCGCCTCGACCTTCGTGAAATTTGACGGCACGGCCACGGTGCCCGGCGACATCACCGACGGCACCGCGCCCCATCCGGTTGGCATCGAAGGCCACGGGTACTACATAGAGGGCGTCGCAACCATCAGCGTAATCAGTTCGGCCACGCCTATCGTCGTGGCCGAGTTCTTCAAGTAGGAGGCCCTTGAGCGTGGGAAGTAAGGCCCCGATCGAAATCATCGGCATGGGCGAGCCATTTTCCGACCCCCACGGCCGTAACATACTCTACCGCTACGTCACCGAAAAACACCGGGACGGGCGTATCCGCACCATCCTCCGCGGCCGCGATTTTCGCGGCCACTCGACAATCAACATCGCACTAAAGGACCCAAAATAATGGCCGGACTCGTACCAGGCGCGTTGATTGGCGGCAAGCAAGCCGCCTCCTTGCAGCGGGAGGTCTCACGTTGGCGCATGAACGCGGCACCGGCGAAACCAATCTCGACTTCGAGCCGTGGTTGAAAGTTGTCAACCCGCAGAAGTGGCAGCAGCTTTCCGAAAAGCGGCCCCAAAGCAAGCGCCCACAGTAGCCACCAAACCGTTCGAGGGGAACCAAATGCAAGTTAACACAGGAGTCGCCGGCAAAGATCCGGTCTACTACCGCCAACTCGGCCAGGATGACGTCGAGTACTACTGGAAGGCCCGGAGGGCGCCCGGCCAGCCGTTCATACTCGTAGTTCGGTCGCGCGTGCGACCCGATTTTGAGAACGAGTACGAGGTCGAGGACCCCAACGCCCCAGTTACCGCATATCTGATGCTAGCTCGTGTCGAGTTTGCTACCCAGATGGAGAAAGACGCCAATGAGCGACGAGATCGACGCCGCGCCGCCGAAGACGAAAGAGCGCGCAAACAACGGGACATTCTTGAAGGGCAAAAGCGGCAATCCTTCGGGCAAGAGAAGCGGGACGCTGGCGAAAACGACGAAGTTAAAAAGCCTGTTGACGGACGAACACGTAAAGCGGGCAAGAAACGTACTACTAAACGTACTAAAAAAGGCTGAGGGGGGAAGCGTAGACCACGAAAAGATGGTCATTAACGCGCTTGTCCTTCCGTTTGCCCGCGCCGACGCCAATTCGGGCAAAAAGGGCGACGGAATCACCCGCCCACCGAATATCGTAATCCAGATATCCAAGTTAGAGACGCCCAGCGTCTCCGGGCCGCCCGCTAATCGGATAATCGACGTAAAGCCGAACGAATAGCGGGTCCCGGCCCTACCCAACCCCCGAGGTCCCGTGGATCAAGTCATTGACCTACGCCTCCACGACGCCCAATTTGAAGTTTTCAACGATCCCCGCCGGTTTACGCTTTGCGTAGCCGGCCGGCGGTTCGGCAAAAGCCATCTTGCGGCCAACAAGGCGTTTACCGAAGTACTAAAGACCGAGCGCAACGGCTACGACCTATCGAACGTCGGCGTATTTTACATCGCCCCGACGTTCGACCAGGCCAAGCGCATTGTCTGGGGCCTGTTGAAGCGGTTGGCAATGCCGTTCAACCCCCGGATATTGGAGAACACCGGCCGCATGGAGTTCCCCAACGGCCGGTGGCTCGAAGTCCGCGGCGCGGACAAGCCGGATACCCTCCGCGGCGTCGGCCTTTCGTATGTCGTCATCGACGAGTTCGCCGACATGAAGCCGAACGTCTGGGAGGAGATCATCCGCCCCGCCCTGACTGACGTCGAAGGCGGTGCCATGTTCATTGGCACGCCGAAGGGCAAAAACCACTTCTGGCAACTCTGGGAGGAGGGGCTTGACAACCCCGACGAGTACGGGTGTCACCAGTTTGTTTCACGCGACAACCCGTTCCTAAAGCCCGAGGAGATTGACGCCGCTCGCCGCAACATGACGGCCGAGCAGTTCCGCCAGGAGTACGAGGCGCGCTTCTCCGGCGCCGGCACCGGTGCCCTTAAGGAAGAGTGGTTGAAGTACGCGCCCGAGCCGATTGGCGGCGCATACACGATGGCTGTCGACCTTGCCGGGTTTGTCGACGAGTTCGAGGGTCAAGGCAAATACAAACGGCTCGATGATACCGCCATCGCCATCGTGAAGATTCACGACGGCGGATGGCACGTCAAGGAGATCCGATATGGACACTGGGGCGTGCGCGAGTGTGCGGTGCAGATACTAAAGGCCGCCCACGACTACGGTATCCAGCGCCTCGGCGTTGAAAAGGGGGCGCTCTTTAACGCGGTGATGCCCTACCTCTCAGACCGTATGCGCGCCATCTCGTACTTTCCCGAAGTCACGGGACTCTACCACGGCGGGAAAAAGAAGACTGACAGAATTATGTGGGCACTCGGCGGGCGCTTTGAGCACGGCCGCGTGACCCTGGAGCAAGGCGGCCGGTGGCTTCCGAAGTTCATCGACGAATACCTCGACTTTCCCAACAAACTGGCCAAGGACGATCTTATTGACGCCCTGGCCTATGTTAACGAAATGGCAGTGGACGGTATTGCCGACTACGCCAACCTCGGCGACATGATCGAAGAGTGGGAACCCATTGACGAAGACGCAGGAATATAAAAACGCGTGTCAACACTAAACCCGACGACGACAAAGTTTACCGACAAAGCCGAAGCGCTTGATGTGGGATTTACGCAATCAAGTGGTCGCCAGCACCTTGCCGAATGGATTATGGAGTTTGTCACCGAGTGGGAAGACTGGCGCAAAAAGCACTTCGATACGCGCTGGGGCGAGTATATTCGCAAATGGCGCGGTATCTGGGACGAAGGAGACCGCACCCGAAAAAGCGAGCGGTCGCGCCTAATCTCGCCCGCACTCCAGGAGGCAATCGAAGAGGCCGTCGCGGAGTGGGAAGAGGCCACGATCGGCTCGAAAGAGGCGTGGTTCGATATGGATGACGACGCCTCGGACGCGGAGCAAGAAGACTGGCAAGACATACGTAAGCAGCTTCTTGACGATATGCACTTCGCCAACGTTTCCGGTTCCATGGTCGAGTGCGCGCTTATGGGCGCGCTATACGGCACACTGATTGGTAAGGTCGTAGTCGAGGAAAAAGAAGACCCGCACCTTGCGCAAGCGGTTGACCCCAACAAACCGGATACCGTGATCGACGGTGTGGAGGAGGAAGAACGCGTCACCGTGCGGCTTGAGCCCGTCAAGCCTACCGAATTCGTTATTGACACCGCCGTCAATAAGCCCGGCAAAGAGGGCATCGAGATGGCCATGGGAATGGCGCATCGTCTTCCACGCCCCCGACACATCATACGGGCCAAGCAAAACGACGCCATTCTAAACAGTAAAGGCGGCGTTGACGTAGCACCCACGTACTGGGAGGCGCCGTTGGGCGATCGCTCGTCGACTGACCTATCTGTATCGTCCGAAGACCGCAATCTGGCCGAAGGCGATACTGTCCTTATTACCGAATATCACGGACTCGTCCCGCGCGCGTTGCTAGACGCCGCCATAGAGGACGGAGAGTCCGACGGGGAAATTGATACGACCGACATGGTCGAAGCAATTGTCACTCTTGCTGACGACAAATACGCGCTGCGCGCGGTTGAGAACGAGAAGCTAAAGCGCGACCGTGATTTCATCGCGGCGCCGTGGGATCTTATCCCCGGCTCGTTCTGGGGCCGCGGCGTCGCCGAGAAAGGTTTTAACGCGCAAAAGGCGCTTGACGCCATGTTGCGCGCCCAGCTCGACGGTATCGCGTTTACGGTTCACCCCATGATGGGCGTGGACGGTCGCCGCCGCGACCCGCGCCAGCGCATCGAAGTCGCCCCGGGAAAGGTGTTGATCGGCAACGGCAACCCCCAAGAGATTTTTACCCCGATGCGTTTCGGCAACATCGACCCCGCATCGTTGACGATGAGCGGGGAGCTCGAACGACTGATTCGTATGGGCACCGGCACGTCCGGCACCCAGGCCCCCATCCGCACAAACCGCTCTAATGAAACCTTGGGCGGTCAAAGTATCATAAAGGGCGATATTGCCAAGCGTAGTAAAAGAACCCTTCGTTTGACGGAGCGCCATTTCCTTCTCCCGCTGGTGGAGAAGATGACGCTACGCTATATGGAGTTTGACGAAGAGGTTTACCCGTTCGTCGATCTCAAGTTCCGCGTGCGCACCACACTTTCCATGGTAGCCCGGGAGGTGGAAAACACGCAACTCAGTAACCTACTCCAAGTCGTACCGCCCCAGAGCCCCGTGTTCTTTGCCCTATTGGGCCAAATCATCGACAACTCGTCGTTGAAAGACAAGGGCATGGTGACGAAGCTCATCGGACAGGTCGTCCAGCAGCTTTCGCAGCAAGGCGACGGAACGGGCGAAGACAAAGAGCAACCCGACGAGATTGACCAAATGCGCAAAGTTGTAGATGCCGACGAAGTTAAGTCCCGTGCCGACCTTAAGCGGGCGCAGCGCGCCAAGATATTGGCGGAAACCGAAGACATCATGAGGGGAAAACCGAGTAATGAGCGAAAACCAAAACCGAAGGGTGGTGGAAAAGACCGATAAGGAGCGATTAGACGACTACGAGAAAATGGTCGGAGTCGTCTCCCACAAGGACTGGGCCATCATCGAAGAGTATTTCAAGGACGCGCTGCAAATACACCAACACAGCGTGGACTACGCGGAGAGCTGGGAAGCCTACCTCTACAGCCGCGCCATCCGGGACTACATCAAGGGAACACTCCTCCAACTCCCGGAGAATCTGCGCGCCGATCGTGACGCGATCGAAGACCGCATAAACAACCCAGAAGTGGATGAGGGCACCAACCCCCTGGAAGATTAGTCCGATGCCACTCTATGATTTTCACTGCGACCGCTGCGATTTAGCGATCACGCAGACAAAAACCATCGCAAACCGGAATAGTCCCGATCCTTGCGATAAATGCGGGGACACCCCCCGCCGTGTAGTTTCGTCTCCAACCGTGTTGCTCGATGGCACAGACCCAGGCTACCCGACTGCGGCAGCCAAATGGGAAAAGGACCGCTATCGACGCATGGCACAAGAGAAAAAGAACCTACGCGAGCACGGAACCGAACGGTGATACTACAGCCCTCTTCGGCCCACCCTACCGCAAATACTGTTCTTACATCTCTCTGTTTCGGAGGTTCATCTAATGCCAAGTAACCAAACTGCAGGCGCCTCACCATCGGGCGCGAACCCACACGCCGTAGATTTAGCGGCCCCCGGAGTCGACGAGCCCGGTGATTTAGCCGGCGCGACAGACGACCTCGATCCGCAGCGTGACGACGACCCAGCCAATAATACCGACCCCGGCCAATCGGAGGATACCATCCCTCCCCGGCTTCGCGGCAAGTCCGAGGCACAGATCGTCGAAGAGTTCGCAAGGCTTGAAAGTGAGTATGGCCGCCAAGGGAACGAGTTGGGAGAAACCCGAGCTCTCTTGCGCGAGTTCTTAGAGAAGACGCTGCAGCCAACCAACAACGCAGAGTCGGATAACAACAGCGAAAACGACTTAGACGAGAATCTGGACGAAGACCAGGCACGGGCCGTTAAAGGCTACGTAGACAAGCGCGTCAACACCCTTGAGAAAGAGGTCGTGGAGACAAAGCGCGCGTTGAGCCGGTCTGAGTTTGCCCGCCAGCACCCCAAGTATACGGAGACCGCCAAATCCCGAGAGTTTCTGGATTGGGTGGAGTCCTCCAAGTATCGCACAAGCCTTTTCAAGAAGGCCGACGATTATAACTGGGACGCGGCCGACGAGCTCTTTTCCGGATGGGACGAGCACCAGGCCGCCAGTGCAGCGGACGGGTCCGACGACGCAGAGCCGTCGGGCGCGACGAAGCAAAAGCGCGCACTGCGCCGCAACTCCACCGAAACCGGCGGAGCCGGCGGAAAGTCCGGAAATCTCAAAAAGACGTTTAAGAGCGCCGACCTTATTCGCCTCTACAACGAGGATAGAGAAAAATACAACGCCATGTCTTCCGAAATCCAACAGGCTTTCGCGGAGGGCCGCGTCAAGTAGTTGCTCTACGCCTCGTTTAGATAAACATCTTAAACAAACGAGGTAACAACAGATGCCTTTAGGTACTAACAATGTAACGGTCACGACCGCTGCGAACTATATTCCGGAGCTCTGGAGTATGGAAGTAATCGCCGCGTACAAGGCCAACAACGTTATGCGCGGAATGATTACGCTCTTCCCGCATAACAAGAAGAAGGGCGACACCATCCACGTCCCCAACTTCACCCGTAGCTTGGCAACCGCCAAGGCCGCGGGCACTCAGGTAACGCTGAGCTCGCCGACCCACGGTGTCACCAACATTTCGATCGACAAGCATTTCGAGTACTCGAAGCTGTTGGAGGATATCGTTGCCATCCAGGCGTTGGACTCGCTTCGCCAGGCTTACACCGATGACGCTGGTTACGCAATCGCTCGTCAGACCGATTACAACCTGCACGTCCTTGGCACCGGCCTCCAAGGTGGTACGTTAGATACAACCCCCGGCACGCCGGACGCCAATACGCTTACGTATGGCACCGGTGCCGTGATCGGCAGCGACGGCAGCACCGCTTGGGACCCGTCCGGTTCCGGTAATGGCGCGCGCCTCACTGACGCGGGTATCCGTCGGGTTCTTCGCGATCTCGACGACGTCGATGTCCCTCTGACCAACCGTTCCATCGTTGTTCCCCCGGTTGAGAAGGAAAGCATCCTCGGTATTCCGCGTTTTACGGAGCAAGCGTTCCAGGGCAGCGGTGCGCCAATCCGCACCGGCGTTATGGGCGAGCTTTACGGCAACCCCGTCGCCGTGTCCACCAATTGTGGCAACACGACCAACACGTCCGGTACGACCGATTATCGTGCCGTGCTTGTGTTCCACAAGTCCGCGTTTGCGTTAGCCGAGCAGATGATGCCCCGTTCACAGACCCAGTACAAGCAGGAATACCTGTCGGATCTGTTTACGGTCGACACCATCTACGGCGTAGCCGAACTCCGCAACGACGCCGGCCGGGCCATTATCGTACCTGCCTAGTAACGGCGGAGGACGGCACCGCCGTCCTCCCCCACTAAGGGAAACGCAATATGTCTAAGTTTAATCGTCGTCAGTTCCAGGACCTCTTCGACGTCGTGGCGTCAGTCACGGCGACCGTAGATCCTGCGAGTTTGGCCGACGGCGCGGGTGCGACCACGGCAGTCACCGTTACCGGTGCGGCGTTGGGGGATTTTGTCCTTGCGGCAGCCCCCTATGACCTCGTCGATTTGACGGTATCGGCCTATGTCCAGGCCGCCAACGCGGTGGAGATTCGGGTGCAAAACGAATCGGGGTCGGGTGCAAACCTGGCTTCCGGAACGTGGAACATCTTGGTTCTTCGGCCGTCAGCCGCCGCGCAAGAAGCCTCAAGTTAGTCACCAAGCGCCCGGGACTCCGGGCGCTTTTTAACGGAGAGAAAGGGACAGAATGGATTATGAAGCCGGCCACCGCGCACCCATATATCGTTATCTTGATACGAACGGTGACGGCACCGGCACAAAGGATGCCATCGGGAATTACTCTGCCGCAGCCGCTGATTTTTTCATAGCGCCCCCGGCCGGCCAACGATATTACCTTGCGCGCCTGTTGGTGGTTATCGAAGATGGCGCCGCGGGGTTCGACACCGGAGACTACGGGGCCATAACAAGTGGCCTGACAAATGGCATTGTGGCGAAGTGGGTTCGTTCGGGCACAACGCACGACCTTACCGACGGCGTCCCAGTAAAGACAAATGTAGGCTGGGCCGCGCAATGCTACGACGTCGCGCTCCAAACGTTTGGAGCCGGCAACAGTTTCCTAACCGTACGCTGGACATTTGAGCGTCGCGGAGTGGGGATACTCTTGACAAACCCCGAAGACAAGTTCGTGCTTACACTGAACGATGATCTTTCAACGTTAGTCCAGCACAGATTCCAAGTCCAAGGATACATTATCTAACCATGTCTGAACAACCGCCTACGAACAAATGGGGCGGAAGCTATCGCGTAAAGTTCGGCTTACTGACTCCCGAATTGTTTCCAAAAGGGTTCGTTATGGCGGACCACATCCACAAGCAAAACGAGAAGAAGTACGGCTTTTATACGCGGTTAGAGGAGTCGGTAAAGCGTGAGGGATTTCGCAACCCCATCCTATTTTGGGACAAAGCTGGCTCGGTCGGAACGGCCATGGTCCCTTATGGGGGTTCTCGCATGTATACCGCCTTTAAGTTGGGTATACCCCTCCCAGCGATTGTCTGCGA
>Ga0224504_10001221_pt1 | contig 11522 bp, 9 predicted proteins | sample SF_Oct11_sed_USG_3_FD_170160 | JGI IMG/M metagenome (GOLD analysis project Ga0224504, IMG submission 170160) | Sediment microbial communities from San Francisco Bay, California, United States - SF_Oct11_sed_USGS_24 | ecosystem: Environmental > Aquatic > Marine > Sediment | place: USA: California... | reverse complement strand
GAAATGTCCTGGATACTGGACCATAACCACGGTGTCAGAAATATCATTGAAAGCGTCGGTGGAGAGATCACCAAACGTTACCGCATGTACGAAAAAGGCCTGTAGTGAATCTCATAAGACCGGGATATCCGGCCCGTAAATTCAAACACAGAATATGATCGATCAAACCACCCGGTTCCGCTCCGTCATTCTCGCGGGTGAGCGCCCGGGGGGCAGCCCTATCAGTCATGCTTTCAACGTTCCTGCCAGCGTAATGGTACCCGTGGCAGGCCAACCGTCTTTAGCCCGCGTTATGCAGGCAATTGAAGCCAGCCAGCAGGCCAGCGGCGGGGTTATCTGTGGCCCGACAGCCGATATCATTTCCGCAAGCGAAGAGCTGCAAGATGTTTTGGGAAAACCCGGCTTTGAATGGCTGGCACCCGCTGACGGACCCGCAGCCAGTGCCTTATCTGCACTCGAAGAACTGGACCACTTCCCAACCTTACTCACCGCAGGCGATCACGCACTATTAACCGGTGAGATTGTGGACAATTTTTGCAATCTTGCAATTTCATCTTTCCGCAAACAGATTCATTCCCCGGAAACTGACGCGGAAGCGGACTATGACATCGTCATTGGCTTTGTCCCGTATGAATTGGTAAAGGCTGCGTGGCCGGAATCCAGGCGCACGGTACTGAAATTCTCGAATGGACATTTTTGCGGCAGTAACCTGTTCGCCATCATGACACCAGAAGGCCGAAAGGCACTGGAATTCTGGCGCCAGGCAGAAGCCGACCGCAAACACCCCTGGCGAATCGCCCGCCGCTTTGGATTTATGGCACTTTTACTGTATTTGTTCAGGCGTTTGAGCCTGGAAGACACTTTAGGAGGGTTGTCACAGGCTGCGGGATGCCGGATCGGCCATGTGAAAGTCGAGTTTGCCCGTGCCGCCGTGGACGTGGATTCGATTGAAGATCAGAAGTTAGCGGAGAAAATTCTTTTGGGAGAAAAATAAATCCGAAAGAAGTTGTAGATCAGGTTCACGGTAAGCTTGGGGAGTTCCCGGATATTTGCTTTGCAAATTCCGGGATGACGTTGCCTTTGTTGTATCCAGTGAAATGTCTGCAGGGTAAAAAACGACTTTTTATTTAGCTGCTTTTTTCCGCGCGGAGCAATTGATTCAGATGAATACCAAGGCGATGCGTTAAAGCCAGCAGGGTCAGTGTCGGGTTAGCCCAACCACCGGTGGTGAACACGGAACTGCCGGCGATATGAAGGTTGTGGTAACCATGTACTGTGCAATTGGCATCCACTACACCTTCACGAGCTGAAGTACTCATTCGGGTGGTACCCATATGATGATAACCGCCAATTGGATGGTTACCCACGGTGGGGTCGACAGGCCACTCGGGCTGACCATCTTCCAACCAGTCGCAGTTTGTAACCTTGCCTAAACCGAGGCGGTCAAACTCCCCCTGTAGTGTTTTACCGAACTGAAGCATGGTTTCCTTGTCCAGTGCACAGAGACGCCAGTCCAGATCCGCTCTTGGGCAACCCAGTGCATCTCTCTCAGTTGACAAGCGGACACGACTATCAGGATTTGGTGCCTGCTCCGCCCGGGCCATAACATACAATCCCATACGGTTCATTTTTACACCGAAGCGAAGCAATGGCATGGATACGTGACGTTGCAACCAGTTTTGACTTCCCCGCCAGGCCTGCCAAACACGTCGAGCGGATTTTTTAGGTGACAAACTATGCTTCAGGTTCATATAAACCCGCTTGCTGATTGGCGCACCCCTGCTCGGATCCTTTTGTAACTTGAAAGTGGCCGCACTATTCAGAATGCCCAATTCACGTTGTAAGGATGGAGGTAAGACCAGAGCCGGAGCCACCGGTACATCCACAGAAGAAAACCGCTTGCGATACAGAGCCCAGAAAGCCGCCGGATCCTCTGTCTCGATGTGTGCAAGTCTACCGTGCGGATGTTCCATGAAGTATCGGCCCACCTGGTCAAACTGGTTACCAATCCCGTTGTTCTCTACGCTGTCAGACATCAGCAACAGACGGGCGTTTTCAATTCCCCCGCAAGCGAGTACGAAATGCCGGGCACGTACCTGAAGCTTTCTGCCGCCAAGAGACCTGGCATCAAGGTGTGTGATCGCTGAAGCATTTTCGGTGGCCTGAAGCCCGACCAAATTGGCGTGCAGAAAAATTTGTACATTCTTCGCCCTGATCAGGTCAGCGCTTCTCTGATTGTTAAAGCGCTCCTTGAGCTCATCAAAACGCCAGAACCGGTGGGAGATTTTTTTGGGATCGAAATTAACAGGCCTCAATTTGAGCTTGTCCCAATTTCCGGGCCCATAGTCGTAATCACCCAGTTCAAGTGAATCATGGGCAGTTTTATAAAAAGGCTGTAGATCATCCAGTGTTATCGGCCAACCACTATGTGGCACCCAGTCACGCTTTTCAAAATCTATTCGATCCAAAGGAATACTGCGACCACCCCAAATATTCGTCGTACCGCCAAAAAAGCGCAGACGGGAGTGGTCCAGTTCATAATATTCCATGCCCGTAATATTGCCCTTGGTCAGGGCCTGAGTTTGCTCGTCGTAATCCATCCCGCCAGCTTCAAGCAGACACACGTCGCGTCCTGCCTTCATCAGATCACGGGCCAATGCAACACCTGCCGCACCGGCACCAACGATACACACCTCAGTGTCCAGCAGAGTGTCCTCTGAGGCCGCTTCAAGATCGATTAGCATTTTCTAAATCCATGGTATTCTGAACAACATAACCGTCTGCTTAACTGATAAAATTCGGATCATCGCGCCTGTATAGCAAAACTTTCATCACTTTGCAGCTAATTGTAGCAATTATGCATTTTGTAGATTGAAGAATTCATGTTCTAATGCACCAGTTTTTCACAGTCTGTAACTAAAGCAGAAGGAAATTAATTGAAAGCCATCATACTTAGCGCTGGTCAGGGTCGTCGTTTGATGCCTCTGACATCAAATATGCCCAAGTGCTGTCTGCCCCTTCATGGAATCTCAATTCTTGAATGGCAATTGAGTCAGATTGCACAAAGCGATATTGATGAGGTCGTGGTTGTGACCGGGTTTGAGCATGAAATGGTAGATAGCATCGTAAGCGATGTTAAAGGCATTAAGGTACGCACATTGCATAACCCGATGTTCGCCCATACCGACAACCTTGGCACATGTTGGGAGGCGCGCTCTGAAATGGAAGAACCTTTTGTACTGATGAATGGCGACACGCTTTTCGAAGCCGCTGTCTTGCAACGACTGCTCGCCCGTGAAACCGATTATCCGATAACACTCGCCACCGACTCCAAGCCGAACTTTGACCTGGATGATATGAAAATTATTTCAGATGGTGACCGTTTACTTAAAGTCAGTAAACAACTGGACATCAGTCTTGTCGATGGGGAAAGTATCGGTCTGATGGTTTTTAACAAGGTCGGAGCAGATGCTTTTACTGAAAAACTCGAAGAAATGATGGACAAGGAAGATGCGCTCAAACTCTGGTACTTGTCCGCCATTGATCAGCTTGCCAGTCAGGGCATTGCAGGTATCTATCCTATTAATGGTCTGAGCTGGTGTGAGGTTGATGATGCTGCGGATTTCAAAGCGGCTGCAGATGTTGTAATCGAATGGCCCAGGTGATTTGAAACCTGAAGTGCCTATGATCTTGATCGAACTAGTTTTTTGTTGAGGAATATTATGAAACCCCGGGCTTATACATTTTTTTGCGTGTTAATCGCGAGCGCTTTTCTACAGTCTGCTCTGGCAGCCGAAGCTTCTCCAGCTACATCATCCACCACTGAAGCACACGTGAAATCGTTGCAGCAGGAATTGTCTGAGGCGAAAGACAGGGTAGCAGAGCTTGAAGCTGAACTGTCAAAAGCGCAAACCACTATTGAGCAGATGAACAATAATGCAACCGTCATCGCGCAAGATACGGAACAACCCGGACAAGCCAAAGACCAGACGGTACGGGGAGAACCTCTTTACGATGCGTATAACCCACAAAAACCCGTCGCACAACAGGATGTGATCACTGAAAAGTTTACACCGGAACTACAACGTCAGGCCGTGGCTACCACCAGGCTAATTGCAGACGATCTTGAGCGCAGTCGCATACGTAATATCACCCGTATCGCCGACCAGGTTCCCAATATGCAATACGGACAATCGGGTAACGAGGCTCGCATTTCGATTCGCGGCATGCGCACCAATCGAACCGGCGCCGAGGCGGATCCTGTGGTTGCAATTTTTGAAGATGGTATCAGTGTTCCAACAACCACACAGGCGTTGGAACCCTACGTGGATGTCAACAGGATTGAAGTCCTGCGCGGCCCACAAGGTGTCATGTACGGTCGCAATGCATTTGGTGGTGTAATCAACATCATCAGTAATGAACCCGACCCGAGCGGCTGGGACGCGGCCTTTGAGGGTGAATATGGCTATGCCGACGGCACCCGTTTTGATGCAATGCTGAATGTGCCCATCCTCGAAACGCTTTCAACCCGTATTGCCGCCCGATACGATATGCACTCGGGTTACGTTGGCAATTTTGTTCTGGATGGCGATGCCGATGACCTGCGCGACCGCAAGCAGCAGTACGTTCGAATGATGACCAAGTGGGAACCCTCGGACAAATTCAACCTGATGGTCAACCTCATTTCCTACGATCAAAATCAAACCGGTTCAGGCATGTGGGGCTATCAGCAAATCGGCGCCTATGTCGATGGCGAGTATCAAACCGGAAACCTGATCGCACCGGAGGGGGCCCGCGCAGACCGGGACGGCTGGAATGTCGGCAGGAATATGGCCTCACTGGAAGACCAGGAAAACCTGAGCGGAACCATAAAGCTTAACTGGGACATCGGTTTTGCCAACCTGGAGTGGTTTATCAACAAATCAACGTTTGAAAATCAGCAGGTATTCGACAGCGATTACAGTGATGCCGGTGATCCATACAACAGCGATTTTAACGGCTGGAGATCGAAAAGGGATACGTGGTCAAGCGAACTGCGTCTGCTTTCCAACAGTAATGGCCGCTTTGACTGGCTTGCCGGTGTCTATTGGCTTGACATGGAATCAAGATGGGACTGGCTGGAAACCAGGCACGCGGAATTCTTCAAACCGGAGTGGGATTTAGAAGGCCGATACAAAACCGATAACACCTCAATTTTTGCAAGTGCCGGTTATAACTTCAATGATAGCTGGCGCTTATCAGGTGGCTTGCGTTGGTACAAGGACAACAAGACACTCAGGAATGGCGAAAAAGACAGTTGGGATGGCGTGCTTTGGAACGCCGCTTTGAATTATAAAATCAATGAAAACATGGATTCTTATTTCAGTGCTTCAACCGGATACCGGCCAGGTGGACTCAACGAAACACCCGGAGTCGAAGCCAGCTTCGATTCTGAAAGCGTCACTGCCTATGAACTCGGCCTTAAGAGCATCCTCCGTGATGGGAGCCTGGTATTAAACCTTTCCGCCTTTTACAACGACTTCAGCGATATGCAGGCGCAGTCATTCACGATATTGCCACTACCTGGAACGGCAGGGCTGATGGATTACATGAGCACCGCGGGTGACATGGAATCAAAGGGTGTTGAAGCTGAAATTCAATGGTTGCCCGGCACACGCTGGAATATTTCTGCCAACGTCGCATGGCTGGATGCAAAGTTCAAAGATTACGAGGTGCCAAACCTCGCCGGACTCGGTCACATAGAGGGTCATACCATGGGTGACACGCTAAACCTGGATGGGTGGCGTCCAGCCCTGTCTCCTGAATGGTCTTTCGGTCTACAGGCAAGTTATATATTCGACGTGGGTAAAGGCGGCACGCTGACCCCGATGATCCAGACCATCTATGTTGGCGAGCAGTACACCAATGACCTGAACCTGGTCGGGGCACGGCAGGATTCGTACACCAAGACCGACATCCGGCTCTTCTGGGATTTACCCGGCAACAAAATCAAATTTCAGTTCTACCTGGAAAACATCGAAGAAGAAGCCAACGTGAACAACACCGTAATCTACAACCCTGAAGAAAGACCGGAAGTTGCAACATTCCTTGCTAACTGGGGTGACCTGATGACTTACGGAATATTGATGTCTTATAAATGGTGAGGGAAAAGCAGGGCTAGTTAGTGGGTGGAACCTGGATATGCACTCCGTCATCACCACCTGCCTGATAGCGGTTGGTGCTGATGTCGTATTCTATTCGTGCGCTACGGATAATTTCATCGCCCAATTTAAGTACCGCCTCTCCGGATAGCACCAAAAGATTGGCGGCACGCAAATACTCCACCACCTCGGCGGTACCATTGATCGGGCCCTGGTCTGTTTGATCTGTCTGCTTAACATTAAAATGCGCTGGTGAACCTTCGAGATAAACCCTGTCCGGCTTATCCGGACTACCATAAACAGTGGCTTGGGCTGAATTCAGTTGCCAGTCATCGCTTCGCATCTGAAATTGCCCGCTAAAATGAAGAATGCCCGGCTGCTCATCCTCACGGGCCTCATCTGCGCTAATACTGATCATGTCAAAAGCACCCGCGCCAAGCGGCGCCGAAATGCAAGGCGCACACGCCAACATCAACAAACTACAGGCAATGGCTTTTTTCATACTTTCATACCGACTCCTAGTGTAGTGCATCTTAATTAATTAAGATGCACTACACTAGCCACATATTCATGGCAGTTTACGGCGATAAATATTTCCAATTAGCGACTTGAACACATAAAAATAGCTCTCCTATGGCGTCAAACAAGATCATTGAACATTATCTGATCCGGGAAGTAGGCCAGCCATTGGCAGCTATCTTTACAGTGCTTGTGGTAATTTTTATCACCTTCAGCCTGAGCCGTTTCCTGGTTGATGCCGATGCTGGTTTATTGCAACCTGCTGAAGTCGCCAGACTCACCTTTTTTAAATCCGTCATTTCACTGGACGTCTTGCTGCCACTTAGCCTGTTTCTTGGCATCATGACCGGACTTGGGCGCTTATATACGGATTCTGAAATCTATGCCATGCGTGCCGGTGGCATCAGTGAGGCCCACCTGTTACGCCCCTTGATGCATCTTGCGTTGGTGCTGGCCGTCGTGGTTGCGCTGCTGTCAGCCTGGGCACGGCCATGGGCATATGCACAATCGTATGCAATAAAGGCAATGGCGGAAGCTACCGCTGAAACAGGACGGATAAAACAAGCGCAATTCTATGATTTTGGACGTAATGGCCGAACGGTTTTCATTGAGCATATCGCTGAAAACGGCCGTGATCTGGATGGTATTTTTATCCGCACACGAAAAGGTGAGGATCTACAGGTTATTACGGCTGCAAAAGGCGAGTTTGACTATTTCCACAAGCCCATGTTTCACCGGTTGAAACTGACAGATGCACGTATATTGAAGAAGGTTCAGGATGGCACGGATCTTTCAGGGGAGTTCGGCAGTTTTTCGCTGTTTTTACCCGCTGAAAGCCCCAAGCCACCTGAATACAAGGTCAAATCTGCTTCCACTAACAGCCTGCGGCAATCTTCCGATCCGGTTGCCAGGGCAGAATTTCAATGGCGTATGTCTACACCGGTTTCGGCCCTTCTGCTGGCATTGGCCGCCATCCCCTTAAGCCGCAGCCGTCCACGCCAGGGACGGTATGCCAAGATGTTGGGGGCACTCGGAATTTATGCAGTCTACTTTAATCTGCTTGATGTAAGTCGCAGTTGGGTGGAACAGGGTAGCAGCGCTTATATATGGTGGGTTCCCGGCCTCCTTTCACTGGTGGTTGCAGCTTTGTATGCACCCGCTGTGCTGACCACCAAAAAGGATAAACGTGCTCAGAATTGACCGCTATATCATGACGCAATTTGTGATCGGTATTATTCCGGCATTGATGTTGTTATTGGCCTTATTCAGCTTCATGGCGTTGGCGGAAGAACTGGAGGACGTTGGTAGTGGCAGTTTCACCCTGCCCGACGCCCTGATGGTCATACTTCTGACCAGCCCCAAGCGCATTGTTGAGTTATTACCGGTCACCACACTCCTGGGGGGATTGATCGGATTGGGTGCGATGGCCAATCACCGTGAACTCATTGCCATCCGTACCATTGGTATTTCGAAGCAACGCATTGGTCAGACCGTAGCGGTACTTGCTATTTTCCTCGGTATTTTCATTACCGCATTACAGTTTTTCGTGGTACCGGGCGTTGAGCATGAAGCAGCCGTGTTACGTTCACAGGCATCAAAAAACCCGGAGATCAGAGCAGGAAACTCACGGGCAATCTGGACCCGGAGTGACACGCATCTTGTTCGGGTCAAGAGCGTAAGGCAAGACCGGACACTGGCTGACATTGAGGTCTACACGATCGATGAGCAGGGCCGACTTTCACAACTAATCCAGGCTTCGAGTGCACTTTATGCCGAACAGGATAACTGGCTTCTGATCGATGTACTGGAAAGCCGGTTTCAGGACGGACAAGTCATCGAAACAAGACGGGACAATATGCAATGGAGCGCCTTGCTTTCAGCTGACCAGGCAGCGGCGCTGATCCTGCCACTGGAGGCCCTGGCCCCGAATGACCTGCTCAAGACCATTGCAAACCTGAAACAGAACCAACTGGATACACACCGTTACGAGATTGTATTCTGGCAGCAAGTCAGTCTGCTCCCAAGTTTGCTTGCAATGGCTTTGATGTCACTGCCTCTGCTGCTCGGCTCGGTCCGGTCAGTATCAGCCAGCCAACGTGCTCTGACAGGTGGTTTGATAGGGATAAGTTTTTACCTGCTTCAACAGCTGAGTGGACACCTGGCCGGAATTCTGGGTTTGAACCCTGCACTGCTCATTTTGACACCCCCTTTCATTCTCCTGCTAATAGCGATTGCCGCCATTCGCCACCGAAACCTGTAACGAGATGTTTCAACTCATTAATTTCGGCACCTGCCACCTTTGTTCGTCAATGGTAACAAACCCCGGGCTTGCACCAGCCTCAATGCTAAGCGACTTCAGACTCATTCGAAAATTCAGGTAATTGTCCCCTTCGTCGATATCGATCACGCGGTATGAAGCGTCACTGACACTGGACGCGGAAGCAGTACAGTAAATTCGGGAATCACCCCATTGTTGATCCCGGTTATAGTGCATATGGCCGTAAAAAATCAACGAAGGCGGATATTGTTTCAAGACCGTCTCGAGAGCCACTGAGTCGACCAGCGCTTTGCGCCAATTCGTCATACCCGGCAATGGCGGGTGATGTATCAGTAACACGACCACTTGACCTTCCGAGGCCGCTTGCTGCAGTAACTCTGTCAGCCTCTGTAATTGTTCATTCCCAAGCTTTCCGGTAGCCATGAACACCGGCGTAACACAACCGGTTGTAACTCCAATAAGACTGAGCTTCCCCAACTTACGTACAACAGGAAATTGACCTGCCGGTTGTTCGGGTTCTGCACCATCAGCAGGCTGGAACAGGTAATCTGACCATGACTGCAAAACAGCCTCTTCACTTCCCTTGCTATAGATATCGTGATTACCTGGCACCAGCATGACTTTCCCGCCGGGACCCAATGTAGTTAACCATTCCGCCGCCTGTGTAATCTCCGATCCAAGCCCAATATGAACCAGGTCTCCAGTCAATAAAATCTGATCAGCATTTTCCGCCCTGACGGCTTTCACGAGATTGTTGAGTACTGCGGGCAAAAAATGATTACGTCGGTTCTTGCGCCATGACAGGTAGCCGGACCAGCGCTTTCCCCTGAGGCTTAATAGCTTTTCACCATCCAGCGTGCTCATATGAGGGTCGGTCAGATGAACTAGGCGCATGCGATAACATCCTCTTCTTTGCCGATGGTTGCAGCACTGTCTATAATCCAATCTTGCATAGAGAACATTAAGCCACTAATCGACTTTCTCACCATTAATCCAGGTTGCAATATAACATGACCATTTACGTGCTTGTTTCTAAAACTCATTAACATGCGCAGTAACGAAAAATCCGCAGGGCAGACCGCCAAGTACAATGGTAACAGTGAAGCTATGCACGAGGAATCACAGCAAGATTCAAGTATTGAACCCTTACTCGAAGAGATAAGACAAAAACACGGTAAAGCCCTGCTGGCAATACTGGTTTATGGATCCTGGCTACGTGGCAAACGCGATACGATGCTGGATTTTTATGTGCTGGTGGATGACTACCATACCCTTGATTCCCGCTGGCAAGGCTGGATGTGCCATTTATTACCACCCAATGTGTACCATATCCACCACAAAAATAGCGATCCTGATACTGATGCCCCCGAGCTTCGTGCCAAGTACGCCCTGCTGACCTTAAGCCGTTTTGGCAAAGCAATGCGGCACGATTTTCACTCATATTTCTGGGCACGATTTGCCCAACCCTGTGAAATTCTGTATGTACGCGACGTTGCAACCCGGGATATTTTGAAAGCGGCTTTGAACAATGCATCCGGGACATTCATGCAACGGGTATTACCTTCCATGGAAGATCGTTTCAGCAGTGCTGAATTGTGGACACATGGTTTGGCACTGACCTATCAATGCGAACTGCGAACCGAGAGCAGCAACCGTGGCGAGTCAATCTATGATTTTGACCCTGCCCACTATGACAACGTTACAAATGAGTTTGCGCTTGAAAACCCCTCGGTTTCAATAATTGGAACCGAAGCCCAGTTTCAGAACCATACCAGTAACTTTTCCAGGAAGCTGTCTTCGTTCACCTGGTGGTTGCGTCGTATACAGGGCAAATTGCTTTCGATTTTGCGCCTGATCAAAGCCGCGTTCACATTCAACGAACCATTGGAATACCTGCTGTGGAAAATAAAGCGGCATTCAGGTCTCTATATTGAACCGTCTCCGCGCCAACTCAAACACCCGCTGATATTCGCATGGCCACTGTTGTGGAAGCTTTACCGGCAAGGGGCGTTTAGGTAGACCGAAGGAAAGCCGGGGAACGCTGAATCACTAACTCTTTAGTTCTGCAAACTTCTCGATGATTAAGTCGATTTGCTCAGGCGTATGTGCGGCACTGATACTGCAACGTAAAAAGCTGGCCCCGCCGGGAGTTGCAGGCGGCAGCATCATATTGACGTACACACCAGCCTCAAGTAGTTGATTCCACTCCGCGAGTGCTGACACCCTATCCTTACAGCGGACGGCAATCACCGGGCTGACCTCCGGGCCGAGCTCAAAGCCCAATTCTTCCAGGCCACTGTAAAGCCGTTTTGCGTTTGACCACAGGGTTTCTTTCAATTCCGGCCGTGACCGCAACTGCTTAAGTGCTTCACGCGTAGTCGCCATCACTGCCGGACTGGGTGATGCTGTAAACATAAATGGTCTGGAAACATAGCGGAACAATCCCAAAACATCGTGTCTGCTGGTACAAAAGCCACCCATAGCACCCAGGCTTTTGCTGAAGGTCCCAACAATGAAGTCAACCTTGTCCAGCACACCTTCAGCCTCGGCCACTCCGCAGCCACGTTCACCGTAAACACCCAGGG
>Ga0224504_10001220_pt1 | contig 11523 bp, 6 predicted proteins | sample SF_Oct11_sed_USG_3_FD_170160 | JGI IMG/M metagenome (GOLD analysis project Ga0224504, IMG submission 170160) | Sediment microbial communities from San Francisco Bay, California, United States - SF_Oct11_sed_USGS_24 | ecosystem: Environmental > Aquatic > Marine > Sediment | place: USA: California... | reverse complement strand
CAGGCTCAACGGACCATCATAGGTGGTTCGGATACGCTCAAACACCTGCCCTGTGGTGTCAAAATCCTTGAAGAAGTGATAGGCAACCGCCATACGTGGCCTGGTTGCTGACATCACCTTTCCGAAAGCCTCGGGGGCAGTATGAATCTGAGTTCCAACCACCAATGCCTGTTCCGGTGTGAAGCGCATCTTTTTGACAAGGTCGGGAACAGCCACGAAACACTCGTGAATGGAAATATCCGCATCCCTCGCATATTTGTCGAACCACTTGTTGGGATACGTATCCGAGCCAAATACGAATTTCAGGTCATTCCATTCAAGACTGAAACTGACGGGTCCGTCGAGTGAGTGAATTGCTGGAAACGAACGGATCGTGACTCCATTATCTTCATAGACAACAGCGTTTTCACCCCTGTAATCGAACTCGTTCACCTCGATTGAGTAACCGCGGGCGTCGGTAAGCCCCACTCGACCTGCAAGATCCCAGGTATACATTTCCTTCAGCTTCTGTATGGCATATGCCGTTCCCAGTTCGGGGACCGGACCATTCGGACCCCAGACCCGAAGTGGTTTCTGTCTTCCCATCAGTGCACCTCCAATGAACATTTCCCCCAGTGAGCCGAAATGATCTGAATGCAGGTGTCCGATGAAAATCTTGTCGAGGTAATCGTACGGAATTTGCAGGGAGGAAATGCGTTCTGCCGACCCGGAACCTATGTCAAAGATGAACTTGTCACCGTTCCCCAATTCAACCAGAAAGCACGCCGCAGCCTGCGCGCCGCGTGTCGTCGGCATTCCTGTCCCACAAGCAATCACGCGCATTTCATCCGGATCCAGGTTCTCGGTGTTGGGGTAATAGGTATCCCGATCCCTGGCGTGCGTTGGGGAGACCTCTGTTGACTTCTCAGCGGCGAACGACTCCTCTATTAACCCAGACGTCTTTCCCTGTCGCCCATCCAAATGTCCCCATTGATAGACAAGTACAGCTACCAAAGTCGCAGACAGAAAGATAAGAAAGCTCTTAGTTTTGTTCATAAGTATAACTCCAATTGTAAAAGGAACTACTTGAGTCTCAGGTCAAGTATGTAGGCTTCCACCTCGACTTCATCCTCAATGAGTTTCCTTGGCCTCATCTTGCATTGCGACGATTGCACTGACAAGAACTCGAAAGAAGAACTGGAAGAACTGGAAGAACTGAGACACCCGCATCTCATCCTATATCCTACACAACTCATCACCGTTTTGCCTTATTGCTCACACGGATACCTGTCTGGACCGAGTTCCATGCCTCATCCCGAAAACGCCAGGTCTCATTTCAAGACACGTCCTATTACCATTGCATCTCCAGATGTTTCAGGCGTGCGTTTCTTTAAAGAACATCACCACTCAGAGCGGTCTTCTTACTGGACTCTTCCAGATATCACCCTGTAAGCAGTCGCACAACCTGACGAGACGTTTTGATGTGGGTCAAGCAGAAGGGTTCTACAAACCGGCTTTTACCCGGTGTAATTTCGACGGCATTCTGCTATGAGTCGGTCAACCACCCTTGCGTTTTTTGGGCGTTTTAGCGGGAAGAGTAACGGGCTGTGGTTCAGTTGGAGAAGTATCTGGCAGTGTTTTACCTGGAAGAATGTTGGCGTTGTCCTGATCCTTGGAACGGTTTTTATCCCGAACCAGATTTACAGGATTTTCCGTGGTGTAAACATTGTTTTGATTATTAACTACGATACCTTGCTGGTTTTGGCTCGGGGCCTGCTCGCGTTCCTGCTCACGTTCCAGCTTTTTTTCAGCCAGGTCAGCTTTGTCCTGTTCAGACACTCCGCTCAGGCCGGAAGACTCCTGTAATTCTACGTTTGCAGCATCCGATCCGCATTTCTGGTCCGAATAAACTGGACCATCGGGTCCGTCGCATTTATAAATTTCGGCTACTGTTACTGGTGCGATGGCCAAGGCGGTCAAGGTGACCAAGGTGATTAAGGTGACTCTATATCGGTTCATGGAATGCCTCTCACTTGCTAAGTACTTGATTCTAGTCTTGGCGAATCAACATTGCAAAACAGTCACTTAAAATGAAACATTTCGCAAAAATGGGGCCGATACAATGGCCCGTTTCCACGAGGGTTTCATCATGATTTTCTATCTCGGCTATTCTTCAAATTCGACTTCGGTTTCGGCGCCGGCTTCTATATCTTCAACGATGTAAATCACCGTTTCGCCCTTGAAAGCCGGTCGGTACCAGATGCCACTGCAACAGTAATATTGAACGTTATTTTTACCAAGTCTGATGCCCCTTCCCGTGACCTGAACTCGGCCCTGGCGATGCGGGACGAGGCAAGAGAGACACTTGAGGACGAAATCGAGGTTGATGCGTACATGCTCGATCTGAGACTCAAGTGGTTCTTATGATGCGGGACTTGAAGGCTGTTCAGCCTGGCTGGTTCATAAACAACGGAACTCAGGAAGTAACAAGCTCTACTCGTTTCCGGACAAGTTGGTGACGACGATTTTCTGTGATATCCGAAAACATGAGTTTTTCCCAAGTGTGATAACAAACGAATAGCATGGCGCGCATTTCAAGATCATCACCCTCAAATTCAAGCTCCGCCAGGGCCTGCGACACAAAGTTCATTCGGATTTTGGTTACTTTTTTCACTGTCTGGCCAGCCATGTCATCGGTCAGCGCCCATTGTCTGATGCTAGCTTCATAGCGAGTGAGGTCATAGTCAATGATCATTTCAGCGGTACGACAGAGTCTTTCCCGGGGTTCAAGCTTCACAAATTCGAGATCTGACGTGACCACTTCAGTCAGTTCGTGAGCCCAATAGGCTAGTAACTGCTCCAGCAACTCATCACGATTCTTGAAGTGCCAGTAGAAGCCGCTTTTGTTGATACCTAACTCCCGGGCAAGCCGATTGATCTTAATATCGGAAACACTGCCTTTACCCAGTAACTTGAGGGCAGCGGCAAGCCACTCCGCTTTGGATACACCATGGTTTCCTGATTTTTTGTTCATCATCCTATGATAACTGATAAGTATTGGTTCGTTGGCGCAACACTAGACTGATCGGTTTAGTTTGTTTAAAGTAATAAGCACTGACACCCGTCTGAGTGAGAATTATTTCAATGAATTTTACCAAACCAAGAGTACTCTTCCTGCTAATGATATCCATTGGTTTTTGCACAACGGCATCGGCAAAACCCGACAAAGTTGATGGTATGAACGTACCGTTCGGTCGTATTCCGCAGGAAATCGTGAACAATCATTACCCCAGATCCTACTTCCCGGGTACCGAAAAGCTCGGCGCGGAAGAAATGCGTATTACTGCACTGGGCACTGGGATGCCCAACCAATCCCCCAGCAATGTGGCTGCCTGTTTCCTGGTTGAACTTGGCAACGGGGAGGCTTTTCTGTTCGATTTGGGCACAGGGTCCACCGACCGCCTGGCACCACTCGAAGGTGACTTTTCGAGGTTGAACAAGGTTTTTGTCAGCCACTTGCACACCGACCATGTCGGTGACCTGAGTGCGCTATGGGTAGGCGGCTGGATTCAGGGAAGATATGAACCTCTGCACGTCTACGGGCCATCAGGGTCTGCACCTGAGCTGGGGACAAAGCATCATGTCGACCATATACGGGAAGCCTGGGCCTGGGACGTGACCTCCCGGGCAGGCACTTTGCCTAATGCCGGTGGTGAGTTGGTGGCGCATGAGTTCGATTTCTCGAAGACCCAGGTGGTCTATTCGGAAAACGGTGTGGAAATCACCTCATTCCCGGCCATTCACATCCGCGATGGCTCTGTCAGTTACCGACTGAACTGGAAAGGGCTGAGTTTCGTTTTTGGCGGCGACAGCGTCCCCAACAAATGGTTTGAGAAGGAAGCCAAAGGTGCCGACGTGGTAGTGCATGAATCCTTTTTTACCCCTGAGCAGTGGATGGAGATCGCTGGGTTCCCCTACAAAGAAGCTTACTGGGTGACCTCCAAAATCCACACTCCGCCTGAGGCTTTCGGCAAGTTGATGTCCATGGTGGAACCTCGCATGGCGGTCGCGTACCACTACTGGAACCACAGGGACGTTGAGTTTGATATTTACGAGCGCATCCGCAGCACCTATGACGGGCCACTTACGCTGGCGGACGACCTCACCGTGATTAACCTGACCAAGGATAACATCGAGGTTCGTGAGGTGGTTATTAACCATGATTCGTGGCCGCAGGGCACCAGCCGCGAATGGGATACGGCGCCACGCGGCGAGCCGGCTACCAGCCTGATGTCCAAGTGGCTCGAAGACGGCAAACTGGAAGGAGTGGTTCCGCCACCCAAGCAGCCGATGGAATAAGCCTGGAAATTGTTAACGTAATACCTCAGTACCAAGGCGAGCTATTCTTTGCCCGTATTTCGCTGGTGACGGGGTTTTCAACTGAGTGATGCAACATCTGACCATTGAACAAGGTTGGGATCACTAGGGACAGTTTACTTAAATGGTTTTTGATATCAGGGTCTCGATCAACGCATGCTAAGGGAACTTCATGCCTTGTCACTCACGGTGTGGCCATCGCCAACTTGATACTTGATATCTTCGAGGATCATGTAAAGACAGGGTACAAGGACCAGGATGATTGCGGTTGCGAAAACGATACCAAAGCCGAGGGAAATAGCCATCGGTACCAGGTAGGCCGACTGGCGGGAAGTTTCCATGATGATGGGTGTCAGGCCCCCAAACGTTGTCAATGTGGTGAGTATGATTGGCCTGAAACGTCGCAAGCCTGCCATGTGAATGGCATCGAAAGCGGAATGTTTATCCCGCTTTCGGTTGGCAAAGTCGATCATGATCAGTGCGTCATTAATGACGACGCCGGAGAGTGCGATGACCCCCATGAAACTGATCAGTGAAAGATCAAAGCCCAGGATAATATGTCCGATAATGGCGCCAACCACGCCAAACGGGATAGCGGTCATGACGATAAGTGGCTGCAGGTAACTGCCGAAGACAATCGCCAGCAGAGCGTACATTACCGCGATAGCAAGTCCAAAACTGCCCCATAAAGCCGCAGTCGATTCGCGCATCTCCGCCTGGCTTCCTTCAAAAGTCCAGGTAAGACCGGGGAAATCAGCGCGTAAATCCGGCAGTGTTTCCGTCTGAATCGCCTCAAGTACGCGTGATACCTCACGCTTGGGCTCAACATCCAGACCGACGTTTACAACCCGTCGACCATCGCGCCGGTTGATCGAACTGAAAGCCGCCCCACGATTGACTTCAACCACCTCCAGTAAAGGAACCTCAACACCATCGGGCGTCATGATAACCAGGTCGGCAAAAGACTGGATATCCTTGCGGTCCTCTTTTGGCAACTTGACGCGAACTTCGATTTCATCGGTTCCGCGAATCTGACGCAGGGCCAGGGCGCCATAAAATGCATCGCGCACCTGCTGGCCCACATACGCTGGTGTCAGGCCGAGGTTTCTGCCCTCGGGTAAAAGAGTGAAATCAAACTGGGTCTTTCCCTTGTTATAGTTGTCACTGACGTTGGTCACGCCCTCGAATTCCTTTATCCGTAACAACAGCGCCTGGCTGGCGGCTTCCAGCACCTCGATATCCGCATGACTCAGGTCAACACTTATATCCCGCCGCCAACCCCCCGGGCCACGCTCCGCCTCGAATGTAATTTGGCTCACGCCCTCTATGTCACCGATCTGGTCACGCCATAGTGCGATAATTTCCTCGGCTGACATATTATGTTCATCCGGTGGTCTCATGACGATTTCGACGTCGATAAAACTGCCGCCTCGAACATTTGTCTTAACACCTTCGGCTACCTCATAAAGGTTGTGTTCCTCAAACATCCGGCGGGTGGACGCAGTTACCAGGCCGGCTACCCTGGCGGCCTGGTCGGGTGTCGTGCCAACCGGCAGGCGAATGCCGGCTTCGATCTCATCGGCGGCCACCTCGGGCATCATGATCATGCCCATGTGACCGCTCATGCCATATCCCGAGACAACGATAAGAATAGCGACAGCGGTGCTCAGCGAGATATATCGGTGACGCAGGCAAAGATCGAGCAGGCGTCGGTAATGCGTGTCCACAAAATGGCTGAAGCCGTGTGAAAAAGATTGCTGCCAGCTATGAACCCGTCGCCCGAACACCGTTTGCGGTTGGCTGGAACTGTGCGCCAGGTGAGCTGGCAGGATATATAGTGCCTCAAGTAAGGAGATGGCCAGGACAATGATGACCACGGCAGGTAATGGCGCCCAGAACTTACCCGTTGTACCGGGCATGAACAGCAAGGGTACAAAGGCCACGATGGTCGTGATGATGCTGAAGGTGACCGGCGTTGAGATCTCCCTGGCACCCTTTATCGCAGCCGACATGTGATCCATGCCTTTTTGCCGGAACTCGTAGACATTCTCACCCACGACAATGGCATCATCGACGACAATACCCAGAACCACCAGGAAGGCGAACATTGAGATCATGTTGATACTGACACCTATCGCAGGCAGAAATAGAATGCTACCAACGAATGAAATGGTCATGCCCATCATCACCCAGAAAGCGAGACGAATCTCGAGGAATACAGCCAGGATCAGCAGTACGATACCAATGGCCATAAAGCCGTTCTTCAGGAGCATTGTCAAACGTTGCTCATAATCCTTGGCGCGATTGCTGTCGATTCGCCACTGCACACCGGCCGGTAGCGTGGTTTCGACATCTGCCATAATCGCCTCCACACGTTCAGCGATATCCAGAGGAGACTGGTCACCAACCCGGTAGATGTCTACCTCAACGGAAGGCGACTGGTTAAATTGTGAATGAAAGCCGGACTCTTCAAAGCCATCGGTAATGGTGGCGATTTCACCGAGCGTTATCGCAGCTCCACTGTTGGTTGAAATTATTTCGATCTTCTCAAACTCGTCGGCCCATTGGCGTCGCTCCTTGAGCCGCAGTAGTACCTGACCGGCATTCGTTTCGACGGTCCCGGCTGGAACGTCTTCACTTGACCGGCGAATCAGACTGGCAACCTGCCCAAGCGTCAGGCCGTACTCGCGCAAACGGTACTGTGGAATTTCCACGTGGGTGACGTAGTCGGGGGCATTGCCAAGTTCTACCTGGGTGATGGCGGGGTCAGCAAGAAACCGGTCACGCAGCTGCTCGGCGAGTTTTCTCAAGGTCCAGATATCGACGGGGCCATAAAGGACGATGTTCATAACCTCGCGCTGTGGCGACACCAGCGTGACCTCGGGTTCTTCAGCGTCATCGGGAAAAGTACGGATGCGATTTACCGCCTGGTCAATATCCTGGAAAGCCTTCATGCGGTCGGTGCCGGTGACCAGTTCGATACGGGTCGAGCCAGAGCCCTCCCGTGCTGTCGAACTGATGACCTTGATGCCCTCGATCCCGCGTATCCCGGATTCGACCGGACGCAGAATTCCCTGCTCAACCTCGGATGGTGCTGCGCCGGGATAACTCACACTGACGTTGACGACATCCAGGTCAAATTGCGGATAGACCTCCTTCTGAATATTGAATGCAGTCCAGACTCCACCGCCGATCAGCAGGATCATCAACAGGTTTGCGGCGATAGAGTGTTGTGCCATCCAGGCAATGGGGCCCGGAAAGCGACCGCCGTCGAACCTGACCTGTCCCGATGGCTTTTTCATGGCGTGCTTTCTGCTAACCGCAGTGCCGCTCCATCAAACACGGTCGCAAGGTTGGTCATGATCACCTGGTCTGTGGCGCTTAAGCCTTCTCGAATGTAAGCAAATTCGTCATCACGAAACACCACCTCAAGGTCCCGGATTTTCAGTACGCCATCTTCATTTATCCAGATGGTGTCGTCCTTTCGAACATAGTCACGGTTTATTCGGGTGACATCCTGAAGTGGTATTCCCGCGATGCGTGCTTCAACAAAGGAGCCTATCATCAGCGGCGGCAGGCCGGCAGATTCCGGCTCATGGGATAGGGGGTCCGCCACAGTCAGGAGTACGCGGGCAAGACGCGTCTGGTTTTCCAGTTCACCAATCAGGTGGTGCACGCTACCCTCGCGAAAGCTGTCTTCAGGCCAGCCGGCGCGGTTGCGAATCTGTGCGCCTGAGCCTGACGTGTCTCTGCCCTCGGAAAAGTCTATCCAGCGGAGACTCGATACTGGCACGGCTGCTTCAACCCAGTAGTGTTTGACACCCACCAGTTTGCCCAGCGCCTCGCCGGGTGAAACCTGTGAGCCCTTGTTTGCTTGCCGGTTGATGATATGAGCAGAAAATGGTGCTCGAATCCGGGTTCGCTCCAGGTCGAGTTCCGCTCGTCGCACAGCCGCCTCGGCAGCCTCGACACGGGAACGTGCCGTATTCAGTTGCGGCGCACGCAGCACGAGAGATTTGTACTCGGATGAGATCGTTCCCTCGAGTTCCTTGTAATCTTTCAGGGCAAGATCCTGGCGGCCCAGTTCCAGCTCGAGTTCAGCGGATGCCTGTAACAGTTCGCTTTTGCGCTGCAACAGGATGACCTCATAGTCAGAAGGGTCGATTTGCAGCAGAACCTCGCCTTCCTCAACAAAGCCACCTGGTGTGAATGACTCTGAAACCGTGACAATTTCGCCACTAACCCGTGGACTGAGTATGATTTCCTTTTCGGGCCGTACCGTTCCCGTCACGAGGATTTCAGGTTGAAACGTACCGCGCTCGCCTTGCGTCACTTCGATCAGCATGGCTGTGCGCTTACTCGCACTGGTGCGCTGTGCTTTTGGTTCCGTCAGGTGTATGACGGAAATGACCGAAGCTGCGAGTAGCAGAATGACGGTGCAGATGACAATAGTAGTCTTCCAATTCACCTGAGTGGACTCCAATAAATTTTCACTTGGGGATTATGAATAAAAATCATTATGAATAACAACAGTGCAGATGTGGGATCAGAGTAAAGGGACAGTAGTAAACTGGTTTCATGGAGTTAGTTTACTATGAACCCAATTTATCACCCCGTTTATCTGAGCTAAAAAAAATCCCCGCGGAAGCGGGGATTTTTTGCTTCTTATAAACGCTGTTAAGTAATTAGCGATTCATTCTGCCCTCTACCAGGTTTTCTACTACTTCTGGTTCGGCCAGGGTTGATGTGTCGCCCAGGTTGGAATAGTCGTTTTCGGCGATCTTGCGCAGGATTCGGCGCATGATTTTGCCTGAACGGGTTTTCGGCAGACCGGGGGCCCATTGGATCAGGTCGGGTGTGGCGATCGGGCCGATTTCCTTGCGTACCCAGTTGCGTAACTCGGCACGTAACTCTTCACTGGGCTCTGCGCCGGCAACCAGGGTGACATAGACATAGATACCTTGTCCCTTGATATCGTGCGGGTAGCCGACGACGGCTGATTCCGCGACCAGGGGGTGGGATACCAGTGCACTTTCGACTTCGGCGGTTCCCATGCGGTGACCGGAAATGTTGAGCACGTCATCGACGCGGCCGGTGATCCAGTAGTAGCCGTCTTCATCACGTCTGCAGCCATCACCTGTGAAATACATGCCATCAAAAGTTGAAAAATAGGTATCAATGAAACGCTGGTGATCGCCGTAAACTGAGCGCATTTGTCCAGGCCAGCTGTCGGTGATAACTAATTGACCTTCAACCGCTCCGTCAAGAACGTTACCTTCATTGTCTACGATATCCAACATGATGCCGGGTAACGGGAAGCTGGCTGAACCGGGCTTCAATGGCGTTGCACCTGGTAACGGACTGATCATGATGCCGCCGGTCTCTGTTTGCCACCAGGTATCAACGATCGGACAACGGTCTTCGCCAACCACGTGGTAATACCACTCCCATGCCTCCGGGTTGATTGGCTCACCGACACTACCCAGCAGACGCAGTGATTTCCTTGATGTCTTCTTGACGGGTTCATCACCATCACGCATCAATGCGCGAATCGCGGTAGGTGCGGTATAGCAGATGTTGACTTCGTGCTTGTCGCAAACCTGCCAAAAACGGCTGGTATCGGGATAGTTCGGCACACCCTCAAACATAATGGTGGTCGCACCATTGGCCAGTGGGCCGTAAACGATATAACTATGGCCTGTTACCCAGCCGACATCTGCCGTACACCAGTAGATATCGCCATCCTGGTAGTCAAAAACCATTTCATGGGTAAATGAGGCATACACCATGTAACCACCGGTGGTATGCAGAACACCTTTGGGTTTACCTGTGGAGCCCGATGTATAGAGAATAAACAAGGGATCTTCTGCACCCATTTCTTCACAGGGGCAATCATCCGAAACATCGGCTTCCGCTTCATGCAGCCAATGATCACGGCCGGCATCCATGTTTACGTCATTTCCGGTGTTGCGAATCACGAGTATCGATTCGAGGATATCCATGACGCCGTCGCGTTCACAGGCAGCATCGACATTTTTCTTGAGCGGGATGGCCTTGCCACCGCGTAAACCTTCGTCTGCGGTTATCAGGATGTTGGACTGACAATCAACAATACGGCCAGCCAGTGCGTCTGGTGAAAAACCGCCGAATACAACAGAGTGGACTGCACCAATACGGGCACAAGCCAGCATGGCGACTGCTGCCTCAGGAATCATAGGCATGTAGAGAGTGACCCGGTCGCCTCGCTTGGTTCCCAATTTCTTGAGTACGTTGGCCATACGGCAGACACGCTGATGAAGTTCGTTATAACTAATCTTCAGATCGCGGTTCGGGTCATCACCTTCCCAGATGATGGCGGTTTGATCGGCGCGCTTTTCCAGGTGGCGATCGATGCAGTTGTAACAAGCATTGAGTGTGCCGTCTTCATACCAGCGGATGTACACGTCCTTACGGTCCCAGGAAACGTCTTTCACCTTGCTGAATGGTTTTATCCAGTTGATTCGACGGGCTTGTTCAGACCAGAAGCCGGCATTGTCTTCCACCGACTGGCTGTACATTTCCTGGTATCGTAGTTGGTCAACGTGAGTGCGCTCCCTGGCTGCAGGGATTACGGGATAGGTTTTGCTCATAGTCCTTCTCTACTTTCTTGGGTTGCAGATCCGACAGGCCCTTAGCTCCAGGTCATACCTGGCCGCCAGCCCCATCGCCATAATAAACCGGCACCGAAAAACAAACCCCCAAGGTGGGCATAGTGAGCCACTTGAGGCATTGCTCCGGTAACACCGAATACCAATTCGGCGGCACCATAAATTAGAACAAACCACTTTGCCTTGATAGGTACCGGGAAAAAAATAAGGAATAATTTATTGTTCGGCCACATGACCCCATAGGCCAGGAGAAGTCCGAATACCGCACCGGATGCACCAATGGTCGGATAGACGTTGCCACTGATGTACTGAACCAACAGTTGAACCAGTCCGGCGCCAATGACGCAGATGAAAAAGTATTCGGCAAATTTGCGGCTGCCCCACAGCCTTTCTACGGGCAGGCCAAACATCCATAGGGCGAACATATTGAAAAACAGGTGGTTAAAGCTGCCATGCAGGAAAGCGTAACTGATCAACTGCCAGGGTTGAAAAAAGTTACTGTACAGGGGCCACAAGGCCA
>Ga0224504_10001219_pt1 | contig 11528 bp, 12 predicted proteins | sample SF_Oct11_sed_USG_3_FD_170160 | JGI IMG/M metagenome (GOLD analysis project Ga0224504, IMG submission 170160) | Sediment microbial communities from San Francisco Bay, California, United States - SF_Oct11_sed_USGS_24 | ecosystem: Environmental > Aquatic > Marine > Sediment | place: USA... | reverse complement strand
TACAATTCCTGCCCATAATTCTGATTCCGGCACTGTTGCTGTCATTCCGCTCGGCATTCAATACGATAAACTTCCTCTGGGTTACGATTGGTCTCTACATATTGGCCAAGCTGCTCGAGCATTTTGATCAGCAAATTTTTTCGTTTGGTGGCGTAATCAGTGGACACTCGCTCAAGCATTTCGCTGCTTCGCTCGCACCGCTCGTGTTGATTCTCGGCATGAGACACAGGACAAGGGTCAAATAGCATGAAATACACAGGGTCCTGCCACTGCGGCGACATTGGTTTCTCCTATCACACATCGATAGAACCGGCCGAATGGTCCATTCGTGCCTGCCAGTGCTCGTTTTGCCGCGCACATAACGCACTCAGCACCTCGGACCCGGATGGTGTAGTCGAATTCACCGCAGTAAGGCCGGAATCGTTGCAGAAGTATCACTTCGGGCATGGCACAGCCGACTTCCTTCTTTGCAACCGCTGTGGCGTTTATGTTGGTGCAGCCATCCAGTCTGATTTTGGAACTTTCGGGATCGTCAACACGCATGCACTGGATGAGGCGCCGGAAGACCTGGCAGAAGCTGCAGCCATCAGTTACGACGCCGAAAATAGTGAAGGCAGAGTATCGCGGCGCGGGCAGCGGTGGACCCCGGTGCAAGACCTACCTGGCTGATCGCCAGACAACCTCCTTGATGTCGGTCAGTCCGGCAGTGAGAAACTTGGGTGGGCAGTTGTCGATATCGTCCTGTTCGCTGACCCGTTCGAGATCACTCCAGTAAGCCGATAGCTCTTCTGCCTGAACGGAAAACGGGGGACCCTGGACAATATCCTGATCATACTCCAGCGTAACAATCAGGCTGCAGGCGTCAGGCTTCAGTAAGGCCCTGGTAAAATCGACATACTTTTGCCGGATGGCAGGATCCACCGCAACCAGTGCGCCGCGATCATATAACCCGTCAAATGGTGTGGACTCAAAAGTGAAATAGTCGCCGCAATAAATAGTGACCGGCACTCCTGTCGCCGAGTAGCGATCAAGATCACCGGACCGCTCTATTTCGAAATCCAGCGCCTGTTCTGCGAAAAACTCCCGGATGGCAATTTCCGACAGTTCAACTCCAACCACTTCGTGGCCTCGCTCAGCCAGCCATAAAATATCGGGGGTTTTGCCGCACAACGGAACCAGGACTCTTCCTGAACATTTTGGCCAATGCGCTCTCAGGCCAGCGTTCCCGCCGGCTTCATGCCAGCCGGTCCTGCCATTTTCCCACCGGTCCAGCCAGTCTTCGACGATCAACGGAGGAAACCCGTATTGCCCGACAGACCATCATCAAGGCCAGCGAGCCGACCTGCCGAAATGAGCCCCGGAAACAGAAATATCACAAGCCAGGCAACGCCATGATTTGCTCCGTGGAAAACAGGCACGTGTAGACGCCCAGCAGAACTATTGGCCAGTGCCGGAGCGTTGCATATGATTTCGACATCAGACAATCGACCATTCTCTCTCTGCTGCAATCGCGGGTTTACGCGAAACCTGGTACGCCATATTAGCACCGGCGCTGCTCCACAGAACCTGAAACGAGTATCGCTGAATGCCGTGCAGGTTTACGCGCGCAGAAACAAAGGGTTAATATCTGCGCCCCTTGTATGACCGCCGGAGTCGGCGGTTATTTGATATCAGAGATAAATTAATGGCAAGCGCATCAATAATCGACGGAAAGGCTCTTGCGGCCGAATTGTCTGGACAAATCACCTTACGATCGGCGGACTTATTGGAGAAAACTGGGATAAAGCCCGGTCTGGCGGTCGTAATTGTCGGTGAGGATCCGGCGAGCCAGGTCTATGTTCGGAATAAAAAGCGAACGGCCGAAGCCTGCGGATTTCATTCTGTGCAACACACGATGCCGGAAGATGCTTCGCAGAATGACGTATTGCAATTGATCGAAGAGCTCAACAGTGACTCAGCGATTCATGGAATCCTGGTCCAGCTGCCATTGCCGAAACATCTGGATGAGCAATTGATCACCCAGTCCATCGTTCCCGAAAAGGACGTCGACGGGTTCCATTTCCAGAACATTGGCATGTTGACTGCAGGGCATCTGGAAGGTGCATTTGTACCCTGCACACCTGCTGGTTGTATGGTTATGATCGAAGGACAACTTGGCAAAGATCTGTCCGGCCTGAACGCAGTTATCATCGGCCGCTCAAACATCGTCGGCAAACCAATGGCAAGCCTGTTGCTCAAGTCGAATGCAACTGTGACTGTCTGTCACAGCCGAACAAAAGACCTGCCGGAAGTCGCGCGCAACGCAGATATCCTCGTTGCTGCAGTTGGCCGCCCAAAGATGGTCATGGGTGACTGGATTAAACCGGGTGCTGTCGTCATTGATGTAGGCATCAATCGCATTCAGGTTGAGGTCGACGGGGAGACAAAGAACAAGCTGGTCGGCGACGTTGATTTCGATGAAGCGAGCCGTATGGCAGGCGCAATTACGCCGGTGCCGGGCGGAGTCGGACCGATGACCATTGTGATGCTGATGTCCAATACGCTGCAGTCTGCAGAGAGGGCAGCTTCGCGCTAGAAACTGCGCTTCGACTGAATCAGAAACTGCACATTGTCGATTGTCGGATCCCCGTCCAGGGGGAACGCAACATCGATGTGGATGACGTCACGTCCACTTGCCCTTGTAGGGGCCAGCCTGAGACCAAGACCGATGTCCTTCAGCCAGCCGAGAGGCTCATTGCCAAGCGGGCTGTCGCCCCAGACGCGGCCGATGTCAATGAAGGCGGCACCACCGACTCTGAAGAGCCTGAATGGGTACCAGTCGGTGAAATAGCGCTCCTCGATCGTTAACAGTGCCCGTGACTCGCCGGTCTGATACCGAAGCGGATAGCCGCGAAGCCCGGTATCCCCACCCAGGTCGACCAGGTTGTCCAGATCAAGATTGTCACCAGCACTGGCGTCGAGCGTCATGAAAAACAAGCGTTTGTCGGAAATCTGGTTGTAGTAACGGGCATTTAGCGAGATTTCGCTGTTCGCTGATTTTCCCTCATCAAGTCGGCCGGTAAGTGAGGACGACAGCAGCAGCGCTTTTTTTTCCATCGAACCGAATCCGCTACTCGCCTCAAACCGGTACAGGACCGATTCACGGTCGGCGCCAAAGTCTTCCGTCGCATATCCGACACTCGCCCAAAGCCGCGTGCCAAGGTAAAAGTCTTCAGTCCGTTCTATCTGATCCCGATTTGAGGTCGATTCGAATCGATCTTCCAGCAACTCAACGCCGAGGAACGGATAGACCAGCTTGCGGTCGACGGGGATGACAGCAGGCAAGACCCCTTCCGGAGCAGCTGAAAAATCGTTGCTGTCGTATACCAGTCCTGCAGTCCACCTGCGTACCCATCCATCCTGCAATCCCGGCGACCAGCCGAAAAACGCCGAATGACTATCCGTATCGGCGGCGTACTCGGCAGCCTCATTACCGAGATCATAGAAAGAAACTTCCCGTGTATTTTCGTAAAGCGTTCCACCCGCAGACCAGCGCGCATCAAGTTGGTAGAACGGGCGAATCAATCTGACGTTGCTTGTGTTCCCGTCAGAGCTGTCGGCAAATTCAAGAAAAAGGGAAGTCCAGGTACGACCCAGGTTCCTGTCGAAATACTCGATGCTCGTCGATTCCCGGTCGACATTGTCAACGTAGTTGGCGCGCAACGAGACACCGCGGCCCAGCAGGTTTCTTTCGGACAGGCTGAACCTGACGCGATTTTCGCCGCCTGAACGCGAGATTGAGATTCCGGGCATCAGGGTCCACAGATCCCGCGTCCGTACCCTAATGTCGACGACGCCATTTTCGTATCTGACGGGTTCGACTTTGACGTCATAGAAGAACACGTTCTTCCTCAACAACCGTTCGGACTCTTGAAGTAACCTGCCGGAAAACAGGTCACCAGGTCCGAACAACAACTGATGCCTGATAACCGAATCGCGTGTGATGATGTGCCATCGATTGGCCAGGCGGTACAGGGAGTTGTTTTCGCCCGGTTTTGACGTATCGAAAACGTTTTGCTTGTCGAAGAGAATTTGGCCGATGATTGCGCCCCGCGCTTCCAGCTCTGCCGTAGACGGCAATTTTGGTTCGTTCTGCGGGCCCTCGGGCACGTCGGCAATTGCGACTCCGGCAAGAAGGACGCAACAGGTAACCAGAATAGTATTGACGACCCCGTTCACCGGAACAATTTATCATCGAACACTGATGGTCGCGCCGCTCATATTCACGCTTTGTGCGCGGCGACCGTCGGCGAGCGGTAGAATACGAACCCCAACACGCGGGAGAAACATGTTTTGAGGAAAACCGGTGAGAATTTCAGAACGATCTGGCAAAAGCCGGACAATCCCGAAATTGTACAAATCATTGACCAGCGCCGCCTGCCGCATGAATACGTCGTGCATGACTTGAATACCTGGCAGGACGGTGCTGAGGCCATCAGTGAAATGCTGGTGCGGGGCGCGCCGTTGATTGGCGCAACGGCCGCCTGGAGCCTCTATCTTGCGGCGTTACAGAGCCGCGGCACCGCTGATCGGATGGCATTCATCAATGATGCCGCCGATGCGCTCGGCAATACCCGCCCAACCGCGGTAAATCTTCGCTGGGCGCTCGACAGAGTGAGAGGAATACTTCCGTCAGCTGACGATAAAAACCTGGTTCCACTTCTCCAAAAGGAAGCTCGTGATATCTGCGACGAAGATGTGGAAATATCACGCGGGATCGGTCTGCATGGTCTGAGTTTGATCGAAAGAATTGCGGCCGAAAAGCCGGGCCAGCCGGTTAACATCCTTACCCATTGCAATGCCGGATCGCTGGCGACAATAAATTACGGAACCGCCACCGCGCCGATATATTTCGCCCACGCGAAAGGAATTGATGTTCATGTCTGGGTCGATGAGACACGCCCTCGCAACCAGGGGTCGCAACTGACTGCGTGGGAGTTGGCTGAAAACGGCGTGCCTCACACATTAATTGTCGACAACGCGGGCGGCCACCTGATGCAACATGGATTGGTTGATATATGCATCACCGGAACCGACCGCACAACCCGCACAGGTGATGTGGCGAACAAAATCGGAACCTACCTCAAAGCGCTCGCTGCCAACGACAACGGCATACCATTCTATGTCGCTTTGCCCTCAACGACGATTGACTGGGGCATTTCGGACGGATTAGGCGAAATAGAAATCGAGGAGCGTAATCCCGATGAGGTCAATATGATCTATGGGCGGAGTGAAGACGGACTATGTTCCGTAAATACAATCGCGTCGGACACCAGGATCAGCAACTTCGCTTTTGACGTTACGCCGGCCCGATACGTCACCGGCCTCATTACGGAGTGCGGAATTTGTGATGCCAGCGAACAAGGGCTGACTTCGCTGTTTCCCGAGCAGGCTGGCCACAAGAAATGATCGACGAAGGCTATATCAAGTTTGAATCGAAATGGCGGCGGACAGAGCCCCTGGATTTTCCGGATATCGACGACCTGATAAAATGGCGTCGCCCCCTTTATGCAGCGGGACTGATCGGCCACTACGAAGACCTGGGTATCGGTTACGGCAATATCAGTCTGCGGATGCCGGGTGCAGCCGGCTTCCTTATCAGCGGTACGCAAACCGGCCATCTCGCAGATCTCGACTACCAACATTTTGCGCTCGTGACCGGCTTTGATATCGAGCAAGACACAGTGTCCTGCGTAGGCGCGGCAGAGGCATCATCTGAATCAATGACCCATGCGGCAATCTACGAGCTCAGTCATGAAATTCGCGCAGTGGTTCATGTTCACAGTGATGAATTATGGGTAGGCTTTAAGGGCGTGTTGCCAACCACCAATGAAGACGTTGCATACGGTACGCCGCAAATGGCGAGTGAATTTTACCGCTTGTTCAGTGAAACGGATTTCGCAAAAAAGGGTATTGCGGTGATGGCCGGCCACGAGGGCGGCCTGATTAGCGTCGGAAGCAACATGCAGGAAGCGACTGAGAGAATCCTATCTCTCAGCAATGATTGTTAGGTTACAAATCGGCCGGACAGGAGCAACGTGATGATGAAAATCAAAACCTTGATTCTTCTGTTAGTAATTCCATTGTTTTGTTCAACCGCGAGTATCGCGGACACTGTCGATATTCGGGAATGGCTGATCCCCTGGGAGAGGACCGAGCCGACAGACACATTTGTCGACTCACGCGGTCGTATCTGGTTCGTCGCCTTCAGCGGTTCCTACATCGCCAATTTCTCTCCGGAAACGGAGGAATTCAATCGCTATGATCTACGCAAAGGCACTGCACCGTCTGCCGTGCTCGTCGATGAAAATGGTCTCATCTGGTACGCCAGCAACAAACGCCGCCATATCGGATCGCTGAATCCAGGTACTGGACGAGTCACAGAACTGGAGATGCCCGACCGAAAAGCGAAGGGACTTCGTTCCCTCACTTTTGATCAGAACGGCAACATCTGGTTTACGTCGGAAGATGGAAATTTCGTCGGCCGGCTAAGAACCAGCACCGGCGAGATCGACCTGATCCCGATACCAACAAAAGACTCCCGCCCGTTCGGGATCACGATAAATTCTGTTCAAGAGCCCTGGGTAGCGGCCTCTGGTCGCAACGCGCTGATACACATCGATCCGTTCACGATGACCATCACTGAGATTGAAACACCGAATGAAGGCTCCCGTCCCCGCAGGCTGGTTACCACATCGGACGACCGGGTCTGGTATGCGGACTATGAGCTGGGCTTGCTCGGTCGATACGAACCGCAAAGTGGAGAGTTTCGTGAGTGGCCAATGCCCGGAGGCGCTGAAAGCCGGCCATTCGGTATGGCCGTCGACCGCGATGACCGCATCTGGATTGTTGAAACCGGTCTTATACCGAATCGCCTGATTGGCTTTGATGCCGGCACCGAGACGTTTCTTACAGAAACTGACATACCGAGTGGAGCTGGATCTGTGAGCCACCTTCATTACTCGGAAAATTCGGGCGAAACTTGGTTCGCGACCGCAACCAACTATATTGGTCGCGCTAAAATCCACTAGTCCTGATTTTGCGGCGCTATTCCGATTCTTCGCTCTTCGCCGTGATCGGATCCAGCCGAAAACGATACGTTCGACACGTTCGGGCGGTGGCAAGTATCTGCGCTGGCCCGATAGGTTCGAAATTCGACTTCTTTATGGCTCGCAGCGACGGTTTCGAAAAGATTTTGTGGCTGTACTCTGTCACGACCGGCCGGGATACCTTACCGTTCGCTTTTATCTTGAAACAAACCGTTGCTTCCCCCTCTATTCTGTCGCGACGCGCGACAGACGGGTATTTTGGAAAAGCCGTTAGCGCCGGAACCCGATCAGTAGACGTGTCGATAAAGTGCATTACCGCCGTCGACTCTTCCCCTGCATGCAGCGCCCTTGCCAGGCTGAAAACGAGACAGCCGGCAATGATCGCCATGGTCATGGCATGGCTATTTCTGCGGTTCCTCATCGTCCTGATTTTTCCTGTCATCAATCTCGACTTCCGGGCGGACCGGATAGACTGCGTCCATGTACATTGACCTGGCGACCTTTAGCGTCCGTGCGCCTGGATTCAATTCCTCACCCTTCAGCAGGTCATCGTGCGCCTTTTCATATTGTTTGGTCATGATGTAAATGACAGCCCGATTGTTGAAGCCGCGCCAGTTTTTGTCATTGCGCGCTAACAGAATATTGCAGTATTTGAGCGCCTCGGTGTACTTGCCGAGTTGGACGTAACCGGCGCAGAGATTTGAAAGTGCGGCTTCTTCCTCGCGACGCCCATGCGCGGTCTCAAGCCCCTCAAGCGTCATCCTGACGCCCTCTTTATAGTCGCCTGATAAGAGCGCCTGGGCGCCGTCCGCCAACGGTACGTTTCGCGGTCCAATAATGGTTGTCGGATTCTGCGCACGGTTCATTCTGTCCGCGCCCTGGCCCCAGCACAGAGGTGCGATAACAAGTAAGAAAATCAGGATACTGAGTCGACTGCCCATGAAGGAACTCCCGTGACGCATTTCATATTAGCAGCAAGTTGCAACAAGCCCCACGCGGTAATGTCTTGTAATACTGTTCAGACCAGATTTTTGCGGAAAAATTCAATGGTTCGGCCCCATGCCAGCTCTGCTGCCTCCGCATCGTAGCGCGGCGTCGTATCATTGTGGAAACCGTGATTCGCACCCGGATACATGTGCATTGTGTAGTTCTTGCCGGACTCGTCCAGCGCTTCCTTATAGGCCGGCCAGCCCTCATTTACCCGCGTATCCAGCTCGCCATAGTGAATTAAAAGAGGTGCGTTGATCTTGTCGACTTCCCCGCTGGCGGCCTGCCTGCCGTAAAACGGCACGGCGGCTGCAAGATCCGGAATCCGAACGGCCAGGGCATTGGACACACCGCCTCCGTAACAAAAGCCGACGCAGCCGACCTTGCCTGTGCACTTTTGATGCCCCTGAAGGTAGCGCACCGCAGCGACGAAATCCTCGAACATCTCGTCACGATCTCGCTGCCGCTGCATTGTGCGGCCCTCATCGTCATTGCCCGGGTAGCCCCCCAGTGGGGTGAGCGCATCCGGGGCGAAACCAATAAATCCGGCTTTGGCGACGCGACGAGCCACGTCTTCAATATAAGGATTTAGTCCCCGGTTTTCGTGAATGACGACAACGCCAGGAATTTTTCCACTCGCGCCGGCCGGAACAGCCATGTACGCCCGCATATTGCCCGCGCCATCCGGCGAGTTGTATTCCTGGTAGCCGACTTCGATCTCCGGATCGTTTTCCGCAACCTGACTCGCCAGCGCGTAGTTCGGGCTAAGCAGGTTGAAAACAGCCAAAGCGGATGTACCGGACGCGGTAATTGCCCCGAGCCTGTCCAGAAATTCGCGGCGATTGATGAAGCCGTGCGCGTAACGATCATAAAGATCCAAAAACCGCTGGTCGATCTGCTGATCCATGCTCATGATTCCCCCGGACTGGACTGGCCTTGACGAATAATAACCGAACAGGGCCACCTCCCGCCTGCAAGACCAGCGGAAAGAGAAACGCCCGCGACCGGAGTTGCCGGCAGCGGGCGCCCGAATTTTCCGGCTGCCGGTTTTCAGGAATCGGTTTCTACATTTCCACCGATATTTGAGAAATCGAGACCACCGCTACCGTCATCAACGATGATGAGATCCTGTTCGACGTCACTTACATCAATTCCTCCGGAGCCGTCATCGAGGGTGACACTTCCGGCGACACCACGGACCTTGATGCTGCCTGACCCGTCGTTGATCGAAATGTCTCCTCCTACACCCCTGACCGTAATTGATCCTGATCCGTCATCGATTGCAACAGTCCCACCGACATCGTTCATGGTGATTGAACCAGAGCCGTCATCCAGCACAACGTCACCACGAACGTTGGTAACTTCCAATGATCCGGAGCCATCATCGATCCTGAGGTGCATGCCTTCAGGCATCCGAACCTCGAGTTGAATCGCCGGGCTATCGCCCCAGCCAAACATACCTTCATCGAAGTAGGCTTTGAGAATGGCTGTATCGCTGCTTTTATCGAGCGTCAGAACCATATCTGATTCGATTTTCTTCCGCGCTTTTTCGTCGTCGCTCGTATCCACCTGGATCGTGGCAGTCACGCTGATTTCACTCAATCCGGATACGCCCACGACGTCCAGACTGCCGGCTCCGGCATCGATACTCAGCGTATCAATTCCGCGAGTCGGAAGGTTAAGCTCGCGAACTTCCTCGTATTCACCCATCGCCCCATACGCCAGGCTGGTCGTGAACAAAACCATAATCAGAATACTGCGCATATTGTTCCCCTATGTCTTGGAAGAGCGCTGTGTCATGAACAGGCCCTTTGTCACGGGCCGGCATTTTGGCAAAGACCGGTTCCGCCAGATAATAGAAGTTAGATACCGGAAATCGGATATGGGTTGCATAGCCTGACAATTTACCGCTGGAACCGCTCCAGCATGGCATCGAGGTCGGCCCGGGACAGCCACCGCCCTCGAAGCATAACTCCATGAATTCTTTTGGAATTCGTCACATCGGTTAGCGGATTCGAATCGAGAAGAATCAGGTCAGCTACGAGACCTTCCTGTACCGTTCCCCAACGATCTTCAGCCCCAAAAAAGCGGGCGGCGTTGATCGTACCCGTCTGAATTGCAGCGAATGGACTCAGTCCGACCTCGGCAATCAGTCTGAGTTCATGATGCAACGCAAAGCCGGGCACATTGAATACCTGGGGTGAATCCGAACCCAGGAGCAGGCCAGCGCCGGCCTCGTGCAACGCAAGTATTAGCTGCCGCCTGAGTTGAATAGCCCGTGCAGCCGTGTCTGCATCATAGTTGGCGTCATTCAACAGGGCGGTTTTGTAGTCCTCCCACTGAGCGACTGTTGTTGCCGGCATAAACTCCATTTCAGGACGATGGGCCAGGTCCTCGGTGCCAAGTTCCGGCGAAGTAACGTGCACAAAGAGCGAGTCGGTAGGAACATTCCACACGCCAGCTGCAGCGGTGGCCCGGGCAATGTCCGCAATCTTCTCCTCATCGGCCTGATCGGCAATGAAGACTCCGAAGAATCCGGAAAGACCGCCGGACGGGTCATCATTTGGCGGCAACAGTGTTTGCATATAGCCGTCGAGATGATCAATGGTGGCGATTCCCGCCGCCAATGCCCGCTCGACCCCAACATCCTCAGGAACGTGTCCTGCAAACGGAATGCCAATTTCAATGGCCGTTTCTGCAATCGCATCGAACTCTTCGCCCGTCAGACCCGGGTGGATTTTGAGAAAGTCATATCCGGCGGCGTGCTGTGCCCTGACCATGTCGCGGCCGGCCTCCGGGCTGTCCACACTTCGTCCATTGAGCGACGGCCCCGACGTTATCAATCTCGGGCCAAGCGTTTCGCCGTTCGCGATCCGGGTTCGCAGATCAATATGTGACGGCTGCCCAAGCATGCCCCTGACCGTTGTAATTCCGTTCGCGACATATAGACCCAGAATGCGTTCAAGATTCGACGAATCACCACCCGGCACATGACCGTGCATCTCCACCAGCCCCGGCATGAGGTAGCGATCCGTACCATCAACAATTTCAGCCTCGTCCGGGACCGCTGTCGAACCAAAATTGCTGATAGATGTAATGACTCCATCGGTCACGATAACAGTCTGGGTTTCTATTACCGTTTCGGAAGTCATTGGAACAATATTCACGTTCACGAAAGCAGTTGTACTGGCGCTCGCCGTCGCTGCCAGCAACAACGCCAGGACTACGACCGGTGTTTTGAGATTCATCGAAGCTTCTCCACGATAAAGCGCTTGCTCCCTTGGACATTTATGGACAACGCAGTTCCGGTCAATTCTCCTGATTTGCGAAGCTAGATCACCTTTTTGAGCGTTTCCCGACTAATGTTACCGCCACATATCACAACGACAACATTCTTGTCTTTGTAGTCTCCAGCTACGTCAAGAAAACCAGCGATCGCGACGCCAGCTGCAC
>Ga0224504_10001217_pt1 | contig 11532 bp, 8 predicted proteins | sample SF_Oct11_sed_USG_3_FD_170160 | JGI IMG/M metagenome (GOLD analysis project Ga0224504, IMG submission 170160) | Sediment microbial communities from San Francisco Bay, California, United States - SF_Oct11_sed_USGS_24 | ecosystem: Environmental > Aquatic > Marine > Sediment | place: USA: California... | reverse complement strand
TGCCAAGGCATAGTCCGGACTCGCCGTGACGGCCTTCAAATAAGCAGACTCAGCCTCCTTAAACTTTCCTTGCCGCCGAAGCAACATTCCCAGCTGATTCAGTGCTGCAGCGTGGTCCGGATCTATGATCAGGGCATCTGTCAGGCTGTTCTCAGCCGCCTGCAGGTCACCACGGCCGGAAAAAATTATGGCCAGGTTGACGTACGCGCCCGGGTAGTCGGGATACTGCAGCAGGAATTCCTGGAGGCGGAGTTCAGCATCAATGCTGTCTCCTGAAGCCATAGATGCAACCGCTTGCTCATACAAGGTAAGCGCAGCCGGTGGAACGTCTTGGAACATCGCCGCTTGCCCATCTGCGCCGGCGGGCCCGGCCTCGCCTTCCGCTGCCGGCTTGGGCCCTGAAGCACAGCCTGCCATCACCAGCACAGCCAGTCCGACCAGGCACGACTTCCAGTCCCTGCTAGTAAATTGCCGTAACAACATCTTCGCTGCGCTCCACTTTCGCGTATCGGGCCGGCATTAACGATGCCAGCTCCGCAAAACTCTTCTCTACCCATTCGTCCCAGACACCGTCGGCCGCTCTGGCCGCATTTGTCTCAAAAAGCTCGATCGCCTTTTCTTCGAATGGGAAGGTCTGCTCTTCGAGCAGGAGATCGTATTGTTCCATTGCCAGTTCGTCCAGCCCTCCAGGCCGTTCCGAATCCATCAAATCCTTGCTGAATTGCTGATATACCTCACCCAGTCTGAATGTTGCCGCGGTCGTGACTTCAGCCACACCGTAAGCAGCTGCATCGCCGTAGACCTTCAGAACATCTTCCATCAGCGATTTCTTCAGCTCCATGCTCTCCGCCAGAGGCTGGGTGATCTTCATGACTGTAAAACTGCGTCGTACTGGTTCGGCGAGCTCCAGCGAAGCTATTGCTGCCAGGTAGCGTGTACGATCCGTTCGTTGTGCACCCGCCGTCGCATCGACCCTGACGAGGTCTTTCATAATCTGAGTACGCTCAGCTGAATTGTTACCTGCTTCAGCAATCTCCAGAAGGCGGAACCGGGCCTCGATAGATTCCGCAATCGGATCAGGGTAACGCGCAACAATGTCTTCAAGCACGTTTTTCTCAAGACCGACCTCGCTGCTTTCCTTGTAAAGGTCGGATGCGCGCCACAAGGCTTCGCGACGCACTTCGTCCGTCGACGCCGGTGAATTTGAGATACGTACAAACTCACCTGCTGCCTGCACGCTGTTGCCCGATTCGAGATAACTAACGGCCAGTTGCTGCGTTACGTCGTCAGCAAACTCACTTTCCGGATAGTCGCGGCGGAAGTCTTCGAGTACTGAAGACGCACGGCTCCAGGCTCCCATCGCAATCAATGCGGCTGCAGCATCGTAGTCAGCAGTCGCACGAATATCTGAATCCGGTACCGCTTCGCCGAGGCGTTGAAAATGAGTCACCGCAGATTCCAGGTCGCCAGCATCCCGGGCTTGCTCGCCCTGCTTGTATATGGACGAAGCAATCCGGTCCTTGATTTCCTGCTGGGCGACGAGGTCGTCAGGTGGCGTATGAATGCGCAGCGAGTAGTAAGCTTTTTCTGCATCGACGAAATTGCCCAGGTCGAACTGTGAATGAGCAGTCACTGTCCATGAAGTTCGTGCGAGCGACGGCTCTACCGGCGGTACCCGGCCGGTCACCGTTTGGCTGACCGCTATGGCCAGGTCGAATTCATTTTGCTGGAAGAGATCTTCAGCGATCGTGGTCAGAACAGCTGCTGACTCCGGGTGTTCCGGGTACGTAGCGCCAAACCTGAGACCACTATCAAGGTATTGCTGGTGCCATGCAGTTTTTGCATCACCGGTCAATGCCGGCTCGTGTTCGCGGTAGGAAAGAACTGCAGCGTAGGCTGCCTCGGCCGACTGTTCATGGACCGGATACTCGTAAGCTGCTCGCTCGTATTCGACCGTCGCTGCACCGTAGTCAGCACTTTCGAAAAGGGTCTCAGCCAGCAGGAAATTGGTCTTTGCGCTATCCGCATCTGCCGGGAATTCATTCAGATACTTGCGATACCATCGCGACGCTTCCTGGTAGTCCTCCGGCGTCTTTTTGGCCTGAGCTTCCGCATGATAATACTGTGCAAGATCGTTCAGATTGTCTTTGAGATAGGTCTCAACAGCCGCGTTCTCGGCCCGCACGTTACTCTGCCAGTAAGAACTGTCCATTCCATAACGCTCAACAAAACTTTTCTTACCTTCCAAAACGCGCGTCGGAAAACCGCCTTGCTTGTAGGCTTCGATTAACTCGACCTGCAGGATTGGTGATTTGGGATGATCAGGATTCTGGACGACGAAAGCCTCGTAGGTATCGGCCGCGTCGCCGTAACGCTCTTTCTCCAGGTACAGGTCACCAAGGTTCATGTACACCACGTAACCATATGACGGAAATCCGCGCGAATTCACGAACTCGGTAATACTTTCAGCGCCAGCCATATACGAAAAGCTGATGCTCAGGACGCGAAAGGTATCTTCAACCAGTTCCCGGTCGGCACGACTCAGGTTATCGAAGCGGTTTTCGCCATCCTTTAGTTCCACCCCCGCAATCTTTCGATCAAGCAGGGTGAAAAACGGGTCCAGGCTGTCTTCGTGCCATGCCAGTTTGAACTGTGACCAACCAAGCTTATAGAGAGACTGCTCATAAAATCGTGAACGTTCGCCGTAGTCGACAACGTAAGAATAGGCATCCTCCGCGAAATTGTATTCCTTGCGCAAGAACAACATCTCGCCGCGTCGAAACTGGACCTCGTCCATTAGCGCCGTTTCCGGATACCTGGCGGCCAGGTCATTCAAAACGCGCAGCGAATCGTCTGTTTTTCCCGCAATTTCATAGGCGCGTGCGAGTTGATAAAGAACTGAATCATTTCGTTCGTAGTCAGGGTAAGTCTCCAGCAATGCATGAAACAGACCGACCGCATTATCGTAGGCTTCGAATTCTACCGCCCCAATATTTTCGGCAAGCTGCTGGGCTTCTCCCTCTTCCAGTTCGAGGTCGCCAAGACGACGCATGGCATCTGCACTGAGAGCAGGATCATCTGAAACCAGGTCCAGAAATGCCCGGTAATTATCGCGAGCCTTGTTAGAACTGTCGAAAATCCTTCGGCCAGGGCGCACCTCAACCGTCTTGCTCTCCAGGCTGGCAATGGTGTCACGCTTCTTAACCGTATCGGCAAGCGCAGGCGTGGCGCATGCCAGGACACCTGCGGCCAACAGTAAGCTCACGATCCGGGAGGTCATTGCGATGCGTCCCCCACCGTTGTTTCGTTGGCGGACATGTCGTAGATCGCTGCCAGCGAAAACCTGGCCTGTACCGTGTAGGCATCGAGGCGTTGCCGCTGCGCCTGCAACTCTTCAACCGCGGTGCCTTCCATAAACCCGCGCTGGGCAACCATCGCTGCCTCGACCCGAGATTTCAGCAGATCGATCTGGGGACTAAGGTTCTCTACCCGGCCATTGAATTCTGCGAACAGAAGCGGCTCAGTGCGCATCTTTTCGGCAATTTGCCGACGCGAACGTTGGGTCTCTACGAGGGCTTCTCCGGTTTGACGCAGGTTTCTCCTGATTTTGGAAAGGCGCGCCCGGAATTCTTTATCAAGAGTCCACTGCAATGCCCCTTTGAGAAGTTTTACCTTACTGCGAACCTCCGCAGCTTCCGGTATATCCGCATCCAGTGCCGAATTTCGCTCAATGGCGACGATTTCGCCCCACAATTCAAACTCACGTTTCGTCGCCAGAGCCAACGCATTTCCACTTTCCTCAATACTCTTTAGCTGGGCGTCAAAATCCAGTTTGCGCTCGACCATTCCATCGAGATCAGCATTCGCCAGGCTATCCTCGATCACCGGCAAACGCTCGTTGTAAGCATATTCGCGCGTCGAGAGCATGTTTCGAAATACGTCAACGCTGGCCTGCCATTCGTCAAGGTTTTGCCACAGATAATGCAGGTCCCTGAAGTTTTTGAGGCCTTCCTGAAACTTGTTTGTCGCAAGCAGGTGATACAGGTAACGCGATTCGGGCCCTTCTGGTAATTCAGTCAGTTTCCAATGCCAGCCGGTCGTGTTTTCCTCCCCGCCGACTGCAAATTCAGTCATCAATTCGCCGCTCTGAATTTTCTCAATCACTGCGTCGATTCTTGCGGCCTCTTCGCGGAAAGCTTCAATAGCATCCACGTAGTGATCGGCGGCCTGCCGCAGCGAATCCAGTTCGGCCAGCGCATATGGCACGGCCAGCATTGACTCCTGGACAGCAGAATCCAGAAGATCACGGTCACGCAGCTCCATCCAGGGAACGAGTGCACGGCGATAATTATTTGTCTCCGCGTCGGCCCAGCCCATGCCCAGCAAGGCTTTGTTCGAAAACGGCCCTTCCAGCCTGACACGGCTCAGGGGCAATCTGGCAGCCTGCGGCTGTTCATACCGAAGGTACGCGTAGCCGAGCGCGAGGTTCGCCTTGTCCCGAAGCGAGCTCATCTCTTCACTCTGTGGATTAATATCACCGAGTTCGTCGAGTATGCTCGCAGCGGCGTTGACCTGACCGCTACGCACCATCGCAACGCCGAGATTAAACTTGGCATAGTTCGACCAGGCGTCCCGCCGTGGCCAGTCCTGCAAAACCGAGATCGCCTGGTCGTGCTTGCTGTTGTCGATGTGAAGCTGTGCCTGGAGCATGTGTCGCTCTGCTTCAAATTCCTTGGGCAGCTCATCGTCAATATTGTTCAGCGCGTTCTGCGCTTCGGCCAGGTAACCACGTTGTTTCCAGATCTTGGCAAGGAAAAACCACGTTCGATTTCGAATCTCTGATTCGACATTGTCGGCCAGGAGTTTTTCAAAGATCTCGGCAGCACGTTTGTGATGTCCGTATGAAAGATAGAGGCCGCCAAGCAACAGTTCGGACTCGTCGAGATGATTCTCTACCTGGGTTTGCTTCTGAGCCGCCAGCAGGCGAACGATCGCCGGAAAATACTCTTCCTGATAAAAGTAGAAAAGAACCTCTCCGAAGTGAGCGTCCTTTACGACGGTTGGATCAGGTTTGCCGTCCGCAGCCAATGTCCCCGTTGGCGAAAATGCCAGGGACAGTACTAATGCAAAGGTTGTAAGGCCGCGAACGATCAAGAATCACTCCCATTCCTTGATCATGAATTCGGGCTGCTGTTTCGTAACCCGATCAGTGATTTCCAGTTCGACGTATTTGGCGCCAATGCCTTTCTCGATATTGATCGTTGCTCCTCGCCGGTAGTCTCTTACGTGGGGGCCTTCACCAGTAAAGACAGCGACGAGTTCATGCTCGCCCACCTTGAGGTTTTCCATGTGCACGCGATGAACGCCACCGCGAACCAGTGCGTCAACCTCACGTTGCGTGTAGAGATAGTTGCTGACTTCCTTGCCGTCAATCTTGAGATTGACCGAATCAAGTGCGAAGTATTCGCCGACATCCATCGAAATGAAAAACGCAACCTGCGAGTTTGCCGGGAACAGGAGTTCTTCCTCAAGGAGGAACAGATCCCGGTTAAGGTCCAGCACCTCTTTTTTCAGAGACTGAACGTCTTCGTCGAGACTCCTGAACTCCGCCCGTGCCTGTGCCTCGTCAATCTCGAGTGACTGTGCATCGCCAAGTGCTGCATCGGAATCAAGCGGCGCTGCGTCCTGCGCATGCACCACCATCATTCCGGCAAGCCATGTAAGGCTCGTGATGAGAATAAACCGTTTCAATGTCACCTTAGTTTCTCCTGCCTTAAAGCCTGCTGATGCGATCTAGTTGATGCACCAGTTCCCAGGCGACCTGTCACTCGCGTAAAAGTGCGCGAATCTCGGTCAGATATTTTTCCTCGTACCCGGGCTTGTAGCCGTGATGTACGTGACGAACCTTGCCTTCACGATCAACCAGCACCGTTACCGGCATTGCCTGCACGTCATACAGCTGACTGACTTCCTTGCGCTCGTCAAAAAGCACCGGAAAATTAACGCCCAGTTCCTCAATCATCTGCATGGCACGACGTGAATCATCGTCGATATTTACGCCAAGCAGGTTGAAACCGACCCGCTCATAGCGATTGTAAAGATCGTCAAGGAGAGGCATCTCCTGACGGCACGGACCGCACCATGTCGCCCAAAAATTGATCATCACGACATCACCGCGATGTTCGCTGAGCCGAAGGTTTTCACCGGCCGAGCTTTTCAGAACGAAGTCTGGCGCTTCGCGGCCTTCCAAAGAAGACGAGGCCAGGCCGGTCACTGCAAAGATCGAAAGAGCTGCTCCTAGCAATACTGATTTAATTCCATTCATGATCTCTATCCTTTTCCATTGCCTGATCTCCCGTTGCCGGGCGTACAGGCGCCTTCGAGGCTCACCAGTCGGAGACCTCTTGTAACGTCGATTAACTCGTGCCCATCTTTTCCGGAAGTGCCCAAACGCCGCATGACGCCTGGGAATCTGTCACCACCCAAGAGTGACAATCGACGCCAGTTCCACACGGGCCATAGTGACGGCTGAAGCCCCACAGGGCCGTGATGATGGTCACAATTGCCTTTACGCGTCTGAACATAATTGCGGTCGCTGTTTTGGGAGCGGGGACAGCCAGATAGTGTAATCCGGCTGGATTACGTTAAATAGCAAATTCTGCTGTCATTTGCAGCGGCCGGATTTTTCTCTCTCTCCCGACGCGCCGGACTGAACGGAAACCAGTGCCTGTCCAGACTTTTATTCTGTTTCCTATGATAGCTATATCTATATGAATTTAAAGGGAAAAAGCGTCTCTATTCAGCGACATAAGGCAGGCTCTGGAAACGGCCGAATGGCCAAATTTTGCGGGCTATTCAGGCGGGCGCAATCCGTCCGAATAAAACATCTCGCCGCCGGAATCGATCACGATTCCTTCGTAGTCCGGCAAGGTCGAAATCAATCGCAATCCCTGGTCGACACCCATGATAAATACGGATGTCGAGAGTGCGTCGGTCACTACGGCGTCAGGACCAATGATCGTTGCGGAGCGCACCTCGCCGGCCGACTCTCCGGTTGACGGAACGATAATGTGGTGAAAACGCTCCCCGTCCTCTATGAAATACCGTTCATAGTCGCCTGATGTCGAGATGGATTCATTCTCCAGCGGAATCGTGACCGCAACTTCTGCTTCATTGCGGGGATTCTGAATCCCTACCATCCAGGGTGCGCCGCGCCGATCACCCAGTAGACGAGTATCTCCGCCAGCGGTGACACGTGCGTTCCTGACTCCATACCTTCTCGCGACTTCAACGCCCCGCTCAACGGCATAACCCTTTGCTATTCCGCCCAGGTTGATACGAACTCCGTCGAGTCGAAACGATATGGTTCCGTCAGTCTCATTAGCTTCGACAAAACGGAAATCGATCAGGGGCAACTCTTCTGCCACGGTGTCTTCGTCAGGCCGCAGCCCTTCCCGAAAATCGTAATGCTGCCCAACGCTGTCGTAGGTAATATCGAATGCGCCCTTGGTGAGAACCGAGATATCGAGCGATCTCCGAATGAGATTAAAGAGTTCATCCCCGGCAACCACAGGCCGCGTTGCTGCCTCCCTGTTGATCTCCGATATCCGGCTTTCCTCGATGTAGGTACTCATCAGGTCGTCAAGCCGCGCAACCTCTTCGAATACCGCGTCTACCGCTCGCTGACCTTGCCGCGGATCGTCATGCCAGAGAAAGACACTTATTTCTGTGCCCATATGCGCCTGGGCTTCAGCGAACCATTCGGCACGCAAAGGTATTGAATTTAAAGAAATTGCTAACGCAACAAGCGCTAGTGAAAAACGCAGCAAGGGTTTATGCTTGCTAACACTACTACGCACCCCGGAGGTGGAATGTGACGTCATTGCTGATTTTCCTTGCCGCAATTGCCGCAATAATCTTCTATGCGATCGGCATCTACAATAGTCTGATCAATCTCAGAAATCGCGTCAAAAATGCGTTCGCCCAGATTGACGTCCAACTCACCCGGCGACATGACCTGATTCCCAATCTCATTGAAGCGGTCAAAGGCTACATGAAGCATGAACGGGAAACGCTGGATGCAGTCGTCCAGGCGAGAAATTCAGCGGTTTCGAGCCTCGACGCCGCTAAAGTCGACCCGTCTAATGCAGCAGCCATACAGGAACTCGGCAAATCCGAAGGCGCACTCGGATCGGCACTTGGGCGGCTGTTTGCACTGTCCGAGGCCTATCCCGATCTGAAAGCCAACCAGAACATGATGCAGTTTCAGGAAGAACTGACCACAACAGAGAACAAGGTGGCGTTTTCACGCCAGGCCTTCAATGACTCTGTTCTGGCTTACAACAACAAGGCCGAAAATTTCCCAAACAGCGTCATTGCAGGCATGTTCAATTTCGAACTCGCGAGCTTTCTGGAAATCGAATCGCCGGAAAAACGCGAAGTTCCAAAAGTTAATTTCACGTCCTGAGCGAAAATGGACATGCGACTTTTCGCACGCCCATCGTAGCTGCCCGTCATGAATTTTTTTGATGCACAGGACCGGGCGAAAAGCGCGACGCGCTGGCTCGTCGTTGTCTACTTCATTGCAACTGTGCTTATCGTCGCCGGCGTCACAGCAATCGTCGGCGGCGCTCTGTATCAGAACGGAGTTGGGGCAAATCCCGCGGTTCTTGGTGCAACCGCACTTGCTACGACCGCATTTATCGTCGGCGCAACCCTGTACAAGACAGCAATTCTGTCCGGCGGCGGTGGTCGGGTTGCAGAAGACATGGGCGGCACACTAATTCCATCAAACTCCCAGGACCCTTTGCACCAGCGACTCAGAAATGTCGTCGAGGAAATGTCCATCGCCTCGGGATTGCCGGTGCCGGACATTTACGTTCTGGAGTCAGAAAGTGGAATTAACGCCTTTGCCGCAGGCTTCAAGCCCGGCGATGCCGCTGTCGCAGTCACACGCGGCACCCTGGAAACCCTGGACCGGGACGAGTTACAGGGCGTCATAGCACATGAATTCAGTCATATCCTGAACGGCGATATGCGTCTGAACATTCGCATGATGGGAGTGCTGTTCGGCATCATGGTGGTTGGCCTGATCGGGCGCACTATCTTGCGCGGTAGTCACCATAGCGGTATCTCCTACGGCAGACGAAGCAAGAATGCAGGCGGTGTAATGCTGGTTGGACTCGGACTCACGCTTCTTGGCTGGATCGGCGTCTTCTTCGCACGCGTCATCAAAGCAGCTGTCTCCCGGCAACGAGAATTCCTGGCCGACGCCTCGGCCGTACAATTCACGCGACAGACGGACGGCATCGCGAACGCGCTGAAAAAAATCGGCGGCTACACACATCATTCATACATTCGCGATGCCGATCCTGAAGAGGTCAGTCACATGCTTTTCGCAGGCGGACTTCCAAAATTAGCCTCCATGTTCGCGACGCACCCGCCACTAACTGAACGCATACAGGCGCTTGACCCTTCGTTTCGCGAGAGCGAATACACGAAAGTCGAAACAAGCCACATTGATCCGGCACCACAAGCGGAGCAGGCTGCGGGATTCGCCCCGGCTGCGCCGGATATTTCACGAACAGCACAATTTCCGGTAGATACCAATGTTGCCGACTCGATCGGACGGCCGGCACCCGAGCATGTTGGTTTCGCCCGGAAACTGCGCCGCTCGATTCCTGCAATGCTCAACAAAGCTGCACACTCGCCGAGCGGCGCGTACCTCTTAACACTCGCGCTGGTAATCGACGAGCCCTATGTCGAACGGCAACTCAGCATCATCGAAGGACAGTTGGGCGAGACCAGAGCGTTGCAGGTCAAGGAGTATTTCGAAGAGCTGACGAAAATCAGCCCAATTTATCGGTTGCCACTCCTGGAAATTTCGTTTCCGGAACTCAAGAAACGTCCGGCGCCGAAGCTCGAGTTTTTACTTGACCTCGTGCAGCGGCTAATTGAAGACGACGGCCGAATTGATCTGCGCGAATTTTGTCTTTACCAGGTTATCGCACGTCACCTGGCACAGGCTGCAGCACCGGGCGCAAACGCCAGGCGCAACCGCGTCGCAAAATCCGCGGCACGTGACGCCGCAATCGATCTGCTGAGTATCGTCGCGGAACAGGGCCACGTTGATGAAAAGTCGAGAGATCTTGCATTCAGAGCCGGAATCGCTGTTTTCGGCGAATGGGCGAAGGCTGGAAACGCCACAACAAGCACCGGCCAGACTATCAAAAGACTCCAGGAAGCCCTTGATATTCTTAGTGAAATCAACTCCGCGGGCCAGCAAAGCCTGATCGAGGCAGTGCTGAAGACGATTGCCCATGACGGCAAAATGACAGTACCCGAGGCGGAACTGTTGCGCGCGATTTGCGCAACCCTGGACTGCCCTCTTCCTCCAATAATTTCAGTAGCTTAAAAAAATAATCTAACCCTGTAAGTCACGGGCATAAATGGCGTATTATGTCGCCTAGGGATTCCCGCTGGGGCCCTACTCTGACTTATTAAAGAGCTGAAGCCTTGGGCGGCAACAGCGACTGAAACCGAATCTCATCACTTTTGGGAATAGAATCATGCGTTTACGCCAAATCACACTCGCCATTGTTTTTTGTATCTTCGCTGCAACCACCACTTACGCTGCCACTAAAGAAGAACGCCGCGTCCTGGATTCCACGGATATTCTCGATCAGCTTTTGCGAATTCCGGAACAAGGCGTGCCGTCGCGACTTCTGTCCCGCGCCCACGCCGTCGCGGTGATTCCGCGGGTCATCAAGGTTGGTTTCGGGCTGGGAGTCCGACACGGTAGAGGTATCCTGGTCGTTCGCCAGGCCGATAACTCCTGGAGCAACCCGGCATTTATCACGCTGAACGGCGGCAGCTTCGGTTTCCAGGCCGGCGCCCAGTCGAGCGATATTATCCTCGTCTTCAAGAATCGAGCCAGCGTCGACAGAATTACGCAAGGCAAATTGACATTAGGCGCCGATGCCTCCGTTGCAGCCGGTCCCATTGGCAGAACTGCAGCAGCAGCTACCGACATTACGTTCAAATCAGAAGTGTTTTCATATTCAAGAAGCCGCGGCCTGTTTGCCGGCGTCGCGCTTGATGGCGCTGGCATAACAATGGACAGGCGCGCCAATGCAGCATTTTATGGCTCGGCACAGATTACCCCGGAGCAAATCCTGGCAGGATCCGGCAATGCCGCACCATCCGAAGCAAACACTTTCGTTCAGGTGCTCACCGCCAAGACGAATCAGCTACCGATACGGCCAGGAACTGCCGCAGCGGCAGCGAAGCAACCTCGACCGCAGGAGCAAGAAGAGTCTGAGGTTCGTACCTACGGTATGAACACCGACCCGGACGAAGATATTCGCGATTAGTTGGAAGTATCGCCTCACGCAGAGAACCTTCCGCGCATTTAACGGCTATTCGTGACTCCTAACGAATGAATTCAGTGCAGTCATTCCTGGACAAGATGCTGGACTGGTTTCAGTTGCTGGGTCCGAATATCTATTTGCAGTCGATTGCCATTGCCGCGGC
>Ga0224504_10001216_pt1 | contig 11536 bp, 11 predicted proteins | sample SF_Oct11_sed_USG_3_FD_170160 | JGI IMG/M metagenome (GOLD analysis project Ga0224504, IMG submission 170160) | Sediment microbial communities from San Francisco Bay, California, United States - SF_Oct11_sed_USGS_24 | ecosystem: Environmental > Aquatic > Marine > Sediment | place: USA... | reverse complement strand
ATCTCTTCGGCACCAAGGGCGGACCGAATCCTTACTGGGGCAACTGGAACTGGGACCTCGCATTACAGGACGGTGCTTTGTACACCGGCCAAACCTACTCCGGCGAATACCAGTTCATACCAACGGTGATGTACCTGACCGTGAATCATGAAGTTGCACCCAAGGAGCAGGCATACGGGTTCAATGGCTGCGGAGATTGCCATGGTGGCGATCAGATCGACTGGAGTGAACTCGGCTGGACAGGAGATCCGGTACCTGACGGCACGAGAATACCGTAACCCCCCCGAAGAACGACTCGTGCCTTTGCGCCCGCGGGCAACCGCGGGCGCTTTCTTTTTCGCGGGCTGCGAAACGGCATTATTGATTGGTGGGCCCCCGGGGAATCGAACCCCGAACCTGCGGATTAAGAGTCCGTTGCTCTGCCTGATTGAGCTAGAGGCCCCTCGGTTCTGTGCCGGCCACTCGGAAAGACCTTGGGCCAGCTGGCTGGACGCGCGATACTAGCTCAAACCAGTGAATGTGGCAAAGACCTCAGGGGGTGCGCATATGAGATTTTCCGTAACAGTTTTGGCGCTAATGGCGCTTGCTGTGCCTGCCCATGCTGAACTCGACGACGAAGTGCGCTGCCGGGAGATCGGCTTCAGCAAGTCTGTCGAATCCGGGAATCTGGAAATGTTCGCGTCGTTCATCGACGCAGACGCACGATTTATAAGCGGCTCCGTCACTCGCGGCCCGGGGGCTATCTCCGCAGCATGGGCGGTCTTCTTCGAACCCGGCGGTCCGTCGATAAAGTGGCGCCCGAAGTACGTGGAAGTCCTCGAAGACGGCACACTCGCGCTCTCGCGCGGCCCGTACAGGCTGGTCGCCCGTGACGAGGACGGCAACGAAACCGAGCACTGGGGCACGTTCAACTCGGTATGGCGACTGAACGCGGACGGCCAGTGGCGCGTGGTCTTCGATGCCGGGGGTGCGTTACCGCAGCCCCCGCCACCGGAGGACCAGGCACTGCTGGACCAGCCCGATAGCTGCGATTCGAGCTGAAGTCCGCAATGCAGGGCCTCTTGCCCCTGCGCCGGGCTACGGCAGGTTCTTGACGTAGCCCTTGCCGTACAGGATTTCGATGGTCGAGCCCTCGAACGCATCATCGACCGGCTCTGACGTACCACCCAGGCAGCTCTCGAGGAAACCTTCCATCACCGAGTAGAACGCCAGGCGGTTTTCGGGGCGACGGAACCCGTGGCCCTCGTCCGGAAAGTTGACATAGGTGACAGGTAGCTCGTTTGCGGCCATCGCCTCGACCAACTGATCGGATTCCAGTTTCGTTACCCGCGGATCGTTCTGTCCCTGGCCCACGAGCAGAGGGACCTTGATGTCGTCGACGCGACTGATCGCGGAGCGCGCCAGCATGTCTTCACGATCCTCGGCCTTTGCGGGGTCGCCGACATACGTGTACCAGGTGCCCTGCAGGAATGGCTTCCAGTACTCCGGGAAGCTCTCAATCAGGGTAACGAGACTCGATGGGCCGACGATATCGACGCCGCAGGCAAATGTATCCGGCGTAAAACTCACCCCGATCAGCGTCGCATAGCCGCCGTAGGATCCGCCAACTATCGCAACCTTCTTCTGATCGGCAATACCCTGGTCGACTGCCCAACGCACACCATCAACCAGGTCATCATGCATCTTGCCGGCAAATTCGCCGATTGCAGCCCGCGTAAACGTCTTGCCGAAGCCGGTGGAACCGCGGTAGTTCACCGACAAGACGGCATACCCGCGGTTGGCCAACCACTGATGCCACGGATTGTAACCGTACTCGTCACGCGCCCATGGCCCACCGTGAACGGCCAACACCATCGGCACGGCACTGTCGGGCTTGCCGTCGCCATTACCGTCACTTCCAACAGGCAGGGTCAGGTAGGAAGGCAAATCGAGACCATCACGGGACTTGATGGTCAGCGCCTGCATCGGAGCCAGCGTGTAGTCCGCAAGACTCGGATACTGCTCCAGCATCTTCGTCACGGAACGGTCTTCACGATCGTAGATAAAGTAGGTACCGGACCGTTCGGGTGCGTCTTCGTGCACGATCCACTTCGACATGTCGTCAGTGGCGGCAAGTATGCTCAGCGAGCCGCCGAGCGCTGCTGTCAGACCTTCGAGGTCTGCAGCGGTCGTGTCGTCGACCGGGTACCACTGCGACTTCAGATGGTTGACGTTGTAAGCAATCGGCTCCAGCGTGCGCCGGTCAATGAAGATCCCGGAAATATCAGCCTCGTCGTTCTCTGCGAGCACCTCAACTTCGCCGGATCCAAGTGCTACCTGCGTCAGCGCCGCCGTATCGCGGCCGCGGCTATCCAGGATTAATACCGCGTCATTTGCGGCGTTGAATCCGACGGCGCTCGTTGAAAGAAAATCTTCCGGCGGAATTACCGCGAAAACCTCGCCTTCGAAGTCAACGATATTGCCGCCGCCATCCGGCGTCGGCTGAAAGCCGAAACGCGGGTCAAGGTTATTGTCGATTAGCCAGCCGGCAAAGCCCGGGTTCTCTTTCAGCAATTCCCGTTCGCCGGTCATCACGTCAACGAGATACAAGTCAAACAGCTGGGCGTTTCTTTCGTTTATGCCGACGACGATTTCGTCAGGCCGCTGCGACGAGATGCTCTCGACTGTCGCCCGGGCGCCATCCTTGACCGGGGTGAGATCGACGACGTCACCGGTTTCGATGTTCGCCGAATACACGTGAAAGTTTTCGTCGCCGCCCTGGTCCTGGATGTAGTAAACGAAGGCACTGTTCGGCGCCCAGAAATACTGGGAAATACCGCGGTAGGTATCGTTTGTAATAACGCGGGCATCGGACGGATTGTCGGACGGAGCGACCCAGACATTGAGCACACCGTCTTTCGGCGCCAGCCAGCTGACGTGGGCGCCGTCGGGACTGATCCGGGCCAGCGTCCGGTCCGGATTGCCAAAGATGACATCCCGCGGAATGAGCGGCGCGGCCTGCGTTGCCGATTCAACAGCGTCGCTTTGCGGCGCGGCACTGGCCGCGTCCTGCGGAGACTCGTCGGCCTGCCGGTCACCGCAGGCTACGAGCAGCGCGGCGGACGCCGCCAGGGATATGAGTTGTTTCATTGTGAACTCCCGTTGTCATTCGTGCTCATCGGACGCCGCAGCATTGAAGGAGCGGCGCACGAAGTGATGTGAGAAGAGTTGGGTCGTAGCAGCATATCGTGGCACGAGAAATCTCGGCGCGTATCACATGACAACCACATTCCCGAGGAAAATGGGGTGGACGATGGGACTCGAACCCCAGCCAATCGAGCAAATCATGTCGCAGTAACAAATCCCTTTCAATAGAAAGACCGACCGGGATCACTTTGACAATCGATCCCGGTCCCTTGGAAAGAACCGCAGATCAAACGCCACCAGAAAAATTGGGGTGGACGATGGGACTCGAACCCCAGCCAATCGAGCAAATCATGTCGCAGTAACAAATCCCTTTCAATAGAAAGACCGACCGGGATCACTTTGACAATCGATCCCGGTCCCTTGGAAAGAACCGCAGATCAAACGCCACCAGAAAAATTGGGGTGGACGATGGGACTCGAACCCACGACGACCGGGATCACAACCCGGGGCTCTACCAACTGAGCTACGCCCACCACGGTTTCGCGTATCTTACTAAATGCCAGCCAATCTGGCGCGCCCGGCAGGACTCGAACCTGCAACCCTCGGCTTAGCTTACCAACTACCGCTTTCGCGGCCCCGCACAGCGAGTTTGTGGTCTGGACTATCTCTTCGCCATCTCAGGCGCCGCACGTATAGTCTCTACGGAACCCTGCGAAAGTTCCTGGCGAAGTTTACGCGCTTCGCCTGGAAATTCTTGGGGGTCTCTACCCTCAGCGACACGTTCGAGCCAAAATCCTGGGGTTCAAGGTAGTAGCACTCATCCGTGTCTGGACAGTAAACACAAAAAAGGTCGATTTCCTTTTTGTCGATCGGCGCGGTGTGAGTACCGAGCCTATCCGTCCAACAAGTCGAGAACTTGACTTCCAGCGCGCCGTTAGCGTTCAGCGCCCTGTACTTCACCTGAACCCGCCGGAATTCACCCTGCCTGTATGCGACCAGATCAAATGGCGCATGCTCCGTTTGTGGCACGCAGATTGTGAATCCCTGCTCGAACAGATCCAACTGAGCCTTCAAGACCCCCAGATCCCCCTTGCACTTGGTGTGATGCGACAACATTCATTGCCTCTATCAGATCCAACACGCCGGGAGACCACAGGTTTCCACGGGATTGCCATCAGCACTACCTGTTAAGGTTTCCCCGTTACAGTGCGGTCCACTGCACCGGTTCTGTTTCCCGGCACAGGCTCCTCACTCAAAGGCCGATGCTCTATCCAGTTGAGCTACGGGCGCAACTTATTTCAATACGAGAATTTCTCCAAAACCATTAAGAATACTGGTCGGGGCAGACGGATTCGAACCGCCGACCCTCTGCTCCCAAAGCAGATGCGCTACCAGACTGCGCCATGCCCCGATGCCGGTCATTCTGCCACACAAAACCCGGCCTGAGCCGGGTCCTGCGGGGGCACGATAATACGGGCGGGCCGGGAGCCCGTCAATCAAGCAGTTATGGTTTCTGTGCACTGCTTCTGAGTCGCCGGAGCCCCAGCCACTGCAGCTCGGCGAAAGCGAACACCAACAGCCCCACCACCGCCAGGATCCACAGCCCGGCTGCCGTCAGCATGCCATGCCAGCCGACGAGCAGGCCGACGGTGCCTGCCACCCAGGCCAGGTCCGCAACGATGACCGAGGTCACCCAGGCCGAACTGATCGTGGGCCGGGTCGAGAACCACACCAGGGAGCCGGCAAACCCGAGCAGCATCAGGCCCAGCGGCCACAGGTGGTGCTGCAGGTCGGTCATCATGGCTACGATTCGCGTATCGAAAACAATAATCAGAAGCCCGCAAATGGCCGAGAACACGGCGTTTCCGAGCAGTGCGCGCTTCAAGAGGTCTGCTTCTGTCCTGTTGTTCGATAATTTCATATCGCCTCCTATTACTTTAAAAACATATAGTACTTTAAAAAGGTATAGTTTATTCCTATACTTGTCAAGCCATGACCAAACGCAGCTATGGACAGGATTGCGCGCTCGCACTCGGCCTCGACGTAATCGGCGAGCGCTGGACGCTTCTGATCATCCGTGGGTTGCTGACGGGGCCAAAGCGCTACTCCACTCTGCAGGACCAGCTCTCGGGAATCGGCACAAACCTGCTCGCAACGAGGCTGCGCGAGCTCACGGAACACGGCATTACCCGTAAAACCGACGAGGGGTACGAACTGACCGAATGCGGCGAGGCACTGAGACCGATCGTGCATGCCCTGATTCGCTGGGGGCACCAGTTCCGCAACCTCGCCCCGGACGCCGCCGTGAGCCGCCCGGAATGGGACATGCTGGCGCTCGAGGCGGCCTTCCGGCCAGAGCGCGCCGAAGGCGTCGAAACCACCCTCGACCTGACGTTGTCCGGCTACCGCTTTCATGCCGTCGTCCGCGATGGCGCCGCACGCTGCAGTCAGGGGGCCGCCGCAGATGCCGATGCGACCGCCAGCACGACGACCGAGACGTTGCAGGCGATTGGCGACGGCCGGATCTCGCTCAGCGATGCGATCGAAAGTGGAAAAATCGAGCTACAGGGGTCTCGCCGCGCCTTCCGGCAGCTATTCCAGCTGTTCGAACTGCCGTCGGATTAGGCATTTCCCTACTACGAGTCTCGCGGCAACAGTGCTATGGTCGCGGCTCCGAAAACGCCCGAACAAGGATTTTCCGGTATGAGAAAGATCATGATCGCCCTGGCCCTCGCACTGGCCAGCAGCCTTGCGCTTGCGGCCGACAAGGTTCCGGCGCATCCCCACATCCTGATCGAGACCACGATGGGCAACATCAAGCTCGAGCTGGAAGGCAAGCTGGCCCCCATTACGGTCGGCCACTTCCTGAAACTCGTGGACAGCGGTTTTTACGACGGCCTCATCTTCCACCGCGTCATCCCCGGGTTCATGGCACAGGGCGGTGGCTACACGCCCGGCCTCGAGCTCAAGGAGGATGACGCTGCCATCCCCAACGAGTCCGGCAACGGCATGAGCAACATGCGCGGCACGATCGCAATGGCCCGCACCAACGACCCGCATTCGGCCAACACGCAATTCTTCATCAACGTGGCCGACAACGTGCGCCTTGATTCCAGCAGCAATCGCTGGGGCTATGCCGTATTCGGTTACGTGATCGAAGGCATGGAAGTGATAGACGAGATCGTCGCAGTCAGGACCGGGCCTCAAGGCAAACTGCGTTCCGATGTGCCCATGGTGCCGGTCGTCATCAAAAAGATGTCGCAAGTGACGTACGACTGAAATGACCACGCTCTTTATTTCGGACCTGCATATCGAGGCTGACCGCCCGGAAATCGGCGAGCAGTTCCTCGATTTCCTCGACGAGGAAGCGGCGGACGCCGAGGCCCTTTACATCCTGGGCGACTTCTTCGAGTACTGGGTCGGTGACGACGATCCCGACGAGTACTACGCGTCGATCAAACGCTCGCTGCGTGCCTTTTCGGACAGTGGCGTGCCCGTTTATTTCATGCACGGCAACCGTGACTTCATGATCGGCCAACAATTTGCTGCAGAGACCGGCGTAACGATCCTGCCGGACCCCTGCCCGATCGAACTCTACGGCAAATCGGTGCTGCTGAGCCACGGCGATGCCATGTGTACCGACGACGTGGAGTACCAGCAGATGCGCGCCATGACACGCAATCCCGAGTGGCAGGCGATGATGCTCGAAAAGCCGCTCGAAGAGCGCCTGGCGATCGCGCAACATGCACGCGCACACAGCCAGGAGCGCAACAAGACGCTCAGTGAATCGATCGTGGACGTCAATCCCGACGCGGTGAAAAAGACGATCTCGGAACACGGCGTCGAAATCCTGCTGCATGGCCACACCCACCGCCCCGGCATTCACGGCGTCGAGGTGGACGACCGATTTGCCAAGCGCGTCGTGCTGGGTGACTGGTACGACCAGGGCAGCGTCGTGAGCTGGGACGAGGATGGGCTGGAACTCAGTCCAATTCCCCGGCAGGCGGACCCGAGTGAAAGCGGAACTGGGGATCCGGCACCGTAATCAGCTGAGCTTCGACGGCCTTCAGTTCCGCGAGCCGCTCGTCGATCTTCGTTCGGGAGGCGCCGGTTTCCGACTGCGCAAGATTTAGGTAATGCTCGAAGTGGCGTGATTCGGATGCCAGCAAGCCCGCATAAAACTTCGCGATTTTTTCCGGCAGCCTCGGTACGAGTCGGGCAAAGCGCTCGCACGAGCGCGCCTCGATCAGCGCACCGACCAGCAGCATGTCCAGCAACTTGTGCGGCTCGTCGTCGCGCACTGCATCACGCAGCCCACCCGCATACCGGGATGCGGTGAGGCGCTCGAACGGCAATTGCATATCGGCCATGATCGAACGCACCTGCTCGAAATGCCGCAGCTCCTCCCTGGCAAGTCTCGACATGCGTTGCGAAAGCGCTGTACGTTCGGGATAGCGGTAAAGAAACCCGAGCGCGGTCGATGCCGCCTTGAGTTCGCAGTTGGCATGGTCGAGCAGTAGCTCGGGGATTCGCTCGCCGGCCGCATCGAGCCAGGCCTCGGGCGTCGGCGTATCGAAAAATGCCTCGATGTTCGCCGGTATTGCCGCGTCTACAGCCATTCCTCGACCTCGGCCACCGACTGCAGCCTGTCCTTCGGGTCCTTTGCGAGCATCATGTTCAGGAGCGCCTGGGACTCCGCAAGGCGCGCCGGCAACAGCGGTATCGGCGCACGCGCATGCTTGTAGATAATGCCCATCGCGGTATCCGCGTGATAGGGCTTTTGGCCCGTCAACATCTCGTAAAAGATCACGCCCAGGCTGTAGATGTCGCTACGCTCGTCGACCGGATTGCCATGGCCCTGCTCCGGGCTCATGTAGTAAGGCGTGCCAAAAATCTCCCCGCTGCCGGTAATCTCCATCTGCAGGCGCAGTCGCTTTGCCAGCCCGAAGTCGATCAATGCGATCGAGTTGTCCCGCCGCAGCATGATATTGCCCGGCTTGAGGTCGCGGTGCAGGATGCCCACCTCGTGAATTCTCGCCAACGCGCTCGCAATCTCCCGCAGGTATTTCACGGCGGCGGCCGCGATTAGTCGTTCGCTGATACGCTGCCTGAGATCGCCGGCATCGAGGTACTCCATGGCAATGTGCGCATGATCGTCCGCGACACCGAGGTCGTAGATCTTTACGATATTGGGGTGATCGATCCCGGCGATCATCTCGTATTCCTGCAGGAAACGGTCGAACGCGGCAATACTCTCCTCATTCACGTCCGGGATCTGCCGCAATACCTTCAGCACCATCTTGACGCCCGTGGCTTTGCGCTCCGCGAGATACACGCTCGAATGCGACGAGGTGCCCAGTTTCTTTATAAATCGGTAGCCCTTGATCAGCGGCTCGATACCCGCCGCCTTGTCGCCGACGAACAGCGAGCCGGTCGATGACCCTCGGCGCTGTGCAACGAGAATGTCGCTCAGGCGCACGATCAGTGCATCGTGGCTGAAGCCTTCCCTCAGGAAACAGCCGTCTGCGCCGCGATCGAGTACCGGTCCGGCTTCGTCCTTGCGACCGAAATACACGACCGCTGGAAAATTCGGATTCTTCTTGAACCGCTTGACGACGTCGACGCCTTGCCGGTCGCCAAGTTCGCTGCCCAGCAGGATGACGTCGTTGCCAGCACCGGAAAACTCGTCGGGCAGGTGTCCGCCGGCGATTGGATCGAAGTCCGTAATGATGGCGTCGGGCCAGTGCGTGGACACATGGTGCATCAGCAGGCTGCGGAACTCGGCCTGGCCGTCGATGATCATGAATCGTACGCTCATACGACTGCGTCGGGCGTCCCGGGCGCTACATGCCGATGGCCGGTTTGGGTCCCTTCCGTGCCGTGGTTTCGCCGGGCGCAACAAGCCCTTTTTGTTGCGCCTCGCGTGCCTGCTTGGCGCCGTCATTCCGGCGTTCCTCGAGATCCTGCAGGTACTCCTCGGTAACGTCGCCGGTGACGTATTCGCCCGAGAAACAGGAGGCATCAAACTCGCTGATCGATGAATTATCGTGCCGCGCCGAACGAATAAGCCCGTGCAGATCCTGGTAGATCAACCGATCCGCACCGATCAGCTCCGCGATCTCGTCGACGTCGCGGCCGTTGGCAATAAGCTCCGAGGCTGCCGGCATGTCGACGCCATAAACGTTCGGGAAGCGAACCGGCGGCGCCGCCGACGCGAAGTAGACCTTTTTCGCGCCCGCTTCACGTGCGAGCTTGATGATCTGCTTGGACGTCGTGCCGCGCACGATCGAATCGTCTACCAGCAGCACGTTCTTGCCGCGGAATTCCAGGCCGATCGCGTTCAGCTTTCGCCGTACCGACTTATCGCGTTCTGCCTGCCCCGGCATGATGAATGTTCTGCCGATGTAGCGGTTCTTGATGAAGCCCTCGCGGTACTTCACGCCCAGGTGATAGGCGACTTGTAACGCCGACGTGCGGCTGGTGTCCGGGATCGGTATCACGACGTCGATATCGTGGTAAGGGAAGTCGCGCACGATCTTGCCGGCCAGTTCCTCGCCCATCCGCAGGCGTGCCTTGTAAACGGAAATTTCGTCCAGGATCGAATCGGGTCGCGCGAAGTACACGTACTCGAAAATACACGGCGTGTGGCGGATTTCACCCTTGTGTTCCCTGCTGTGCAAAATGCCGTTGTTCTCGATGTAGATCGTCTCGCCCGGCTTCAGGTCGCGCATGCGTTCGTACTGCAGCACATCGAGCGCGACGCTCTCGGACGCCACCATGTAGTCATTTCCGCCGTCGACCGCACGCCGGCCGAGCACGAGCGGACGAATGCCATTCGGGTCGCGAAATGCGACGATGCCATGGCCGACGATCAGCGCGACGACCGCGTAGCCGCCCGAACAGCGCCTGTGCAGCGCCTCGACTGCATCGAAGACCTGGTCGGCCGTCGGATGGCCGTTGGCACGGATCTGCAGTTCGTGCGCGAATACGTTGAGCAGGACTTCGGAGTCCGAGTCGGTGCTCAGGTGACGGCGATCTTCGCGGATCAGCAGATCAGCAAGTTCATCGTGGTTCGTGAGATTGCCGTTGTGTGCGAGGCAAATGCCGTACGGCGAATTCACATAGAAGGGTTGCGCTTCGGCGGATTTCGAGCCACCGGCTGTCGGGTAACGAACATGGCCGATGCCCACGTTGCCGGACAAGCGCAACATGTGACGCGTACGGAACACATCACGAACGAGTCCGTTGGCCTTGCGCTGCTTGAGCCCTTCCTCGCCCCAGGTAACGATGCCCGCCGCATCCTGGCCGCGGTGCTGCATCACCGTCAGGCCGTCATAAAGGGCCTGGTTGACCGGGTTCCTGCTAACAATTCCGATAACGCCGCACATGCATTACTCCCTGTTCACTGTCCGCCCGGCAATCTTAGCTGCTCCGGAAGTTCAACCGGCAGCGTGTCCGCCGGCACATCCGGCGTCAGCAGTTCATACCCCTGCGGCGCCATCACCTTGATCCAATCTGCCACGACCTCGAGGTGCGGAATCAGCATCGAATTCTGCCACCAGGGATCGTTCGAGAAACCTGCATACTCTCCGACAATGATCGCGACCGCGATGAGCAACAGGCCGCGGCAAATGCCGAACAACGAGCCGAGAAAACGGTCCATGCCGGACAGGATCGACAGGCGCACGAGCTTCGACAGCCCCCAGCTCAACAATCCGCCGATGGACAGGATAACGGCAAACAGGAAGATGCGGCCGAACCACATCTGCAGCTCCTCGGAGTCTAGCCAGCCCGCCATCGCCATGCCGACCGCCGGTCCGAAATAGAGCGCCGCCCAGATTGCCAGCAACAGTGCCACGATCGAGATCGCTTCCTTGACGAAGCCGCGCACCATGCCGACGGCCACCGAAACGACGATGGCAACCAGGATAATTATGTCGATAACCGGCATCAGCGATGTCGAGGGATTCGGGCGCAGCTCGAAGCGGGATGGGAGGAAATTCTAACAGAACGTTAGCACGGCGCACCCTTAATCATGGATGCGGTACGACCTGCCCTTTGTGGCCGGCCTTTGCGAGCCGTTCCGCCATCGCCTCGGCACTCTCGCGGTCCTTCTGCGGCCCGATGCGGACGCGATGAAGCTGGCCCGAATCCTTGGACAGCTGGCTGAGGAAGGCTGCAAATCCTTGTTTTCGAAGGTCCGCCGCGAGCCGCTCGGCGTTTTGCTCGTTGCCGAAACTGCCGAGCTGTACCGCCCACATGCCGGTCGGCGATTCGGCCGCCGGTTGCGTTGCCGGCTTCGCGGGCGCGGGCTGCGGCTCGGTTTCTGGCGCAGGATCCGGTTCGGGCTTCGACTCCGGTTGCTCCGCAGTGCCGGTCTGCGCCGGTTGTGGCCGCCGGGTTTCCGGCT
>Ga0224504_10001215_pt1 | contig 11537 bp, 10 predicted proteins | sample SF_Oct11_sed_USG_3_FD_170160 | JGI IMG/M metagenome (GOLD analysis project Ga0224504, IMG submission 170160) | Sediment microbial communities from San Francisco Bay, California, United States - SF_Oct11_sed_USGS_24 | ecosystem: Environmental > Aquatic > Marine > Sediment | place: USA... | reverse complement strand
GTTTTCCCAGAAAAACACCACCATTCTACGGCGAAACGTCTCGCTGGGGATGTAATGTGTTTCCTGCTGGCCAAGTTCATTGGCGACCGTTATTTCGGTCGCTGCCAAGTCAAAATCCTTATCTCCAAAAACGCTCAGTAGAAGCCCGATCGTTGCGATCAGGTTTATCGGCACACCGACCTTTTCAAGCCGCGTTGCCTTGTCTTTTCCAGGTCTGCCGTGTGTCCAGGCAATTAAAATAACGGCTGGAATAAGGGAGTAAAGCCCCCAGAACACAATATCGCTTAAGTAGGGCGACAGCAGGTAACGATCAACCAGACGGTCGATAATTTCAATCGCTACCCAGACGCCGGCAACGTATACGCCGACAGCAGGCAAAATGCGCCGATCGCGCAACTCAGTGATGAAATCTGCCATTAAACCGAAACCCTGACCTCAGAAGCTGGGGGACAGTTTAGTTCATTTTGATGGAAAACCCCGAATGCCAATCGTCACGAACCCTACAATTGCCGTTGTGCTAATTGCGATCCTCGCGACGGGACGGTCTAGCCTGGCCGGTACTCCGGCGGCCGGAAGATGAAGAAGCCGATGTTTGCCGGTAACTGCCCCTGGACGAAGCACCGGGTGATGATGCAGCAGGACGGTGCACGGTAACACTTGATGGGGATGGTGAAACACTAACACTTGTAGCCGGAACAGATTTGACGGGCTCGAGGCGGCTTTTAGCACGTTTTTCTTTATCGTTATTCCTGACGACCTTATCCTGAGTCCCGTATTGTCTGCCCCGTGGCAAAGAACCATTGCGCCTGACCGGTGCCTGGCGATTTCTTGCCATTTTGCGCTCACTGAAAGGTACCGGTTCTTCTTCCACATTGTCCGGATTATCACCGTAATGCCTGCCTGCGCCATTCTCCCGGGCAATTCCGTCATAGAAAACGTTGCTGTCATCATTGTCATTCCATCGACAGTTGGCATTCCGTTGGCAAGTCTCTCTATGATTTTGCCGAATGTATCGATTATTATACGGGCCAGGCCACCACGCTGAATAATAACCATGGTAACCATAAGGGTAACCCCATGGCGAATAGCCCCAACCATACGGATAACCATAGGCAAAAGCATATCCGTAATTGCGACCGTAACCCAGGTAAAAGTAGTCAAGGGATGACCACGGGTAATAAACAACACCCGAATAATCACTTGAATTCAAAACATAAGCAGGATCATCCTCGGCATAATAGACACCGTCTTCCAGCGCTGTTTCCGGAGAGTAATAGCTCACGCAGCCAGTCAATAAAACAAGCAACGGCAGGATGATTAACCTCTTCATAAATTCTCCGAACCAAGATACAACACAAGAATACGTATCTTATTAATAAGGATAGCAGAGTTCGCTTGATTCACCTATCTCATCAGGTGGCGCAAGGAAACTGATGTATTTTCAGATTAACCTGTCTTGCAAGCAATTTCACACTCCGCCGGTCAATCAAAAAGGTACAATCACAAGGGCTGAAACCCGGTTGAAGGAGAATGACAAATGAGCAGGGTGATATACGAACTGCAGGGATTTGCTATCACCCTGGATAAGGTAGCACTGGTAAGCCGGGTATTTGCGGCGGACAACAACGAAGGTTACCAGTTTAATATCAGTTTCAGCGCCGAATTGCGTCTGCCGGTGAAGTTCCCGACCCGCACAGATGCCGATTTGGAACGTCAGTTGTTTCTTAAAGCACTGAAGGAAAGCTGATGCCAGGGCTATTCCACACTCTGAATGAATTGTGCTCCCGCAGAGCCTGCACCTGAGATAACGACAAGAACCTTGACTGGTTTTTCTCCATCCAGATCCCCTGGTAGCCGCATGACAAACTGACCGGTTGAATGTATCTGGCCGCCCTGGCTCCAGGTGACCTCTACGGGATTGCCAGTGTAGGTTGCTTCAGGAAAGGTTGTTGAACACATGAATTCTGGCGCAATATTGCCGCATGAGACGAAGTTTCCCGTGATCGGCACCAGTAACCTGACCGCCGAGACATACATCTGGGTCTGGTTTTTAATGACCATTCCATCAATCTGAACGGGAGACCCACTATCTACAGCTGTGGTAGAACAGGCAAACAGCGAGACCATGCAAAGCCCGGTTATTACCAACTTAAGCATCAGCTCAGCCCGTGCATGGTGACCGAAATAGAGAGCCTGCAAAAGCTGCATTAATCACCCGGGTAGTATTTCAGCTGTAGATCAGACTGTATGTACTTATCCAGATCCACCAGCAACTGATTGTTGATTTCAAAGAAACTCATGACAGGGCGGTCGAGGTCGGTAATCAAAATTATGACTGCAGAAAATGCGAGCGCCAGTGTTATCGTCGCCACCGGACTGCGTCTGTCCGTCAAACCGGCCTGGTACCCCATGATGACCATGGCAAGGGCTGCCATAAAGTAAAGAGTCAACCATATGGTGATGGGTATACGGTTCATGACAGCGGCATGCACCCGGGTATAATGAATATCGGTCAGGGCAAGTACCGATGCCATAAACATACTACTTTGTGTATTTTTAGCCAGATTTTTCTTGTTATTCTGACTACTGTTTGCCGCCATCAACCACAGGTCTTTTTGGATTTGCTCTGAGATTTCCAACAATTCGGCCACTTTGTCTGAAAACCCAGGTATATTGGATTTCAACTTACCACTACGCAAATCAACATAGTCCCTCAACAGCAATTTAGCCTCTGTTCTGACGGGTTCTGCCAACAAGTCAGCCTGCATAAAAGCGTTTCTGGCAATACGTGCCTCCTCTGCCAGGTTTTGTACCCTTGCTTCAAAGTGTGTTTGAGCCGTGTTGAATGTAAATGCCAGCATGAAAGCCAACAAACCAAGACCGGCACCCATGATTGCTCTGACCTGGGAGGTCTGCGCCTTCTTGGCATTTAACTGGGATCTCTTTCCCAACCTGAAGCCAAATTCAATAAAGATGGTCATGAGCAGGATGGTGCTTATGAGCAATACCCAGATGGGTACTAAATCTAAAAAGTGTGAAACCAGCATCAACCTGTTCCCAAAGAGAAATTCAATAAAAACGACATGTCATTTCCAATTGACTAGCGTAAGGCATTGTTGATGATTTCGGATACATCACCCGACAAGTTTTCAACAGCGGCAATACGTTGCAACTGCTCTTTCATCATCGCCTTTCTGTCCTCATCATATCGTTTCCAACGATTGAATGCCGAAGCCATCCTGGCGGCCATCTGCGGATTCAGACCATCCAGTTCAATTACACGATCCGCATGAAAGCTATAGCCTGAGCCATCGATCGCGTGGAATCCGGTCGGATTCAGCATTGAGAATACACCAATCAGAGATCGCACCTTGTTTGGGTTCTGGATACTGAAAGCGGGGTGCTGCATCAACTTCCTCACTTTGTTCACCGTGTCGGCACCGGGTTTGATGGCCTGCATAATGAACCATTTATCCATTACCAGCGCATCCGATTTCCACTTGCTTTCAAAGTCTGAAAGTGCTTTTTCCGCCAACGGGTAATCCATCATCACCAGGCCCTTAATAGCGGCCAGCGTATCCGTCATGTTGTCACTTGATTTGAGTTGAGCAGCCGTCAATGACTCACCCGCATCTGTTTCAAGCAAATAGAAAAGGCAGGTGCTTTTAAGGGACCTCCGGGCCATCTCTGCGGGGGACTTCTGATACGGCTTTCCGTCATTTAACTCGTCATATCGTTCAAGAAATAGCGGTTGCAAGCCATTAGCCAACTCTTTCTTGATGAACTTGCGAGCCGCGTGAATACCATCGACATCCACGACTTCCATCTGCTCTGCAAGGTAATCCTCATCCGGCAGGGTCATGGCCTCAGCCAGCAGTGCCGGGTCGGCCGAGGCGTCAGACAGAATTCCCTGAAAGGCTTTGAGCAATGACGGCTCCAGTTGCATTTCCAGACCCCTGGAATAACGCCGGCATTGCTCGAGAATGGCGCTTTCCGCCATTCGCTGTGCAGCATCCCAGCGCACAAACGCATCACTGTCATACGCAATCAAAGTTGCCAGTTGCTCAAGTGAGTAATCGTAAAACACTTTCACGGGAGCCGAGTAATCCCTGAACAAAGAAGGCACCGGTGATTCAGGAACATTGATAAAGGAATATTCCTGTTGTTCGTTTTCCAACACCAGTAATCGCGTCCCTTCCGACGCGCCTGCTTCGGTTTCGAGCTGCAATGGTATTTCATCACCATTGTCGGATAACAAACCAAGAGCAAAAGGAATAACGAGGGGTTGCTTATCCTTTTGGTCATGTGTGGCTGGTGTGTGCTGCTTTAGCGTCAGCGTGTACTTTTGAGTTTCCGCATCGTAATGATCTGTTACATGAACATGGGGTGTACCGGATTGGCTGTACCAGCGTCCGAAACGGTCGAGGTTGACGCCATTGGCATCCGCCATTGCGGCGAGAAAATCATCACAGGTAACGGCTTGACCGTCATGCCGTTCAAAATACAACTTCATACCCTTCTGGAAACCACTCTCTCCCAGCAGGGTATGGTACATGCGGATAATCGTTGCACCTTTCTGATAAACGGTCGCGGTATAGAAATTGTTGATCTCAACATACTGGTCCGGCCGTATCGGGTGTGACATCGGGCCATCATCTTCAGGAAACTGCCTGTTTCTAAGATCACGGATTACTCTTATGCGTTTAACCGCACGCGACTGCAAATCGGCCGAAAACTCCTCATCACGAAAAACTGTGAGGCCCTCTTTCAGTGTTAATTCGAACCAGTCCCTGCAGGTGACGCGGTTTCCGGTCCAGTTGTGGAAATATTCGTGGCCGATGACACCTTCAATACCCTGGTAATCGGCATCCGTTGCCGTATCTGGTCTCGCCAGTACATATTTCGAGTTAAAAATATTCAGCGATTTATTTTCCATCGCACCCATGTTGAAGTCATTGGTGGCAACGATATGATAAATATCAAGATCATATTCGAGATTAAACCTCTCTTCATCCCAGCGCATCGCATTGATCAACGACTCCATTGCGTGCTCACAGCGGTCAAGGTTTTCCGCCTCGACATAGATTCTCAGAACAACATCGCGGCCGCTACGGGTTGTGAAATGGTCTTCAACCAGTGCGAGGTCGCCTGCTACCAGTGCAAAGAGGTAAGTAGGCTTGGGGAAGGGGTCTTCCCAGCGAACCCAGTGACGCCCACCAGGTAATTCACCCGAGCTAACCTCGTTACCATTTGACAACAGAACTGGAAATTTTGACTTCTCAGCTTCCAGCGTGACCCGGTAACGGGTCATTACATCGGGACGGTCAGGAAACCAGGTAATTTTACGAAAACCCTGTGCCTCACATTGGGTAAGCAAAAATGAACCGGAGAGATACAAACCTTCAAGCGCAGAATTACTCGCGGGATGGATTCTGACTTCGGTTTTAATCACGCTTTTTGGAGGTGCATCGAAGATGGTCAGCGTTTCGCCTTCAATTGCATAGTCATCATTATTCAGAGCGCGGCCATTGAGCGACATGGACACCAGTTGCAGGTCATCGCCATTGAGCACGATGTCCTGTGACACCTTTGATGCGTCTTTTAACTGAAGCTCCATCTCTGCACTTACGGTGGTAGTGTCGCTACTGATATCAAAATGAATATCCAGATTGTTAACATCCCACGGATAAGGGATATAGTCCTTGCGAAAAATTGACTTGCCGGATATACCTTCTTTCATGAACCCGTTCCTTTATTTAATTTACACTGGTGAAGTGATTGAAAGGGCCAGTATTATATGCTGATGGGCATCAAAGCGGCAGACCAAATTCCTGACATTGCGGATATTTTTTCCGCACAACAACGTATTGGCGACAAAATTCGTACCACACCGGTTGTCTCAGACCCTCAGTTAAACGCTGAAATAGGCTGTGAACTATGGCTTAAGTGCGAAAACCTTCAACATACAGGTGCTTTCAAGTTTCGTGGTGCCAGCAATGCAGTCGCCATACTTGAAGAGCAGGGCAAGCACGGGGATGTAGCAACCCACTCTTCTGGAAATCATGGTGCCGCACTGGCACTCGCGGCATCTACAAATAATCGCCGGGCATGGGTTGTAATGCCGGAGAACTCAATCAAGCCCAAGGTAGAAGCAGTGCATCGGAATGGTGGTGAAATTGTATTCTGCGCTCCAAACCAGCAGGAACGGGAAAAGGGACTGGCCGCTCTCGTTGCAAAGGGCTGCATTCCTGTTCCTCCTTATGATCACGGACATATCATCAGCGGTCAGGGCACTGTTGTCATTGAAATGTCGGAGCAGATCCCAGGACTGGATATCATTATCACACCAGTAGGCGGTGGCGGTTTGATCAGTGGAGCTGCAATTGCTGCGAGGGCACTGATTCCCGGCGTCAACATCATCGGCGCCGAACCTGAAGGCGCAGCCGACACCGCGTTGAGCCTGAGCCAGGGCAGGCGTGTAGATCAATTTGCTGTGGACACCATTGCAGACGGACTACGTGCAATTGTTGGCATACTGAATTTTGAAATCATCCATAACACTGTAGACGAAGTGATAACTGTCAGCGATGAACAAATAATCGAAGCCATGGCCCTGATATGGCAACGGTTCCGAATGTTGGTTGAGCCATCATCTGCTACCGTCCTGGCGGCAATACTGGCGTCTCCCGGCAGGTTTTCCGGTCAACGTGTTGGCGCCGTCATCAGCGGTGGCAACGTTGATCTCGAACACTTACCTTTCACACCATGAGCCAGCAACTTTACTTGTTGCGTCATGCCGAAGCGGAACCCTGGAGCCCACTGGGAAACGATTTTTCCAGATCACTCAGCTCAGCTGGCGCTCATCATGCTCAACTGGTTTCCAACTGGGCATTTGGAGCATTACCATCTCCGGATACCATATTATGCTCACCTGCCAAACGGACCCGCCAGACGCTCGCTCCCCTGCTTTCCCTTTGGCCGCGGTTACTGGCATACACTGATTATGTAGATTCGATGTATGGCGCATCTTTAAATATGCTGCAGACACTGGCCGAAGATGCGTTCAGTTATAGTGAACGCCTTCTAATGGTTGGACATAATCCAGGTATGATGTATATGCTTGCCAACGTGCTGTCGCCAGATCTGACCACCGAAATAAAAGGGATGGAAACCGGAACGCTTGCTGTGATCGAGCTTCCCAATCAATTCAAACGTCAGTCAAGAACGGGTAAGCTACTCCACCTCACCCGTTACAACGACCTTTTAATCGATTGAAGACAGGTAAACCTGTGACAACGCTTTCAATCCAGCTTCATCTTCCTCGTTGAAACGATCTGCACTGGCACTGTCGACATCCAGCACACCGAGCAGATCACCCCGTTTGAACAGGGGTACAACAACTTCTGATCGTGCATCAGCATCACAGGCAATATGTCCGTCAAAGGTGTCAACATCCGCTAAACGTATTGACTCACCGGAAACAGCGGCCGTGCCGCAAACCCCCTTGCCAACTTCAATACTGACACAGGCCGGTTTTCCCTGAAAAGGGCCCAGCAAGAGCATATCGTCCTGTAGAAAATAGAACCCGACCCAACTGATATCGTCCAACTCCTGGTATAGCAATGCGCTGAGGTTGGCGGCATTTGAGACCCGGTTGGTAGACACACTTAACAAACCTTGCGCCTGCTCAACAAGTCGTTTCCAGAAAAAATTGCTGGAATCCTTCATGATTTTCTGAAAACAAGAAGAAAATTATTGGCGGGCATCGAAAGTTTGAATTCAAGCGACAATTCATGGATCTTTGCCAGTGATTCGACCATTGTCATATCACGAATGCCCATTCTTGAATCTCTGGCGCGCAAACTTGCATCAAAGTGTGCATTGCTTTGCGATGTGAAACTGTTATCAATGTTAAATGGTCCGTACAGACAAAACCGGGCATGGGTTTCAAGATGTGCCGACACACCGGCAAACATCTCAACCACTGCTTCCCAGGGCATGATATGCGCCGTGTTGGCGGAGAATGCAGCATCATAAAGGTACGCCGGCCAAGGGTCGCTAATCACATCCAGTTTAAGCGGCGGCATAATATTGTCATTGCCTTCAGCTTCAAAACGAGCCGAAAGTCCTGCCAGGTTTTCCTCCCTGTCAGTTGGCTGCCACATCAGCTCCGGTAATTGTTGCGTAAAAAAGACGGCATGTTGACCGGTTCCTGAACCGACCTCCAATACTGACCCGGTATGAGGTATCAGAACCCGCAGCTGGTCTAGTATTGGTTGCCGGTTTCTTTCGGCGGCACTTGAGAAAGTGATGGCGCTCACACTCTAAAAGCCACTTTCAACTTGCTGCTGAATGGTCTCACAGATTTCCCTGGATTCGGAAATCAACGCACCCAGTTGGGCCTCCATCCTGGCAATAAACACCTCGTCCTTTGTATGCGGCAAATTAATACGTACATTGTGAATTGCACCCTGCACACCGGCCAGGGCCATCAGCGCACCCACACCAGCGTCGCTCATAACGGCCTTGTTACCGATATTTGCTGCTGCCTGGCAGAGATCAAGAACCTGTCTACACAGCTCTGCCGTTCGCAACGGCACCTCGGCTGCGGATTTGTAACCTGCCCGGATGACACTTGAACGCACGGCAATCTGTTCAGCGGTATCCTTTGCCATACGCATACCCGCGATAACCTCATTAAAAGCCTCAGTGTCGGCATCAATAGCCCGAATTAGCTCATCCTTGATAGCTTGTGCATTCTCTGCCAGTTCGCACAAATCGCTGTATTGGGAGTCGAACTCGCCTTTACCAACTGAAAGATTGACTACCATCGAAGCCAGGGCCGAGCCAAGGGCACCTGCCAGTGCTGCGATAGAGCCCCCACCCGGCGCAGGTGTATCCCTCGAGACTTCGTCAACAAAATCCGTGATGGTCAGGTTTGCTAACGGACCATCGGATACCGGCAGACCAATAACTTTCTTGTCGATATCAAATTCGGTGACATCGGTAAGGCCCATCGCCTGCACCGCTGTAGTAACGATGTCACGCGCGGGAATGCCGGTGGACTTTTGCATACGCCGCAGATAGAACCGTCCAGCCTCCTGCATGGCCTCAAACGGCACAACACCTACTACTTCCGAGCCGGTAATAACAATTCCGCGCTCAACTGCCAGTTTGCGTACGGCCTCAAGCACTGCAACGGGGGAGGTGACCTTGTAATTGGTCAGATTGAGAGAGATCTGCGCGCATTTGTAATCATCCACGACCCAGCCGATGCCTTTGAGATGGGTAAACATGCCATCCTTGTAAACCGGCCTTCCAATCAGGTTATCGGGGTCAAGCCCGATGGACCGGTAGCGCTCGTAGAGGTCTGCGTCATATTTTTTCTTGTAGAACTCAGCAAGTTCTTCGAAAGAACCCGCTATAAAGTCGGAATTGCCATCGGCATACTTACCTTCTTCGAAATAAACGACATCGCCTTTGTAATAAAATGGCTCAACGTTACCAATTCTCTTCCACCGGCCACGTTCACGGATTTCGTAGGCCATTTCATTAGCGTAACGCCGGTCGGTTGTATTCAGATTGATGTTGTAGGCAATCAGAAACTCGCGTGCCCCAACCGCTGTCGCACCGGCTCCCGGGTTAAACTCAGCGGGTCCAAAATCCGGTTTCCAGGCAGGATCAGCCAGTTTTTTCTGTAGGCCCTCGTATTCACCGGCGCGAACTTTGGCCAGGTTTTGCCGTTCAGGTTTACTCGCTGCGTGTTCGTAAAGATACACCGGTATGCCCAACTCATCACCTACGCGCCTCCCCACTTGGCGGGCGATTTCAGCACAGTCTTCCATGTTCGCATTGCTTACCGGTACAAAGGGACATACGTCCGTTGCACCAAAACGTGAATGTTCGCCCTGATGAGTTGACATGTCGATCAGTTCACTCGCTTTTTGAATCGCCCGGAAAGCTGCCTCCTTGACCGGTTCCGGCTCTCCAATAAAGGTAACCACCGTACGGTTGGTACTTTCACCGGGGTCCACATCCAAAAGCCTTATGCCCTGAACACTCTCAATGGCATCGGTGATCTGCCTGATCACTGCCAGGTCACGACCCTCGGAAAAGTTTGGTACACATTCGATTACTTTTTTCACAGTTCTTAATCCATAGAAAACGTTAATTGGGAAGCGGGTACGCTTACTGGAAAGTAGCCATGAGTGACTGCTCAAGGAAGCCGTAACGGCAACGGACATTATAATTTATTCCAAATTCCCGGAACAGGTCTGGCCCGATGAGAGACAAAAAAAAGCCCGGGTCATGCCCGGGCTTCTGATTCGTCTGCTTTGAGTGATCAATTAACTACGGGACGATCTTCCACGATGGTCGGCGTCACGAATATCAGCAGTTCACGTTTCTTGGTTTCGTTGGCACGGCGCTTAAACAAGTGGCCAAGTACCGGAATGGCGCTCAGGTATGGAACCCGGTCTTCCTTTCGGGCCCGCTCATCCTGGAAGATACCGCCCAGAACAATTGTCTCACCGTTATTTACCAGCACGGACGTGCTCAGTTCACGTGTATCGATTGACGGTACGGAACCACCACGACCAGTCTGGTAAATCTCACCAACAGAATCCTGTTTGACTTCAAGCTCCAATTGAACACGGTTATCCGGTGTGATCAGCGGAGTTGCGCGTAACTCAAGTACGGCTTCCTTGAACTGAACAGCTGTTGCACCTGAAGATGCGGCCTGTTCATACGGAATTTCCACACCCTGTTGAATAAATGCCTCGGACTGATTGGCAGTGACAACGCGTGGTGTGGAGATAATTTCACCATCACCTTCTGCCTCAAGCGCTGTAAGTTCCAGATCCAACAGGACGTTACCTGCAAGAAATGAGAGACCAATCGAACCGGCATTGCTGTCCGCGACAGGCAGATTGACGTTGTAGCGCTCGGGAATACCCGGCAGATCAATCAGGCCATCATCACGCGGGTTGGTTGCCGGATTCACCTGGTCAGCACCAACACCATCACCGGCTATAGCAAGAATATTTCTCTTGTTGTGTAAGGCCGTTACACCAAACCTCACACCAATTGCATGAGCGAATTCACTACTTGCAATAACGATACGGGATTCGATCTGAACCTGTCGAACCGGGTGATCAAGGTCACGAACCAGTTGTTGAATTGCTTCGACCCTGCTTGGTGTATCTGTCACCATCAAGGTATTGGTTCTTTCATCAATTGCGATAGAGCCACGATCAGACAAAAGTCCGGCATCCGCTCCACCTTGAGAGTTACTGCGGGCTGAGTCGATCAATGCCTGCAGGTCCTCGGCCGTAGCATAACTGACGCTGATCAGAGCAGTGACCAGTGGCTCCAGCTCTTTACGGTCCCGCATGGCTTGCAACAGTTGCTGCTCGCGGGCGGCGATATCCGCCGTAGGTGCGATCCAGATCACGTTACCATTTTCGCGTTTATCGAGGTTTCGGGCATCCAGTACAATATCCAGCGCCTGGTCCCAGGCACATTGGTCAGTCTGAGTG
>Ga0224504_10001212_pt1 | contig 11546 bp, 12 predicted proteins | sample SF_Oct11_sed_USG_3_FD_170160 | JGI IMG/M metagenome (GOLD analysis project Ga0224504, IMG submission 170160) | Sediment microbial communities from San Francisco Bay, California, United States - SF_Oct11_sed_USGS_24 | ecosystem: Environmental > Aquatic > Marine > Sediment | place: USA... | reverse complement strand
AATTCGTCTCAGCGAGCAGCACATTTTTGACCGGGTCTTTTCGCTCATTGAGAAATCCCGCAAGTTTCTGCTGCTGGACCTGTTCCTTTACAACGACTTCCAGGGCAAAGAGCAGGAGACGACGCGTTTGCTTTCGAGTGAGCTAACCGATGTGCTCGTCAGCCACATAAAAGAAAACCCCGGTATGACGATTATTGTCATCACGGACCCCATCAACACTTTCTATGGTTCGATTCCTTCTGCTCAATTTGCGCGTCTCAGAGAAGCAGGGATCGAGGTGGTCATTACAGATCTGCGCCGCCTGCGTGACCCGAATCCTGCTTACTCGGTTTTCTGGCGTGCACTTATCAGGCCGCTCGGTAACTCGGGCAGAGGACGTCTTAGAAGCCCTTTCGGTGATCGCGGAAGGGTGACCCTGCGAAGCTATCTCGATGCGTTCAATTTCAAAGCCAACCATCGCAAAGTCGTTATCGCCGACGACGGAGAAGAATGGCGGGGGCTGGTGACATCGGCAAATCCACACGACGCGAGCAGCGCGCATACCAACGTTGGCGTTAGCTTCAGCGGCCCGGCAGTGCGCGACCTGCTGCGCACTGAGAATGCGGTTCTTTCGATGTCGGGACATGATCCTTCTGATCTACAGATTCTGGCGCCAGCTCAAAAGCCAGGCACTTCGGTACAGGTCCTGACGGAGCGCGCCATTAAGCTGGCCGCACTACGGATTATCGACCGGTGCCAACGTAACGAGCGGCTTGGAGTCGCAACCTTCTATTTGTCTGACCGTGACGTCATCGCGAGTTTGATACAGGCGCGGAGCAGGGGCGTTGCGTTGCGCGTTCTTCTCGATCCGAACAAAGATGCCTTTGGGAACCCGAAGTTCGGCATACCCAACCGGGCGGTCGCTTGCGAGCTTCGGGATGCCGGTGTCGAGCTTCGCTGGATTCATACTCACGGAGAGCAATGCCACACCAAGATGATCCTGCGCGAGAATATGTCGGGTGAGGCGGTTGTGCTTCTGGGCTCCGCCAATCTAACGAGGCGAAATCTCGAAAATTTCAACCTGGAAACAGATGTGCTGGTAAACACTTCCGCATCGTCACGGTTCTTCAGGGATGCAAAATTTCACTTCGACGCGCTTTGGTATAACCAGGCGAAAAGAGCCTTCTCGGTGCCTTACGAACACTACAGGAATGAGTCCCGGATCAAGAAGTGGCTATCGCGTTTTATGGAGGCATCCGGATTCAGCACTTTCTAAGGAACAGTTTTGCCGAAATATGCTATTAAATACCGATGAGGTTTCGGACGATTTTTCTGCTTGGCAGCTTCCTGTGGAGTGTATCGATCGCCCAGGTTACGGTTGAGGACCTCACGGTAAAAAATATGCCGGGCGACAACGCTGACGGAATCTCCGTCACGTGGATGGGCATTTCCAACCTGATCATTTCAGACGGCGAAACAACGCTGATCACGGACGGTTTTTTCACGAGAATCCCGAGTGACCCGAAGTCGGGGAAAATTGAGCCCAACCGTCCGGTCATCGAGTCTGCGTTGGCGGGCCTCGGCGTCGACAAGGCGGCAGCTGTGATGGTCGTCCATTCACACTTCGACCATTCGCTGGATGCGCCCGTGGTTGCAGAAATAACCGGCGCAATTTTGCTCGGCTCTGAGTCGACCGCAAATATCGGCCGTGGTCTGGACCTGGCAGAAGACAAAATCAGGGTGGTGGTGCCAGGTGAACCGCTGCCATTTGGCAACTTTACGGTGACTTTTTTTCAGAGTCTGCACTGGTTGTTGCCCGACAGAAACGCGAGTCGCCCAACCGACAACGTTATAGACGAACCACTTGTTCCGCCAGCAGACTTTGCCGAGTACAAGTTGGGAGAGGTGTACTCGATTCTCCTCGAGCACCCCGCAGGAAATATTCTGATCCAGGGTAGCGCGGGCTACATTGAAGGCGCGCTTGATGATGTGCAGGCCGACATCGTCATGCTCGGAACCGGTGGCTTGGGAGACTTGCCAGCACAAGAACAGGAAGACTATTTTCGCGAGATTGTTACTGCAACCGGTGCGACTTCGGTCTTTCCGGTTCACTGGGAATTCATGTGGACGCCACTGAGTGAGCCGTTCCGGCCGGACACAGATTTTCAGGATGCGATGGGTTTTCTGCAGAAGAAGCAGAAGGAAACCGGCGTGACATTCGCTCTGCTGCCCAAAGGAGAGCCCGTACTACTTAGGTTTGACTGATATGTGGTTTCCGATATGTCGCAACAACTGATTTGGGCGCAAAATCATAATGAATCTGTCCCACGAGGGTAGTGACATGAAGATCAGATTGGCTGCGCTTGCAGTGCCCCTGCTTGTTGTTGCTTGTGCTACGGACAGCTACGATCCGCTGAAAGATTACCAGGAAGTCAACGCGGTTACGATCCTGGACGCGCCCACGCCAACCGGTATAGCACCCGAGAACCGGGCACTTGTCGCCCGTGGTGAATACCTGGTCGAACTCCTTGGCTGCGGCACCTGCCATACGGATGGTGCATTGTTGGGTGAACCGGTCATGAGCCGATCCCTTGCCGGGTCAGGCGTTGGTATCGCCTATACCAGCCCCCTCGAGAACCGGAATCCCGGCGTGGTGTTCGCGCCGAACATCACTCCCGACAGGGACACCGGCATCGGCCGCTGGACCGACAACGAAATTGCCGCCGCGGTGAAGACCGGGCTGGGACGACATGGCCCGCAGGCAATTCTCGTTATGCCGTGGCAGGCCTACTCAAAGATATCGGACGATGATACCTGGGCAATCGTCGGCTACCTTCGCAGCCTGGATCCAGTAGAGCACCAGGTGCCGACCGATGTCTCCCCGGGCAAGTCGACCAACGAGGACTTTGTGTATTTCGGTGTTTACCGGAACCGCGAATAGATTACTGCAGGTAAAAGTATCTGGGGTCGAAGCGATTTCTTAGTGGTGAGAGGGATGCAGGCGATGAAGTTTGGCGTCGTGCGTGCCGAAGTGCTCCGTGAACCACTTTTGCAGTTCGGACGAAAGGCGCGCCTCGTCGAAGTTTCCATCGTCTTCCACACGATCCATGATGTCGCGAAGCTCATCGAGCAGTGCCTCATGGTCCTGCTTGTGAGATGGATAGCCTTCATAGCGTGCGTTGCGCATGAACTTTTCTTCGAGCGCAAAATGCGCGGAGATCTGCGCGAATATCTCACCGAGCGTTTCAACGACCTTGTCATGTGTCGCACTCTCACCCATCAGTGAGTGCAGGTCGTTGATCAGATCGATCAGGTCCCTGTGCTCAAGGTCTACTTCGGCAACGCCGACGCTAAATTCATCTTTCCATTCAATCAGGCTCATCGGAACTTGAACCCTCCTGTTGCCGCCTTGAAGGTCACGGTGAAGTACCGTCCCGGCTCAAGTAAAACTTTATCGGTTTTTATGTAGTCCCAACCCTCCGCTCTCGCGGTACTTCGCATTCTAATACTGATTTCATGTGAGCCAGGTTCAAGGTTGAATCGTTCGTACACAGACGCCGGTCCGTCTCCCCATAATCCAGAAGGTGGGGCTTCGATTTCAAGGACGCGGCTACCGTCAACGTCGAGTTCAAGGAACAAGGGCAGGCGCTGTCGTTCGCAAGATTCGGTTGTTCGCATGTTGGCGGCCAGCTCGGCGATTTGCTCCTGTGTAAGCTGCACGCATTCTTCAACCCGGTCCGCCGCATGGCTGAGTGAAATCTTAACGCCCGCCATGCCGGGGTCGCTGTACTGATAGTGGGGCATCGTCGCGAAGTAACCGATCAGGCCTGCAAACGCAGCATAGGCGATAACCTGCAAAGGAATCTTGCGGAGGTCAGGCATTCCGAGCCCTCCCGGCTTTATGATTTTTCGGCATCTCATGGAGATCTGCTGAAAAATCGGCCAGCGCTTTGCGACGCCCGCCAGTGCTCGTGTTGCGAAATTGCCAGAAGCGAAGTCGGTGTCTGTCGACTCTGCGCCGGAGATACGGATCACGCTTTCCTTCGATCCGCTGGCGCGTCCAGTCATCGCCAAGCCGATAGAAGCAATCGCCATCGGCGCAACCGGCAATCGCGACACCGTCTGCCAGGTTTCGTGAAATTGCGAAATCGATAAATGAAGGTGGCAGCATGGCGACGCAAGGCATTGTGATTACCTTGGCGCTGTCATCCGCCAGCGTCGTCGCACCGGAATGCTCACAGGCATAAATGAGAATACGGCGGCCTTTGACAAATTCCTGCGATGCTGTCAGCGAATCCTCCCGGAGTTTCGCGATAGGGTGGTCCGGAAGTTCGATTCCAGGCACGATCTCAGACGCGCGACGGAAAGGAGTCGATGTCGGACACGATCCGACGCAGAGCCCGCAGCTCAGGCAGTTGTCTTCATTGACTACTGCCTCCGTGTCATACGCTTTTCCATCACTTCGGGGCAGCATGGAGATCGCGCCAAAGGGGCAGTCGTCGAAACAGCGCGCACAACCATTGCAGTTATCCAGAGAGACGACCGCTACCGGCGCCGGTTTTGCGGGCGGTAGCCAGGGCATTAATGCAAGCAAAGTCAGGCCACCAAATACGAACAGCCAAAGTTGCCCGCCGGGAAAAGACTCAAGGAGCGGATAGACCAGCAGGTAAAACCAGTCGAATCCAAGGTCGGTTGGTACTACGTCGAGATTTGCCGGGCCCTGGCTGGTAGCCGGCACGAGCAGAGAAAGCACGATCAATGTGACCGCGGTACCAATAGCCAGAGGCCGGGGCGGGTTCACCCTGGCCCTGGCGTGTCGCTGAATGTGGACCCACATCAGGATCAGCATGAACAAGGGCGCAAAGATGTGGATAAACACCATCAGTGTAAAAAATCGTCCACCAAGTGACGTGCTGTTCAGGAAGTTATTCGCGATGGGTTCGGCAAAAAACGGTAAAGAATCGAGCCACTCCGCCGTGGCGATTGCGATGTACTGGGCGAGTTGATCCCAGACCAGCCAGTAACCGGTAATGCCGCAGATGTAGATAAAGAAAAGCGCCGGCACGCCGGTAAGCCAGGCGAAAAAGCGTTTTCCACGAAGCCGGTCCAGCGAAAACTCACGCAACAGGTGTATTACGACCACCACCACCAACGCATCCGACGCATAACGGTGCAAGCTACGCATGATGCCCGCTGCATACCATTGGTCATTGGTGATGTATTCGACCGACGCATACGCGTCCACGATGCCGGTGTCGAAAAAGATGTAAAGATAGATGCCGGACCCGGCCACAATCCAGAAAAAGTACCAGCCGAACGCACCAAGCCACGAGAGGGGGTTCAAATGCTGACCGAAGGCTACATCAAATACAGCCTCGGCCCGGGCAAAGACAATTCGAAAAATGCGTTTCAGAAAGGTCACCCGTTGACCACTATCTCGCACTTCACGTGGCGCGTCTCCATTCCCTGATAATGAAAGTCGCTAGTGCGCCAAGGCATAGTACGCCAACAAATATTGTCATCGCGATCGAGTAGTCGAATTTGTAGCGCCCGCTGTTCGGGTCGTACACCGTGCAGAAGAGATTGAATTTATCCACCCAATGGTCGATCAGGCTCGCATCACGCGGAGTATCGAAGACCAGTTCCTTTAGTGGCTCAACGAAAGATGTCGGCTCGATTTCTACGCCATATATCTGGCGGTACACGGCACCGTTTGCATCAACTACGGTCGTTTGTGTCAGGTGGTCGAAACCCTTGGCACTGGGATAGAACTGAAATCCAAGGTCTCTGCTCAGTGCGCCGACCGAGATTTCGTCCCCGGCGAGAAAGTGCCAGCCGGGCACATCAATGTTTCTCTCGGCGGCATACAGACGCATCCGGTCGGGCGTGTCTACCGCCCAGTCGAAGCCAACGGTGACCACATTGAAGGAGTCTTCGCCGAGTGCTTCATGCGCAATATCGATCGCAGTCCCAAGGTTTTTGGTGATCATCGGGCAGACGTGGTGACAGCTCGTAAAGATCATACTGACTACCAGTGGTTTACCCCTGAGGGAGGTAAGCTCGAACGTTTGGCCGTCGACGTCACGGAAAATCGGGTTACTAATCGTCCCGCCGATCGCAGCCTGGCTGAGAGCCAGCGCATCGTCTTTGTCGTACTCGCGCGCCTGTACTGCGAACGCAATGATTGCGAAGCCGATGAACAGTGTGAAGTTTAGCGTCCTGGATGTGCGCATCGAGTTATCTGTTAGCAATTGCTACGAAGAAGCTCCGAACGATCGGGCGACAAGACAAGATCGGCCGGAGAAGTGTAGTGTACACGAGTGTACAAGAGCACTTTCCGGCCGCTATTGATCCCGTTTCCGCGGGGTGGAGATTTCCCTTTAGCTCAGCGGCCAGACTTCGGAGAGATACTTCCAGTTAACGAAGTAGTACAGCACGAAGGCAATGAAGAAGATGGCGACGAGCATTACCGTGCCTGGAATCCTCAGTGTTTCCGCGTTGCCGTACTGGTTAATGCTTGCCTGTGGTGGAGACTCCGGATAACTCGGCTTCTCATCCACGCCAAGTTTACGGCCAAAGAACACCGAACCGACGACGACCACGATAAACATTAGTCCGCCAGTTGCCGCCAGGACCGCTGACATGCCGTTCAGGCCCATCATGAGGAAGGCTGCTGACGGATAGTCGAATGGCAGGGCTGCGTCCGCGAAGGTCATGTCCCATTGTCGACGGGCAACACCCAGTGTGCCAGCGCCCATCATGAACATGGATATGCCGGCGACGCCGATGCCGAAGACGTAGGGTTGCCATTGCGCGACCTTCTTGAACATCAGCTCGCGCCGGAATATCAGCGGCACAAGGAGGTACGTAATGGCCATGAACGCGAGCGTCGTACCTGCGACGACCGTGCCATGGAAGTGGCCGGGGACGTAGATTGTGTTGTGCATGATGATGTTGATCTGCTCTGTTCCCATGACCACGCCGGATATGCCGCCGATGAAGCCAAAGAACACGAGGGACATGAACATGCCGGAGAACGCCGGATTGCTCCATGGTGCTTTACGGAGCCACTCGAACATTCCTTTGGTCAGACCTCTTGCGCGTTGTGCAGCCTCGATAGAGCCCGGTACGGTCATGCCATGCACCATGCTGCCAAGTACCGCGAGATACATCGCGTAACTCGTATTGAAGATTTTCCACTCCGAGCTCATTCCCGGTTCAACCAGCAGGTGATGCGCGCTGGCGAGTTGCAGGAACAGGATGTACATGAGAAAAGCCATGCGGCTGACCTTCTCGGATAAGGGCTTGGCGCCGAAGACCATGGCCGCGATGCAGTACCAGACTGATACATGCGCCGCCACGTTGATCTGCTGCGATGAGTGCCCCATGCCCCACCAGATGGTTTTGTACAGCAGCGGATCGATGTAACTGATAAACCCGAGCGACCACAACAAGGTCGGTATGAGAATGATAGCGCCGGACGCAATCGTGAACACCGCGATGATGGCTGCGGTTGTCGCGCCGAATGTCACCAGCGGCACGGACCCCTCGTAGGTCTTTTCCTGTTTCGCCACCACGAGCGTGCCGAAAAACACGAAAACGCCAATCAATGCCCCGACCGCAAACAAAATGATGCCGAGGTAGAACGAGGGCTCGGCCATCATTGGCACGTAGGAGGTGAACATGACGCTCGACTGACCTTTCAGCACGGCCACGTTCGTGATTAGCGCGCCAACAAGCATCAGCGCGAAACCGCTCCAGGCCCATCTCGGACCCGCAAGGCGACTCCCCAAGATGACCGCCGATGCAAAGTAGAGCACCGCCATTTCAAAAAAGATGATCCATACCAGCAATACATCGAAACCGTGCGCCGTTAACGCGAGATAAAACCAGTCAGCTGGAAGGAAATGCACCGCGGGCCAGCGGGTCAACGCGACCAGCAGTCCAAACAGGCCGCCGATAGCAAGGAATACAACGGCCACCACGGCGTTTGCCTTGATCAGCCTTTCGGCATTCAGGTCAACTTTGAGGCCGGTGGTGGGACAAGTTCTGAATTCTGCTGTTTTAGCCATGTCTCAGCCCCTTATTCGACTACGTAGATCTTGCCAACCATGTTGTGGTGGCCGATCCCGCAAAATTCATTACAAACCACTCCGTATTCGCCAGCCTGGTCGGGCTTGACCGTTACGACCATGTCGTAACCGGGGTGTACCTGGATATTGATGTTGACGGGCTGGAGAGAGAAACCGTGCTGCCAGTCCATGGATGACAGGTGTAGCCGATAGCTCTGATCTTTCTCCAACTCGAGAATCGGCCACCATTGCCACAACCTGGCAATCAGGTAGACATCGCTTCCGGGAGGGGGGTGGACAACAGGAAAATTGTTTTCCTGTCGAACGGTATAGTCGTCAATCATGGTCTGCGCTTTTTCGGCAAACCTGACGGCTGTAATTTTGTATGCCTCATTGGACAGGTTCTGTTCACCGGCCCCATGCCAGTAGATCATCATGAAAAACATGATGAGTCCCCAGATAAACGCGATGATGATCCAGATGAGTTCGATTTTAGCGATCGGTTCTTTCCACCAGATGCGCTCACTCGGCGGTGTTATAGCCATTTGGTTTCTCCCCTAATCCGCTATCGGAATCTGGATGATCTCCATGACACCCCAGATAATGTAGAACACGGTAGGAACAAGGATGCCAAGCAGCAATAGCAAGAACGGGTTATCCAGCAGCCGTTGCATCATTGGAATGGGTTCCAGATCGGATTGGCCCGGCGTTGCATCCCCGGGATTATTATTGTCATCCATTGGCGTTCCTCCCTAAAGAAACGAATCGACTCGGCAGACTACCACACCGGCCAGACAGACCGAGTCAGATGTACGCTAACTAACTGATATCAAGTGTTGTATCAGGAATTTCCCGTATAGACCTGAATCAGCGTGAAAGTCGTGAGAGCAAGGGCCAGTAGAAGGGCAAAAAATATAAGGGAACGGTATTCCAATACCTTGCCTGCCGCCATTTCGATGCGGTTCAGAATCCAGTCTGCCGCCAGGTAGAGAATGATTGCGACTAACGTAAAATAGACGATGCTCACGGCGACTAAGTTACAACAAATCCATGAGCATGGGCAGCACCAGCCTTTTCAGGATGCTGAGACCGATAATCCCGCCGAGCACGACGGCCAGCGTCAGGATATCCCATTCATTCAGAACCAGGCCGAGCGCCAGCGCTGCCGCGGGAGGGTGTTCCGTCCGGGTGACGACCATTACAAACATCGCCGTCGAGGTCGCAAGGGAGCCAAAAATGATCAGGGTAGCGCTGGCAATAGCAGCGCTCTCTATATCAAGTGACGAATTCAGATAGCCCATCAGGCATCCCGCTGTGATGCCGACAACATATCCGCCGATCATGTGGCGAGGGCTGGAGTGGAGCGACAGGGGGACTGCGAAAGCGATGAACGCGCTGGCGCCCAGTGCGGCGATCAGAACAGTCTGGGTCACCCCATCGAGCACCAGGAGCAGAAAAAAGACAACGAGGCCGGCAAGCGCACATTGCAACAGGTAGCGCTTAAGATGGGCTTTTCTAAACTGGCCGTCGAGGTTCAGAAGACTGCTCCGTCAGGTGACGGAGCAGAGTTTACCTGAGGAAACAGCTTTCAGTTGCTGGTCAGTATCCTGTCGATGTATTCAAAAGCCTCGTCGGACTCTGTTTGCGCGAGCCAGAAAAGGGCCTGTTCGCGAACCTCCATGTCGAGGCTCGAATCTTCCAGGATATCGGCAAGGGCATCGACGGCGCGATCATCGGGCAATTGAGACAAAGCGAATACGGCTTCTTCACGCACATCCGCGTCGTTATCGTCCCGCATTGCTTTTCTGATTGCCGCCTCGCTTTCGCCAGCACCCGTTTGTGCGAGCCAAAACCAGGCCTGTGAGCGCACATCCGGATCTTTATCGGTCCGGCCCTGGCGAATCAGGACGTCCGCAACATCTTTCGCTTCCGACTGCGCGTAAGCAAAAGCCGCATGTTCGCGAATATCCGGGTCTCTGTCATCGAAGACGAATTTCTTGAGCTCGACCGATGTTTCCTCGACCCGAACCTGGGCCATCCAGAAAATCGCGTCTTCACGGTTGTCTTTGTCATCCCGGGACTCTGCAGTCTTTAGCAACAATTCAACGGCTTCCTCGCCTTCGTGTACTGATATTGCTGCGATTGCATCGCCGGTCAGATCGCCGCCCGGCTCAATGTAATTGCCCAGCCACGCGACGCTTTCCGCACTGGTGACCGGCCCGAGATCGACGATCGCATTGTCGGAGGTCACCGGACAGCTCGCACTGAGCGCGCGAATTTCGGCGACATCGCCGTCATCGACGCGAACGAATACCTGGACGTCCTTGCTGACGTCAATAACATTCGATGAGGTGCTGAAGCCGCCGCTGCGGCTGTCGAGGTCACATCCCTGTCGCGCCGCGACTCCCTGGTCCCAGGCAAAACAGCACATCTCGGGCGCTGAGTTCACCGCGGTTACTCGCCACGTGTGCCAGCCATCGTCCGTCAATCCCGTGATCTGAGCTTTTGCAGGCAGGCTTGTGAGGCTAACGATTATCAGCAACGTGTAGCCAATAAAACCAGTCAGTCCTGAGCCGTGGCGAGTCATTGTTGTTCCTCCAGTGCCTCATCAATGAGCGCCCAGACTTCGTCGCTGTCCATCATCGTCAGGTATTCCAGCAACTCACGCTTCTCGGCGGTGTCCTGGCTTTCCCGGTAGAGGGCCAGCAGGCCTTCGTCGTAGTCGGCAATCAGCATGCCGTCCATTGCCGCCTCCTTAACGTCCGCGTTGTCTGCACCGCGATATATCTCGAGTAGAACGGTGTTCGCCTGTTCGTCACCCACAATGCCGAGTCCTTCGATCGCCTGAATCTGGACCTCCGGGTTCGAGCCATCCATCGCCATTGTATTAAGCGTCTCGAAGTCGTCCGCAATGATGTACGCCTCGACCAGGCCCTCGGACGGACCTCGGCTATCGAGCAGGCTGCGCAATTCGTCCATGGCGCCCATTGCCGCCAGCATCTCGACAGCGCTTTCAAAGTCATCCTCAGACTCGGCAGCAACGGCAATTTCATAAATCGCCTGGCTGTCGCCGGCGATCAGGTAGGCCTCAACGACTGCCTCGCGCACATCGCTGTCGCCGTTCGTATAGATGTCCCTGAGCGCCGCAAGCGTATCCGGATCGCCGCCGATACCTGCCATCTGAATCGCTTCGATCTGCAAATCGCCACTGCTTTGCCGTGCCGTATCGAGAAGCAGGGCTTGCGCTTCCGGCGTCTCGATCTGGCTGAGAATAAACAGCGCGCTCTCTTTAACTTCGTCGCTGTGGTTTCCCTGCAGCACTTTGGTAACGAGCGGCAACGCGCGTTCCGGTGGAGCCGAAATCAGCGCTTCGAGCGCCGTGATTTTCAGCTCGTCAGCGTCGCTGACTTCATCATCCTGCGCCAGTGTTACATCGCATATCGTTAACGCAATGACCACGACAATAAATCCTAACTTTCTGAACATTTTCATATT
>Ga0224504_10001211_pt1 | contig 11554 bp, 7 predicted proteins | sample SF_Oct11_sed_USG_3_FD_170160 | JGI IMG/M metagenome (GOLD analysis project Ga0224504, IMG submission 170160) | Sediment microbial communities from San Francisco Bay, California, United States - SF_Oct11_sed_USGS_24 | ecosystem: Environmental > Aquatic > Marine > Sediment | place: USA: California... | reverse complement strand
GGGCTTCGGTCACCATGCGGCTGGTCGGGTTGTCCTCAGCGACCAATGCGCGGACGCCCTCACGGATCAAGAGGTCGCCCGTGCCTGTGGGGTCAGCCACGCGAAGCGTGTCTTCGGGACCAGGCTCAAGGTCGATTTCCATCCAGAAATTCGTTCCCTGGCCGATCTCGCTCTTCACTCCGATCTCTCCGCCCATCAGGTCGACGAGCTGCTTGGCGATCGCGAGCCCCAGTCCGTTGCCGGCAGAGCTCCGATGGGAGCCCGTGTCGCTCTGGTGGTACCGGGTAAAGATCCTGAGAAGAGATTCGTCCGGGATGCCTACGCCCGTGTCCCGCACCGAAAGGCGCACCCGAGTCTTGCCCGAGGACTCGACGGCCTCGGCACTGACGAGCACGAATCCCGACTCGGTGAACTTGATCGCGTTGTTGACGAAGTTGAGGAGCACCTGCCGGATGCGGCCGCAGTCTCCGATGAAGCGTCGGCTCCTGAAGCCCCTCATCTCGGATTCGAGACGGAGCGCCTTGGCCGCCGCGCGTGGCTGCATAAGCGCGGTCACGCCGTCGATGAGGACGCTCATGTCGAAAGACGAGTGCTCGAGCTCCACCTGGCCCTTCTGGAGCTGAGAGAAGTCGAGGATCTCATCGACGATGCCGATCAAGGCATCCGCCGATTCGCGAATGGCCGTGATCATCTTCTCCTGTTTCGCGTCGAGCTCGGTGTCGAGCAGTAGGGCGCTCAGGCCGAGGACCCCGTTCATCGGTGTCCGTACCTCATGACTCATGTTGGCCAGGAATTCGGTCTTGGCCTGCGATGCGCGCTCAGCGGCGAGCCGGAGCTCCTCCATGCGAACGAGGGTGCGGCCGCGGGAGTAATTGATTCCGATCGTGACCGCGGAAAAACCAATCAGGTATCCGCCGCTCTGCACCCAGTTGACTCCCTCAACCCAAAGTGAGGTGGTCCCCCAGCCGAGGTCTCCGAGGACCATGATCGCGATCACCCACCTTCGACTGTGAATCAATGCGCCCGCCGCAAACTGAACCAAGAGATAGAGATAGAAGTCCGAAGGTTCGCCGCTCAGGGCGTAGCCGAGCGTGATGGTCGCTGTCACCACGAGGAAGGCCACACCAGCAATGTGCACAGACCAACTGCCCGGTGGCGGTTGCGAATGTGCCCGCCAACCGAATGCGAGCATGGCCGCCCCGGTGAGTCCGTACATCGTCATCAACGTGAGGTCGGTTTGGTTGAGGTCTGTGGACCACTGACCTGCGGACAGCCCGAGGTAAGCGATGCCGGCACAGACCATCATCGTCACGAGGTGCGGCGCGGTGATCGTGTTCACCATGGCCCGGCGTTCGCTGGCGCTCAGTGGCATGCGGGCGGCGAGCGTCCCCACGGACGGGGCAGACCCCGGCGTCCCGTGCTGCTCTTCCTCGCGCATCACCCCCATAAACCCAGTCTATCGGGCGGGGCCACGCGATTCACGGCTTGTCGGGGAGAAGTTTGTTGCGTGCCTCACGAATCGTGTGAAGCGCGGCTTCGTGCAGCGCTCCGTTGGATGCGATGAGCTTTCCAGTGCGTGGATCTGCCGCGGTGCCATCGTAGGTCGAGAGCTGGCCACCAGCCTCCTGCACGAGGAGTGCTCCCGCACACATGTCCCAGGCGTTCAGCCCTTGCTCCCAATAGATGTCGTAGGTGCCGTCCGCGACTAGGCACAGGTCGACCGAGGCGGCGCCGCAGCGCCGAATGCCTCTCGCTCGCTCTAGAAACAGCGCGAGCTCCGCGTGGTTGTTGTCTGGATTCGACCAACGGTCGTAGGGAAATCCTGTGGCGCAGACCGCCTCGTCCAGCTGATTGCGCGTCGACACCGAGCACGGTGTCCCATTGCGAAACGCGCCCGCGCCCTTTGAAGCCTTCCAGGTGACGCCGAGCGCCGGTGCATGGACTACACCGGCGAGCCCCTGCGATCCGCGATAGAGCGCGATCGACACTGCAAAGAAAAAGTGCCCGTGGGCGAAGTTGGTCGTCCCGTCGATCGGGTCTACATACCAGACCAGCTCGCCTTCTCCGCTCTCCGCGTTCTCTTCGCCGATGATCCGGTGCGCGGGGAACTCTCGGGTAAGATGCTCGCGGATCAGCTGCTCGCTACCGAGATCGTACTCGGTCAACAGATCGAATCGCCCCTTGCGAGAAATCTCCCCGACCGAGCGCCAGCCTTTCATCACGAGCTCACCGGCTTGCAGCGCCACGCGCTCTGCAATCTCTAGAGCACGCCGACTTTCTTCTGCGATGGGCATGAAGCCGTGCATTTTCGCGGATTTCTAGCCTTGCGCCATCGGGATCTCGGCTACTCTCGGGTGTTCGCTGGCATTTGGGGCCTAAAACCCGTAAAAGGCCGTGCGCTGCGAAGACGCTAGTTCGAGCGCCTCGCGATGTAGGCAAATGTAGTTATGCCCGACAAAGATACCGTGACGCCAAGCCTTCGCAATCCATTCGAATTGGATGGCGACAACCGATCCTCCGGCCAGGACGTGCAGGGCGGTGGACCCTACGACCTTGCTGTTCGAGAAGGCGAGCTGCTGCGCGACCGCCCGCGCACCGCCGCAGGCCCCGTGCAGATCGGAAGGCAGCACGCCAAGCGCCGCATGACGGTTTGGGAGCGCATCGACGTGCTCCGCGACAGAGGCACGGAGCCGACGATTCTGTTCCAGAACTGGGGCCCAAATCTCGACGGCGCTTCGCTCGTCACGGGGATCGTCAAGATCGGGGGGCGCGACGTCGCGCTCTACGGCCACGACTTCACGGTTCGCGCGGGTTCGATGGACGCGACCAACGGCACCAAGCTGGCCAACCTCATGCGCCTGGCCGGTAGGCAGGGGATGCCGCTGGTTGGGATGAACGACAGCGCTGGGGCATTCGTGCCGGCAGGCATTGGCGGCCTCGACGGCTACGCTGAGGTGTTCACCGCACTGCGCAAGATCAGCGGGGTCGTGCCGAGCATCATGTGCATGTTCGGCTACAATGCCGGAGGCGGCTCGTACTTGCCGAGGCAGGGCAGCTTCATGATCCAGCCCTCCAACACCTTCTTCGGCCTAACCGGTCCGGGCGTCGTGAAGTCGGTGCTGGGCGAGGATGTGACCGCGGACGAGCTCGGTGGCCCGGGCGTGCATGGGGCAAGCGGGGTCGTCGATCTCACAGTCCGTGATGAGGTTGGCGCCCTGCGCACCGCGCGGCGATTACTGAGCTATCTTCCTGGGAACAATCATGAATTCGCTCCATACCAGGAGACTTCAGACCCGATCAATCGTCCGACTGGCGAGATTTCCACGCTCCTTCGGAAGGCATTCAATTCGCCGACCGGGTTCAACACGCCGATCGACGTGAGCATCATCCTCCAGCAGATCTGCGACCATGGCGACTACTTCGAGCTTCAGCCGCAGCGCGCGCGCAACACGGTCACGGCGTTCGGCAGGCTTGGCGGGCATGTCGTCGGCTTCGTGTGCAACAACAGCGCGGTGGCGTCTGGGCAAATCGACGTCGACGCGGCGTTCAAGAACTCGCGGTTCACTCGCTTCTGCAACCTCTACAACATTCCCGTGATCTTCATGGAGGACACGACCGGGTTCTTGCCGGGCCGTGACCAGGAGAGCCGCGGCATCGTGCAGGCGGGTAGGGCGATGCTCGATTCGATCATCGATCTTCGTACGCCACGCCTGTTGCTCATCATCCGCAACGCGTTCGGCGGCGCGTATGCGGCATTCAACTGCTACGCAGTGGGCGCCGACCACGTCATGGCGCTTCCGACGACGCGAGTCGCCGTCATGGGTCCGGCCGGTAAGGAGTTCGTCTACAAGAAAGAGATGCGAGACATGCGCAACCGAGCGAAGGTGCGATTGCAAGAAGCGCTCGATGCCGGCGCATCCAAAGCGGATGCCGAGGCCGACGCGGCCGCGTGGATCAAGGAGCAGGACGCGGCATTTGGCGCTCGGTACGAGAAAGAGCTCATGAACCCCAAGGAGGCCCTGAGCCTGGGCTCGATCTCCGAGATCGTCATGCCGACCGACGTGAGGGCCTCGCTTGCGAAGAACCTCAACTTCTACCTGTCCCATTACACCCCAGAACCGTTGCAGGCGGTTCAGCGTGAGTTCCACTGATGGCTTCCAGTAGCTATATGCACAACCCGCTCATTCACCGGGATCGCCGCCTCGGACAATCCGAGTCCGACTGGGTGCGCTCGTTCGGCTGCGAGGACATGACCGTCCTCATCGTTTGCCGCGGGCCGATTCGTCAGGAGGCGCTCGACATCTTCGAGGAGATGGGGATGGCCAAGGTAGGAATCCTTCTTTCCGAGAAGGACTCCATCGTATACCCGCGCGCGCTGGCGCCAGAGCTTCGGCGAATAAACCCGTCGCGTGTTCACGCGGTCTCGGACTACACCGGCGCGAGCAAGGAAGAACGAACCGAACGCATCGCGCAGATCATCAGCATCGCCAAGGGGAATGGCTACGATTACATCTTCGCTGGCTACGGCTTCATGGCGGAGGACGAAGAGTTCGTCCGATCGATCGAAGAAGCCGGCCTTCGTTTCATCGGCCCCTGCTCGCACACGGTTCAAGCGGCCGGCTTCAAGGACGAGGCGAAACGCACCGCAGAGCAAGTCGACGTCAGCGTTACGCCGGGCATCAACAACGCTACGGCCCGGCTTCTTCTACGAAAGTTCCCAGACCGCAAGGCACTGAAAAAGCTCGCGAAGAAGCAAGGCCTCGACGTAGCGGAGCTCGGAGACGACGGCATCGGGCTCGAGACGGTGGCAGATGCGGTGCTTGGGGCCTCCTACGATGCCGGCATCGACCTGTACACCGTCGATGAGCTTGCAGAGCAGATCCAAATCGAAGTGGCCAGCATCGTCGAGGAGTACGAGGGCAGTCGCATCCGCCTGAAGGCGATCGGCGGTGGCGGCGGCAAGGGACAGCGCATCGTGGACAGGGCCGACCAGGCGCCACCCATGGTTCGTGAGATTCTCAGCGAGGTGAAGGCGCTCGGGGTCGGCGACAACAAGAACATCCTCGTCGAGCTCAACATCGAGACCACCCGTCACAACGAGATTCAGCTCCTCGGCAATGGTGAGTGGACGGTATCGCTTGGCGGGCGCGATTGCTCGCTTCAAATGCACGAGCAGAAGCTGCTCGAGGTCTCGATCACACAAGAGACGCTCGGCGCAGCGGTCGAGCGCGAGCGTGCGGCGGGCAACGAAACCGGCGCCGCTGCGATCGAGCAGGATCTCCAGATTCTCCGTCGCATGGAGGAAGAAGCCGAGCGCTTTGGTGAAGCGGTCAAGCTCGACTCCGCCTCGACGTTCGAGTGCATCGTCGACGGGCCGCGTCATTACTTCATGGAAGTCAACACGCGCATTCAGGTCGAGCATCGTGTCTCCGAGCTTTGCTACGCGCTCCGCTTTCACAATCCCGACGACGCCGACGACTTTTTCGACGTGTACTCGATCGTTGAAGCGATGGCTTTGCTGGCCAAACACAAGGCCAGGCTTCCCCGGCCCGAGCGCGTTCAGCGCGACGCCGCTGCAGTGGAAGCACGCCTCAATGCGACGGACCAGTCGCTTTCTCCGCACGCAGGCGGCGAGATCATGTCCTGGTCGGATCCGATCCAGGGCGAGGTTCGCGACGACCAGGGAATCTGTTTCAAGAACCCCGATACCAATCTGTTCATGCGCTACAAGCTGGCGGGCGCGTATGACAGCAACATCGCGCTCCTGGTTACGACCGGTGATGATCGCCGTCAGAGCTACGATCACTTGCGTGAGGTGCTGCGGCGCACGGTCCTTCGAGGATCCGACCTTCAAACCAACCTACAGTTCCACTACGGGCTCGTGCATTGGTTCCTAGCGAACGGCGTCGATGCTAAGCCTACGACGCGATTCGTGGTTCCCTACTTGACGCTCGTCGGAGAGCTCCGACGGGAGGCCAATGAGATCGACCCCGACTACGCATACGATCGTCTCTGCGGACAGTACTTGAAGGCTGTTTCGGGAGATCCAGCCGCTGCTAGAGCGACCAACGACATTTCGGTGTTGAAAAGGACTCTGCTCGGCCGACCGATCGGTCGCGTGCTGAGGCAGCCGCACCTACTTTCCGCCTGGCTCAGCTCGAACAGGAATCATTTCGAGGTCAAGGACCGCCGCGTCACCTGGCTGCGCAACCCGCTCCTGGTGATCGCGGAGACGTACGAGTTGCTCCACATGGACGCTGGCGTGGACCTGCCGGCCGCGCATCGAATCTGGGAGCAAGATCAGACCGTCCTACGCGACGGTGCGGCGTTCTACGCCGCGGTACAGGAGCGGGTGGGCGACCTGTCCTGGCCCGAAATCGATGCGCTTCTGAAGCGTGAGAAGCCTGCGAAGGGCTTCGACGCGAAAAACTGGCAAGCGGTGCGTGAAGCGCATCTTGGCTTTCAGCTCGGGACCGAGCTCTACAGCCTGCTGCCGTTGATCGCAGACAAGGTGGGCTTCTTCGACCTTTGCGTGAACGACGATCTGACCGTCAGCATTCCGGAGCGTTTGTTTGATCGCGACCATCAGGCAAAGATGAAGAAGGTGCTCGTGCCACCTCCGGTGAACAAGGCCGACGAGATCGTCGCTGTGAGTGGCGGCATGTACTACGCGCAGGAAGCGCCTGGCATGCCCTGCTTCATCGAGGAGGGCCAGCACTTCGAGATCGGCGATCCACTCTACATCGTCGAAGTCATGAAGATGTTCAACAAGGTGTACGCGCCGTTCGCCGGAACAGTGGACAAGATCCTCGTCGCCACGGACGGCACCATCGTTTCCAAGGGTCAGCCCCTTTTCAAAGTCACGCCCGATGAAACCTTCGTCGAAGAAGACCCCGCCGAGGTCAGAGCCCGCGTGCACTCGAACACCGATCAGTATCTGACGGCCGTCGCATAACGATGTATTGCCAGCTGTAACGGGTCCAACGCCCTTTTTCGCATGTCTAGAAACGATCGTCTCGGCTGGTGGCTAGGACTACTCGGTTACGGCCTGCGGCTTTTGCGCGGAAGAGGGCGCGGTCGGCGGTGGTCATCAGGCGGGCCTTGATGTCGCTCGGGGGCTGGCCGTTGAGGTGTCGTAGGCCCTTGAGGGTGGCTACGCCCACGGAGACGGTGATCTTCGGGAGCGTTCCTGCGGGTCGCATTGGGCCGGCCGTGCTTGCGGCGACGTGGCTTCGCAGATGGTCCGCTAGTGCGCGGGCGCTCTCCTTCGAGGCGCGTTTCTGGACGACGACAAACTCGTCGCCTCCGAAACGGAATACGTCGCCGACACCGGCCGCAGCTTCATGCAGCGCCTTGCCGGTGCGCTTCAGCGCTTCGCTCCCCGCCGCGTGACCGAGCTTACTGTTCACGCGCTTCAGATGATCGACATCCACGAACATGAGTGCCATGTCGCGCTCGCCTCGTCGTGCGGAAGACACCGCCTTCGTCAGCAAGCTATTGAGCTCCCGCACGTTCCGGAGCCCCGTCAGTGGATCGTGCGCGGCGAGGCCTTCTTGTCGCCGAAGCGAAGAGGTTTGGATCCACGATGTCGTGATATAGCGTGCCAGCCCTGCGACGACTTGCGCATCACGCGCTGTGAAGCGAGCCGGTGACTTCGGGTTGACCAACTGCAGAAGTCCGAGTGGCCGGTTCCCATCGTGCAGCGGTGCCAACAGCGCCAGTTGTGTTTCGTGTGATGAGCGAGTGGAGAACTGTGGATCGGACGTGAGCGCCGAAGCGACAAAAGGCGTTGTCCGGCCGAGCGCGCGCTTGGCCAGCTCTCGGTGAAGTGGAACCCCGCGCTCGAGGAGAAACTTCGCATCGGGACCACATGCCGCGACGCAGCGAAGAGAGTCGACGCTCTGCCCAATGAACATTGCGCCCGCGGTCGAGCGGACGGCGAGTGCGGCTGCCCCAAGTCCCTCTTCCAGCACACGGATGACCGGCCGTGCCCGGGAGCTCGCCGCCCCGAGCACGGATTCCTCGAGCTGTGCCCCCCTCAAGGTGTGAATCCGCACAATCAAATCGTAGACATTTCAGGCACGGTAAGCCAATCGAGTGAGCTTTTGTGCGGCTTTGTAGGCATCCACTGGCTCGATAGTGACGTCCCTGGCCGGCGATTCATTACTCGGTCACCTCGTCAAGCTCCAGAACGTGTAAGCCATCGACAAGTTCTTCTGAGTAACGGGTTCCCGAGGTTAGACTACGCTCCTGAGTGGGGGTTTCGTTGCCGAACAAAGATGATCTGCTTCGGCAGTATCGAACGATGATGATGATCCGCCGATTCGAAGAAGAGTCGGCGCGCAATTACGCCAAGGGCAAGATCGGCGGCTTCCTTCATCTGTACATCGGCCAAGAAGCCATCGCAGTTGCCGCTGCCGAAGTCCTCGAAGATCGCGACTACATTTTCCAGACGTATCGCGATCACGGCATTGCGCTCGCTCGCGGGATGTCCGCCAAGAGCGCAATGGCAGAGCTCTTCGGCAAGGATACCGGCTGTTCGCGAGGCCTGGGCGGCTCGATGCACTTCTTTGATGTCGAGCGCGGCTTCCTCGGGGGCTGGGGAATCGTCGGCGGACATCTGGCCTTGGCGGCGGGGACGGCATTCAAGTCCAAGTACTCAGGCGAAGATAGTGTCACCGTCTGCTTCTTTGGTGACGGGTCGACCAACATCGGTGGTTTCCACGAGGCGATGAGCCTGGCGGGCTTGTGGAAGCTCCCTGTCGTCTTCGTTTGTGAGAACAATCAGTATGCGATGGGCACTCCACTCGAGCGAACGAGCCCGCTCAAGGATCTGTCGGTCAAGGCCAAGGGATACGGCATGGTTGGCGATCGTTTCGATGGCCACGATGTCGAGGTCGTCCAGGAGCGCATCGGAGCGGCGGTCGACCGTGCCCGCGCAGGTGGCGGCCCAACCTTCATCGAGATTCTGACGTACCGGTTTCGTGGCCACTCGATGAGCGACCCGGCGAAATACCGGAGCCGCACAGAGCTCGAGCAACGCAAGGCGCAAGATCCTGTCGTCTTGGTGCGCGACCGGCTCCTGGGGCTGGGCGTTGATGAGAACGCACTCGACGACATCGACCTCGAAGTGGACGAGGAGATCGATGCGGCGGTGCGATTCGCCGAGGACTCAGAACCGGCGCTCGAAGAAGTGATGATGAGCACCGTGCTCGCCCCGGAGGGCGACTCGTGAGGGAGCTCCGCTACAGAGAAGCGCTCCGCGAGGCGATGTTCGAAGAAATGGAGCGCGACGATCGCGTGTTCCTGATGGGTGAAGAAGTCGGGCACTATCAGGGGGCCTACAAGGTGTCCGAGGGCCTGCTCGACAAGTACGGAGAGCGCCGCGTGATCGACACGCCGATTGCCGAGGCGGGCTTTGCGGGCGTCGGCATCGGCGCTGCGATGGTTGGCCTTCGGCCGATCATCGAATTCATGACCTGGAACTTCTCCTTCGTCGCCTTTGATCAGATCATCAGCAACGCCGCCAAAGTTCACCAGATGAGTGCTGGCGAAATTCAGGTGCCAATCGTGTTCCGCGGGCCGAACGGCGCTGCAAAGCAGGTCGCGTCGCAGCACAGTCACAGCGCCGCGCCATTCTACACCCACATCCCAGGCCTTTACGTCATTCAGCCGAGCACGCCTCGGGACGCGAAGGGCCTCCTCAAGAGTGCGATCCGAAGCAACAACCCTGTCGTCTTCCTCGAGGGTGAGACCCTCTACGGTGTTCAGGGGGAAGTTCCGGATGAGGGCGTCGAGGAGCTCATTCCCATCGGTCAAAGTCGTCTGGCCCGCACCGGGACGGATTGCACGATCGTGACCTGGGGCCGCCCGTACTACACGGTGCTCGCCGCGGCCGAGAAGCTCGCGGCCGAGGGCATCGAATGTGAGGTCATCGACCCGCGCACTCTTCGACCCCTCGACACCGCGCTGATGGTCGAGAGTGTGAAGAAGACCAATCGCTGCGTCGTGGTGCACGAGCACTGGCCGTATGGTGGCCCCGGCGCCGAGATCGTCGACCGGCTTCAGCGCGAGGCGTTCGACTATCTCGATGCGCCGCTCGAACGAGTGACGGGGCTGGACGTGCCGATGCCGTATGCTCTGAATCTGGAGGACAAGGTTCTTCCAACCGAGGGAAGGGTGATCGACGCCGTCAAGCGCGTCAGCTACTCGAAGTAAGCCATGGCGAAGATCATCGGACTACCCAAGCTCTCCCCGACGATGGAAGAAGGCACCCTCGTTGCGTGGGTCAAGAAAGAGGGCGATGAGGTCGACGTCGACGACCTTCTCGCCGAGGTGGAAACCGACAAGGCCACGATGGAGTTCCGCTCGTTTGACCGAGGCGTGTTGCTGAAGATCCTCGTGCCGGAAGGCGAGACGCTCGAGCCGGACGTGCCGGTGGCGATCATTGGGAAAGCCGGGGAGGACATAAGCGACCTGCTGGCGCAGGTCGCGGAGACCGTGGCCGGATCCGGCTCCGAGGCCGTGACCGAGACCGAGGCCGGGACAGCGCCGGTGTCAGCGGCGGTGCCAGTGTCAGCGTCAGTGCCAGCGTCGGTGTCAGCGCCAGTGTCGGAGTCAGTGCCAGAGGCGGTAACGACGCCTGGGGGGCGGATTCTTTCTTCTCCGCTCGTTCGTCGGCTTGCTCGCGAGCGGAGTATCGATCTCAGCGTGGTGCGGGGGTCTGGGCCTCAGGGGCGTATCGTGAAGCGGGATGTCGACTCCTATGACGCCTCGTCGGTTGGTTTCGCTGCGGTGGGCGCCGAGCGATTGCCCCCGCGTGTCGCGAAGGCGAGCAGCATGCGGCGGACGATTGCGCGGCGGCTTACCGAATCCAAGCAAACCGTGCCGCACTACTACCTCACCATTGATGTCGACATCGCGCCACTTGCAGAGGCACGCCAGGCGATCAATGCGGAGCTCGAGGTTGCGGGTAAGAAGGTTTCGCTCAACGATCTGATCATCAAAGCGGCCGCCGTCGCACTGCGCCGGGTTCCCGAAGTCAATGCGTCCTGGATGGGCAAAGAGATCCACTTCCACCAGGTCGTCGACATCTCGATCGCAGTCGCCGTGGACGAAGGGCTGATGACGCCGGTGCTTCGGGACGCGGATCGCAAGGGCGTTGCGCAAATCGCGGACGAGGTGCGCGAGCTTGCCGGACGCGCAAGAGACAAACAGCTCACGCCGGAAGAAATGACGAACGGAACCTTTTCGATCAGCAACCTCGGCATGTTCGGCATCGAAGAGTTCACCGCAGTGATCAATCCACCCGAGGGTGCGATTCTCGCAGTCGGAACGATTCGCAACGAGCCCGTCGTGGAGGACGGCGCAATCGTCCCCGGCCGACGGATGCGGTTTACGATGAGCTGCGACCACCGGATCATCGACGGTGCTACCGGGGCGAAGTTCATGGCCGCGTTCAAGCGGATCGTGGAGTCGCCGCTGAATATGCTGATCTAGACCCCGGCGCGTCCAGTGTCAGCGACAGCGACAGCGACAGCGACGGTGTCAGTGC
>Ga0224504_10001210_pt1 | contig 11557 bp, 12 predicted proteins | sample SF_Oct11_sed_USG_3_FD_170160 | JGI IMG/M metagenome (GOLD analysis project Ga0224504, IMG submission 170160) | Sediment microbial communities from San Francisco Bay, California, United States - SF_Oct11_sed_USGS_24 | ecosystem: Environmental > Aquatic > Marine > Sediment | place: USA... | reverse complement strand
GCTCCTTGGTCACGTCCACGCCCGCGAAAATTCGTGCGGATTCGGCGATGCCGGGGAGGCGCTCTTCGATAACCTCGGGCCCCAGATGCTCGAGATGCAGATGAATATGATCATTCTCAGGCCCGACACCGCGACCTTCGCGAATCTCAATGGTCATTGACCTTGAAACAACATCACGTGAGGCGAGGTCCTTGGCGTTTGGCGCGTAACGTTCCATGAAACGCTCACCTTCCGAATTCGTGAGGTAACCGCCCTCACCGCGCACGCCTTCCGTAATCAGGCAGCCCGCTCCGTAAATTCCGGTCGGGTGAAACTGCACGAACTCCATGTCCTGCACAGGCAGGCCTGCGCGCAGCACCATGGCGCTGCCATCACCTGTGCAGGTGTGTGCCGAAGTACAGGAGAAGTAAGAACGGCCATAACCGCCCGTCGCGAGAATAACCTGGTGCGAACGGAAGCGATGCAGGCGCCCCGTCGCCAGGTCGATGGCGACGACACCGCGGCAACGACCATCTTCCATGATCAGGTCTATCGCAAAGTACTCAATGTAGAACTCGGCATCGTGCTTGAGAGACTGCTGGTAGAGCGTGTGCAGCATGGCGTGACCAGTGCGATCGGCCGCGGCACAGGTGCGCTGCGCCGTACCCTCGCCGAAGCGGGTCGTCATGCCACCGAAAGGGCGCTGATAAATCTTGCCGTCTTCGGTGCGCGAGAACGGCACACCATAATGCTCGAGTTCGATAACCGCATCCGGGGCTTCCTTACACATGTACTCGATCGCGTCCTGATCGCCGAGCCAGTCGGAGCCCTTAACGGTGTCGTACATGTGCCAGCGCCAGTCGTCCTCGCCCATGTTGCCGAGCGCTGCCGAGATACCGCCCTGCGCCGCTACGGTGTGACTGCGGGTTGGGAATACCTTGGTGACGCACGCGGTTTTAAAGCCGGCTTCCGCCAGGCCAAAGGTCGCACGCAGGCCGGCGCCGCCGGCACCAATGACGACAACGTCGTAACTGTGATCGATGAATTCGTAATCGCTCATGCGCCGATTCCGAGTTTTAAAATGGCAAAAATGGCCGCAGCCGCGAGAACAACATGCGCGTAGCGGGACAGAAGTAGTGAGGCAATCTTGAGACCGTGGCTATGCACATAGTCCTCAATGACCACCTGTACACCGAGGTAGGAATGCCAGGCCATCGTGACACTCAGCAGAAGCAACAACAACGCATTGACTGGCTGGCTGATAAACGCCACCGCCTCGGGATGACTAAATCCCGACAGGGTCGCGAGCGACCAGGCAAACCAGAGTCCCAGCACAGCCAGTGCCATACCGGAGACTCGCTGGCCCCACCAGTGTGACGTGCCGTCTTTGGCGGTGCCGAGACCGAGCACCCGGCCGAGAGGTGATCGCAGGCTCATGACGCCACCCACCAGAATGCGGCCGTTAGCACGATAGATGCCACAATAACGAACCACGCCGACGCGGTCGCCTGCCCCTTTTCAAGGCCGCGACCGGTGTCCCAGACCAGGTGCCGAATACCGTTCGAGAGGTGGTAGAAGAACGCATAGCTCCAGCCAACCAACAGCACGCAGCCGAGGGTCGAGTTCATGGCGCCGACGAATTTCGCGTATACGTCCGGTCCGACAGCGGCGTCGAAGAGCCAGCCGACCAGAACGATAAAACCGACTGCCATCGCTATGCCAGTGGCGCGATGCAGGATCGACGTTGCCATGGTAACCGGCCAGCGATAGATCGAGATATGCGGCGACAGAGGCCTGTCGTGATTATTCATGAGGTAGCTTCTTAGTCAAAAATCGATACAGCGCCCGGATTTTTCCCAGTCCCCGTAGCGGGTTGGGTCGAGTCCACCGCGCCCGCCGATCTCCTTCGGTCGAACGACTTGCCGATCTGCGGTCTCTGCTGGGGTATTATCCGGTTCAGGGTCACTCTTGGAAGTGACTTTTTCGGCCTTGTTCTTGGGGTCCCGTGCGCTCATGGCGAAAGTATGCCAGAGCCTTGAGCAACCTGCAGTACCAACTGACAGCTACTTTAGTATGCATTCGATTCAGACCATCAAAGTGACCGGCCCCGACGCGTTTGAGTTTCTGCAGGCGCAGCTGACGAACGACCTGCGGCGCCTGGCGTCCGAGGCGGAAATTCTGGCTGCCTGGTGCAGCCCGAAAGGCCGCGTGATCTGGTTCGGCACCGTTTTTTCGGTCGATACCGGTTACGGGCTGTCAGCCCCGGCCGAAACGGCCGATGCCATCGTCAAGCGAATGACCATGTTCCGGTTTCGATCAAAGGTCGAATTCGAGGTCATCGACGATGGCCAGACAGTCGACCCCGCCTTTCTCATCGAACATGGTTACCCGTACATCGGCAGCAGCCAGGTCGAGCAATTCACGCCGCACATGCTGAATCTTGACCGGCTCGATGCGATCAGCATGGACAAGGGCTGCTATCCGGGCCAGGAGATTGTTGCTCGGACGCACTACAAAGGCGCGACAAAACGGCGCACCCGGCGATTCAAGAGCGATGCGCCCGTCTCCGAAGGCGACAAGGTGTCGCTGGACGGTCGCGATGTCGGCGAAGTTCTAAACGTCTCAGATCGCAACTTGCTTGCGGTCGTGCCCGTCGACCTGGCTGAGGCTGGCTTGTCCGTCGGCGACACAAAGCTCACGCATGATCCTCTGCCGCAGATGGAGCCGGACCCGAAATGAGTCACCACGAGGCACATAGAGCACACCGCATTGGCTGGCTGCGCGCTGCAGTCCTGGGCGCGAACGACGGGATCGTTTCCACAGCCAGCCTGATTATCGGCGTCGCATCCGCGGGCGTTCCGCAGGAGAGCATCATCATTGCCGGTGTGGCTGGACTGGTTGCAGGCGCGATGTCCATGGCGGCTGGTGAATATGTCTCAGTGAGCTCGCAGGCGGACACGGAGAAGGCCGACCTCGAACTGGAGATGCAATCTCTGGAAGATAACTATGAGTTTGAAGTGGACGAGCTTGCTGAAATTTACGTAAAGAGAGGTATCGAGACTGATCTTGCAAGAAAGGTCGCGGAACAGCTTATGGACCACGATGCACTCGGAGCACACGCCAGGGATGAAATCGGCATCATCGACCACGCAAGTGCCCGGCCTGTGCAGGCAGGGATTTATTCCGCTGCTACGTTTACGGTCGGCGCCGCACTGCCCCTGATGGTCGCGTGGGCGATGCCGGGCTCCAGGCAGATAATTGCGATCGCGATATCGTCACTGGCCTTTCTCGCGTTTCTCGGTGCGCTGGCCGCACGCGCGGGTGGCGCAAACCTACTTGTCGGGGCCGCCCGGGTGACATTTTGGGGCACGCTTGCGATGGCGCTCACAGCCGGCGTTGGCCGCTTCTTTGGCGTCATTGCCTGACCAAACGTCTGATCAGTCGAAAACTTCCGGTCGCATGTGCGGAAACAAGAGCACATCACGAATCGACGCTGAGTCCGTCAGCAACATGACCAGGCGATCCACGCCGATGCCAATACCCGTCGTCGGCGGCAATCCGTACTCAAGCGCACGAATGTAGTCATGATCGTAGGACATAGCCTCGTCGTCGCCTGCTGCGGCGTTTTCGACCTGGGCGCGGAAACGATCGGCCTGGTCCTCAGAGTCGTTAAGCTCCGAGAAGCCATTCGCGATCTCACGCCCGGCGATGAACAACTCGAAGCGGTCGGTCACGAACGGATCGTCGTCGTTCTTACGTGCCAGCGGCGAAACCTCTGCCGGATACTGCGTAATAAACGTAGGTTCGCGCAGCCTGGCCTCACCGGTCTCCTCGAAGATCTCGGTCTGCAGCTTGCCAGGACCGTAGTTGTCCTTGACCTGCGCACCCAGTTTCTCGCAATAGGCCGCGAGGTAGTCACGATCGCGCACTTTCGACATGTCGAAGTCCGGATTGAACCTGGCAATGCACTCCTCGACCGTGATGCGCTCGAACTTCTTCCCAAAGTCAAACGTCTCGCCCTGGTATTCGACGATCGTAGTGCCGTTAATGGCCTCCGCCATGCCATGCAGCATCGCTTCCGTCGTGTCCATCCAGTCGTTGTAATCGGCGTAGGCGCGGTAGGCCTCCAGCATCGTGAATTCCGGGTTATGCTGAGTTGAGACGCCCTCATTGCGGAAGTTGCGATTGATCTCATAGACGCGATCGAAACCGCCAACGACGAGGCGTTTGAGGTTGAGCTCAGGCGCTATGCGCAGGTACAGCGGCATGTCGAGCGCGTTGTGATGAGTTGTGAACGGACGCGCGATGGCGCCACCGGGCGTCACCTGCATCATCGGCGTCTCAACCTCAAGAAAGTCGAGTGACTCGAGGAAGCTGCGCATATAAGAAACAATCTGCGAGCGCTTGCGGAATACCTCGCGGCTCGATTCATTGATAATCAGATCAACATAGCGCTGGCGATACCGGGTTTCCTGGTCGGACAGGCCCGCCCACTTCTCGGGTAGCGGCCGCAGCGACTTGGTCAGCAGGCGAACCTCGCCAGCGAGCACGGTCAGTTCCCCGGTTTGCGTGCGCATCAGCACGCCTTTCGCACCGACGATGTCACCGACATCCCATTTCTTGAAGGACTGGTAGACCCCTTCCGGCAGGCGATCGCGCTCGAGGCGTAACTGAATCTGCCCGGAACGATCCTGCAATTTGACGAAGCTCGCCTTGCCCATGACGCGTTTGGCCATCATACGACCTGCAACGCTGACCTCGACTTGTTCTTCGGCCAGCGCATCAATGTCATGCGCATGAAAAGTCTGGTGCAGTTCTTCTGCAATGGCGTTGCGCCGAAAATCGTTCGGGTACGCGTTGCCCTGCTCTTTCAGAGCATCCAGTTTTGTTCGCCGTTCGGCGATCAGTTTGTTTTCGTCTTGTTGCTTGTCGTTGCTCACTGGTCTTCCGTTGTGTGTCTACAGTCCCTGCTTGAGACTTGCCTCGATGAAAGCGTCGAGGCCGCCATCAAGTACTGCCTGAGTGTTACCGGTTTCAACCCCGGTACGCAAATCCTTAATTCGGCTCTGGTCGAGTACATAGTTGCGAATCTGGCTACCCCAGCCAACATCGGACTTTCCTTCCTCGACTTCGGCGGCCGCTGAGCGACGCTGCTGCAATTCCAGCTCATAGAGTTTGGCCTTCAGCTGCTTCATCGCAGTCGCCTTGTTCTTATGCTGCGAGCGATCGTTCTGGCACTGCACGACCGTATTGGTCGGCAGGTGAGTAATACGTACCGCCGACTCCGTACGATTGACGTGCTGGCCACCGGCGCCACTCGCGCGGTAGACATCGATACGCAAATCGGACGGATCGATCTCAATGTCGATATCGTCATCCACCTCGGGCGATACAAACACCGACCCGAACGAAGTATGTCTGCGGTTGCCCGAGTCGAATGGCGATTTCCGCACCAGCCGATGCACGCCGGTCTCGGTGCGCAACCAGCCGTAGGCGTAATCACCCTTGATGTGTACGGTCGAGCTCTTGATGCCGGCGACTTCACCGGCGGACGCCTCAATTACCTCAGCCTTGAAGCCATGTGCTTCTGCCCAGCGCAGGTACATGCGCAGCAACATCTCGCACCAGTCCTGTGCCTCGGTACCTCCGGCGCCTGACTGGATATCGACGTACGCATTATTCGGGTCCATCTCACCCGAGAACATGCGACGGAATTCCAGGCCTGCGACTACCTTCTCGAAACGCGCGAGATCATTGACGACTTCCCTGACCGTCCCGTCGTCTTCTTCCTCGATAGCCATATCGAGGAGTTCGCCGGCATCGGCCAGCCCGGTGCTTATCGTGTCGAGCCCCTCGACAACCTGCTCGAGTTGCGCACGCTCCTGCCCCAGCGCTTGCGCACGCTCGGGTTGGTTCCAGACATCGGGTTGTTCGAGTTCGCGTTGAACTTCGGTCAGGCGTTCAGCCTTTCCCTCGTAGTCAAAGATACCTCCTCAACGCATCGGAGCGTTCGGCAAGGTCGGCAATCGTTTGTTTGATCTGGCTGGTTTCCATGAGGGTATCGCTGGTGTTGAGCTGCGGAAAAGGCGCGATGTTAGCACGCGTCAGCTGCAGTTAGCGGCGCAATTTGTTCAACCACCAGCTGCGGGTTCTCGACTCCTCGAAATTCGTTGACGTCCAGGCGGAACGCGAGCTGTACCGTGCCCCGGTAAACCCCGCCTGCCTGGTTGAATGCAATCGCATCGACAATCTTGCCACCACCGGCCGGCCGTACCCTGAGCTTCAGGTGGTTCTCGCCAACGACGCGTTGTTCGACGACCGCGAAATCGCCGCTCCAGGTAGGCTCCGGAAACGCCGATCCCCAGGGTCCGGCATCCCGTAAGGAACGTGCGAAACCGAGGTTGATTGCGTCACCCGGCAGCTGGCCATCGGTAACGATCGCACCGCTGAAATCTGCCTTCGGATAAAGCCGCGCCATCTGCTCGGCGGCGGCTTGTTTGAATTGTTCCAGCGCGCCTTCAGCGATGGTGAGTCCCGCCGCCATAGCATGTCCGCCGAATTTCTCGATCATGCCGGGGTGCATCGCTGAGACCGCCTCCAGCAGATCGCGAACATGCACGCCCTGGATGGACCGCGCGGATCCCTTCAAGAACCGGTCGTTCTCGCGAGCAAACGCGATCACCGGTCGATGACAACGCTCCCGAACGCGGGCCGCGATCAGGCCAACAACACCCTGGTGCCAGGACCGGTCGTAGACACACACGCAGGCCGGCCAGCGCTGCGAGCCCATTGCATCGACGTAGGCGAAGGCCTGCTCGCGCATGGTTGCTTCGATATCCCGCCGTTCACTATTGATGCTGTCGAGTTGGTGCGCATAGTTCATCGCTGTATCGAAGTCATCGGTCAACAGGCACTCGATGCCCACAGAGATGTCCTCGAGACGGCCGGACGCGTTGATACGCGGACCCACGGCAAATCCAAGATCGGTGCTGACACAACGACCCGCCTGCCGACCGGACTGTTTGAGGATAGCCTGGATACCCACCACAGAATGACCGGCACGAATCCGAAACAGACCCTGTTGCACGAGTACGCGGTTGTTGTGATCCAGCGGCACTACGTCAGCCACTGTACCGAGCGCAACCAGGTCCAGGTATTTTGCGGGAATTTTGGCGGCGCCGGCAGCGCCCTGCTCCTGCAGCATGCGACCAACGCGAGCCATCAGGTAAAAAGCCACACCCACTCCCGCAAGGTAGCGACTTGGGAACTGGCTGCCATCGAGGTTCGGGTTCACGATCACCGCGGCCTCCGGCAGTTCCTCTCCGGGCAGATGATGATCCGTCACCAGCACCGGAATGCCGAGTGCGTTTGCCTCGGCGACACCCGCAACGCTGGACACCCCGTTATCGACAGTAATCAGCAGCGCGGGCGATTTGTCTGCGGCAACGCGCACGATTTCCGGCGTGAGCCCATAGCCGTACTCGAAACGATTAGGCACGAGATACTCAACATCAGCGAAACCGAATTCGCGCAGGCAACGCAGCACGAGCGCGGTACTGGTCGCGCCGTCGACGTCGAAATCACCGACGACAATAATCTTTTTGTCGCGGTTAGCGATGACGAGTTCGGCGGCCTGGTCGATATTCTCTAGCGCGCCAATCGGGGCAAGCTGTGACAGTCCGTAGTCGAGTTGCGAGGCCTGGGTCAAACCACGCATGGCGAAGAGTCGCGCATGCAGCGGATCGATATCGCCGAGCGCGGCGATGTCGTCGGTGCTCGGTTTTGGGCGCTCAATAATCGGTCTTGTAGTTTGCATGGTCAGTCGAGCAGCTCGCTGTCACGGCGCCAGAACTTCAGCGTTTGGGAACGCCGGACATCGGCGCGTAAGCCGTCACGGAACAGCAGTATCAATCGACTGACACTATTTGATCGTAAGAGCTCCCGCAGTTCCTGAAGGTACTGATGCAGATACTCAGGCGACGAATCATGCTCGGGTGTCACGGCAACAAAACCGTGCAATGAGGCCTGGGCACACTCGGCGAAACTGCCAGGCCACCAGTCGGCGACCGCTGTCGCGCTTTCCCAGTAGCCGAGCAGCAGAGGATCTTCTGTGAACAACGGTGGCTGGGGACGCGTGATTTTCTCGGGCGCCATGCCGCCGCCCCAGAGCCACAGAGAATTGACCGGTGCTTTCCCCTCCTCGACACGACGCACATTCACTTCGTGTTCGTGCAGGGCCATCTCGATCTCGCTCAGGATATTTCGATGCATCACCGTGTGCTCGCCGGTCGGCAGGAATTCGCCGGGCTCGCGCTGATCGATGACATAGGCCGGCACCATCGCCGTCGAAATGGGTGACTCGGCCCGCAGGTAACCACATGGGCCGAGCCTTGCGAATCCATAACGCTGGTCGTCGGCAAGCGTCTCCTGGAGGTGGTCGAACAATGGCCTGAGGTCCGAAGGTGGAATGCCCGTGCGCTGCAACGCGTGCAGGCAAAGATGATCCATCCTCGGCTCCAGGTAGACAGGATCCGCCGCCGCAATCCAGACGGTCGGCCGATCGCCCGTCTGGCCCCACATCCGCAGCGCAGCCAATCCCTGCTCGGGGTACGGCAAGCCCAGTTCATTCAGGATTGTCGCAAGCAATTCCTGTGGCTCGTCTGCCTGCGTCAGGTCAGACTGTGCCAGCCACGCACGCAGCGAACTATCGGCCAGCCTCCCGCCCCTGATGGGCGGGAGCACGACGACTGCAGCAGTTTTGTCATATGATCCGTTCACGATGTGGCGTCGATGGTAAGGGATGCGCTTTTGAAATTCACAAGAGAATTGTCAGCCAAATTGGTAATACGCAGTGTTTCGGAGACGGCGATCCGCGTCAACGACGAGGATCACGCTGCGTCCATTGCCCTGACGCCGGAAGAACTACTGGGACAGTGGCCTGACAAGCCTATTGGTGACCTTGCCGAAGAGGACTTTGCAGTGATTCTCGGGACGTCTCCCGAGATCGTGCTGCTCGGCACTGGCGCGACCAATATTTTTCCGCCTCGAGAACTCACGTTCGCGTTCGCGCGCAAGGGCATCGGTTTTGAGGCCATGGACACGGCCGCAGCGGCACGGACGTTTAACGTGCTGGCCAATGAGGGCCGTAAGCTGGCCGCTGTGCTCTACGTTAAGGGCGGCGGCTAATCCAGAACCACATCACCTGAGATACCATGGCTCTCAAGCATTTCACGCAGGTTCTTCAGCGCATCCAGTTGAATTTGCCGCACACGCTCACGCGTTACGCCAATTTCGTCACCGATCTGCTCGAGCGTCGCACGGCGATATCCGTGTAGCCCGAAGCGCCGTTCCACAACTTTGCGTTGTTTCTCACTTAGCTCACATACCCAGTGGTCGACGATTTCATTGACATCGTCGCGTTGTGCGCAACGTGACGGTTCACCCGAACGTTTCGCACGAAGCCGGTCAACCGGCCCCTCACCCTCGTTATCGTGACCGTTCGCACGCAGCGTGACGCGTTCGTGCAAACCCATAAGGCGTTCGACCTCGGCGACACCGCGCTCCAGGTAATCGGCGAGTTCCTGCATCGACGGCGGTCGATCAAGATCCTGGCGCAGACGTCGTACGCCCCGCAGGCAGGAGTTGATGTCCTTAATGATATGAATCGGTAAACGCACTGTGCGCGACTGATTCATGATGCCGCGTTCAATCGTCTGGCGAATCCACCAGGTGGCGTAGGTCGAAAATCGGAAGCCCCGTTCCGGATCGAACTTCTTCACCGCGTGAATCAGGCCGAGATTGCCTTCCTCAACCAGGTCAAGGAACGGCAGGCCACGGTTGATGTAGCGGCGCGCAATTTTCACGACCAGGCGCAGGTTACTTTCGATCATGCGCTGGCGAGCTGACTCGTCACCACGTTGCGCCCGGCGGGCATACATCTTTTCTTCGTCCGCAGTGAGCAGCGGCGAGATACCGATCTCGTCGAGGTACTGTCGTGTTGGATCCAGCAACTGTCCCAAAAACATACCCCCCAGTTTGTGGCAAGGAGCGAATGCTTGAGATCGGTCTTTGATAGACCTGGGTTATCTCGCCGACAAAAACTGTCGCGGGTTAACCGGCTTGCCATTGCGTCTGATCTCGAAATGCAGTCGCGGCTTGCGTTCCGGCCCCTCCCCCATGGTCGCGATCCTCTGGCCTTTTTTTACTTCTTGTCCCTCTTTGACCAGCAGCGACGCGGTGTACCCGTAGGCACTGAGGTAGGTGTCGTTGTGTTTAAGAATAATAAGCTGGCCATATCCGATCAGTCCACTTCCCGCGTACACCACACGCCCGGAAGCCGCAGCGACAATAGGCTGCCCGATCTTGCCGTTGATGAGAACGCCGGTGCCGGAGCCGGGCTTTGCGCCAAATTCGACATTGATCCGACCACTGGTCGGCCAGGCCCACCTGGGGCTTGGTTGCGCAGGAATCTGCGGCAATGGCTTCTTCGGCGTCTGGCTACTCCGACGGCTTGAGGTGGTCCGGCTACTGGAGCCGTCCGGTGGCGTCAGTCTAATCACCTGCCCTGGATAAATAAGCGAGCCATCGCCGAGACGGTTCCAGCGCGCGAGTGTCTGGGCCTCTGTGCCGTAACGCCACGCAATTGAAAACAGGGTCTCGCCCTTGCGCACGATATGCGTTTGTGGATCGTCCTGCCACGTCGATCCGCCGCCGCAGGACGCGAGGATCGAGGACACGAGCAGGATGATGAAAATGCGGGAGACCATTAGTCCCGCATCATAAACCACACGACAATGACAATGATGCCGACTGTCGCCCAGCCAATTCGCTCTACGTACTTGGAAAGCGTCGATTCGAACCGGTCGCCACCGAGTCGAACAAGGCCCGCGACGAGAAAGAAACGCGCGGCGCGACCCACGAGTGAGCCTATGAAGAACCCGGGGAGATTAATGACCGCAACACCGGCCGCAATCGTCGCGACTTTGTAGGGAAGCGGCGAAAACCCCATGGCGAACACAACCCACACGCCGTAGTCATTGAGCCACCGGCTCGCGAGTTCGAAATCTTTCCAGTAATGCGATTCGCGCAGCCAGGGCTCGATAGCTTCGAACAAACCCCAGCCAATAGCGTATCCGCCAAGACCACCCAGCACCGAGAACACCGTGGCAATCGTCGCGTAACGAATCCACCGGTCCCGGTCGGCCAGACACATGGGTGCCAGCATCACGTCGACCGGAATCGGAAAGAATGACGATTCCGCGAAGCTCATTGCGCCCAGGTAGCGTTCAGCGTGAGGATGTCGTGACCAGCGCAGTACCCGGTCGTACCAGGGTTTGAACAAGGTCATGACTGGCCCTTGACCAGCGGTACGAAACTGACCGCCCCCAGTGAGACCTGCTCGTAATGGTCGTTACGATTCGTGATCATCGCGAGATCCTGGATACCCGGCGGTCCAACCGGAATGATCAGGCGGCCCCCTGGCGCCAGCTGTTCCAGCAATTTCTGCGGCACCTCGTCGGGCGCGGCAGTGACGATGATGCCGTCGTAGGGTCCGTACTTGCGCCAACCTTCCCAACCG
>Ga0224504_10001209_pt1 | contig 11559 bp, 12 predicted proteins | sample SF_Oct11_sed_USG_3_FD_170160 | JGI IMG/M metagenome (GOLD analysis project Ga0224504, IMG submission 170160) | Sediment microbial communities from San Francisco Bay, California, United States - SF_Oct11_sed_USGS_24 | ecosystem: Environmental > Aquatic > Marine > Sediment | place: USA... | reverse complement strand
ATATCTTCTCCGCGACGCCCTGCGCAAAGCAGGCCGTATACCCAAGGGGCCTCAGGAGAACAAAAGCTCAAACCAAGAAAAATAGTTAGCCTAGTTTTCGGAACCGGGTGTGGACAACAGCGCCGCAATGGTATCCGGTTCGGGCCGTACACGGTAATTATCGGTTTGGTCGGAAAATACAATCTGACCCTGTGCGTTGGTTACAATCAGCGTGGGCATCACCGAATCGGACTCGTACCCCAGTATTTGCAGACCCATCGGTGTTCCCCAACTGTGCTCGATTCCCAGTTGTTTGGCCGCGGCGTTTTCCCTGTCCCTGAGAAAGGTCATGGAAATATCGAAGCGGGCGGCTAATGCTTGGTTTTTACTGATTGGCTGAGAGCTGATTAGCACCACACTGACACCCATTTTCTCCAACCGCTGATAGGTTTGTGCCAGTTCTTCGATTTGGGCGGTACAGAATGGACACCAGTTACCACGATAAAAAAGCAGCAGATGTGGTTTTGCCATAAAACTTTCCGAGGAGACAGTGTGGCCATCGAGGGTTTCCAGCTGAAAATCCGGCAGCTTTGCGCCAACTCTCAAGGACTCTGCGTCACGTGAACGAAAGACGGAATACCAGCGTAAATAGGCCAGCCACGCTAGCAATGTAACCCCGGCCCATATATGTATCTCACCGGCGGCCTGTCCATAACGAAATGACGTAGCCATTGTTATGGCAAGTCCCAGGCCACTGAGAACGCTGTACTCAACCGGGTGGCGGGGTGTGCGTGGTGATTTGAAGAGAAAGGCCTTCAGAAAGAAGACCAGTGGTGCGAAAGCGGTCAAAGCCAGCCCCAGCCAGGAAAGCAATGGTTCTGTGCCCAAGGCCAAGCGGCTGAAAGCATAAAGGCTGAGCAAGGTCAGCCATGTAACAAAGGCACTGATGAATACAGATTTGAGTAAGTTCATTGTGGTGAACTCCTGGGCGACATGTGAAAATACCGGTATTGTTTCAGGGATAATGCAAAAGCAATTATTGCGTCTGCCTTTTCCTGGGTCTGCCTGTCAAAACCTTAAAGCCCTGGCCGGGTGGGTTAGCTGCCAATGGAGTTTAGCCATGATTAGAAAGTATGTCTTGTCAATTGTTCTGCTGTTGATATCCGTTCCGTTGACTGCGCTGTCTGCCGGCAAGGACTGTTTTCCACCCGAAATGATCCCGGACAACCTGTTTCCCATGATCAAGCTCGAGACCAGTATGGGTGATATTGTCGTTGAGTTGAACCGCATGCGCGCACCCATTACGTCCAATAATTTCTTACGTTACGTGTTGGAGGGTGAGTACGATGGCACCATTTTTCATCGCGTGATGCCGGGCTTCGTGGTGCAGGGTGGTGGTTATACCAAGGACATCGAAGAGAAAACTCTGCACGAAAACGTACTCAATGAATCCGGTAATGGTTTAAAAAATGTCACGGGAAGCATCGCCATGGCCCGTTATGACGACCCGCATTCAGCAACACGGCAGTTTTATTTTAATATGAATAACAATACCAGTCTTGATCCGGGTTCACGTAACTGGGGCTACACGGTTTTCGGTATGGTTATTTCGGGAATGGAAGTGCTTGAGGCCATCGCTGAAACTGAAACCGGGTATAGCGAGGCACTTGATGCGGAGGACGTACCCCTGGTTCCGGTGCTATTGATAAAGGCAAGTGTTGAGGAATGACCAGCACTCCGGAACTTGACGGGTTTCCGGACTCACATCCAAGGCGTATTTCCTGATGGGCTGGGGTGAATTGTTTGCCATTTCCAGCGCCCTGGTCTGGGCGCTCGCTGTTATCCTGTTTCGGCGCTCCGGGGAAACACTACCGGCTTTTGAACTGAATCTGTTTAAAAACTTCTTTGGCCTGATTCTGTTGATTCCAACAATATTGCTGGTTAATGGTTTTGCGCTGCCTGGCTATTCACCCACGGAGCTGTTCCTGGTGTTTTTGTCAGGTCTGCTCGGAATCGCAGTGGCAGATACCTGGTATCTGAAAGCACTCAACATGATGGGTGCCAGCAGAACCGGTATTGTTTCAAGCCTGTTCAGTCCCTTTGTGATTTTCCTGTCTGCTATTTTTCTTGGTGAGCGCCTGGTTACCTGGCAATGGCTCGGGTTTATGCTTGTAATGTCAGGTGTATTACTGGTTACCTGGCGTTCGCATCGATCAGTGGTGGATACAGCCGACGTCAAAAAGGGTGCGATGTACGGTGTGGGTGCTGTATTCATGATGGCTGCCGGTGTTGTGATGGTAAAGGAAATACTGGAGACACAGCCGTTTTTATGGACGGTTGAGCTACGTATCGCCGGTGGTATTTGCGGTATGTTGGTCTATATGCTGTTGACCTCACAGTGGCAAAGTGTAAAACGTAATTTCAGCCAGCCGCAGCCCTGGGGTACGGTGATGTTTGCTTCATTCCTGGGGTCATATTTTGCGCTGATACTGTGGCTGCTGGGATACAAGTTAATTGATGCGTCGGTGGCTTCAGTACTCAACGAGACCAACGTTGCGTTTATTGTTTTCCTGGCCTGGTTAATGCTTGGAGAGCAGATCAACCGACGCAAAATGGCCGGCCTTGCCCTGACAGTTGGTGGCGTGATTATCATGATGTCGGTTTAAAATATGAGCCTGCAGGAGTAATGACAGGTTCCGGGAGCACGAATGAATAAAACAGTGACCATCAACCCATGGCTGCTCAGCGTGGTTTTGTTTCTTGTCGCAGTGCTTTCGGTCACACCGTTTATGGATCAGCGCGCTGCTGCTGATTATGAGCAACTCTTCCAGCGTGCATTTGTCACTTTTGCCCTGGCCAGAACCATCAATGGCGTTATCTCAGTGGTACAGGGTACCGAGATTGCATTACAGCCTGCGGGGGTAGGGGTCACTTTAACGCCGGGTGAGATTTTGGATCCGGTGAATGACCTGGTAGAGCGTTTTTCATGGGTCATGATGGGGGCGACCATTTCGCTGGGTGTGCAAAACGTATTGCTGGATGTCAGTGCATGGTGGGTTATTCAAGCGCTTGTCACGCTGTTGGCGGCCTGGTTATTGATACGTGTGTGGTATCCGGGGCAAGGTTCCGATGTGACCAGGGCCATATTAAAGCGGGTTTTTTTGCTGGTTTTGTTTATACGGTTTGCAGTTCCGGTCATGCTGATAGCAAATGACTTGCTTTATCAGCAGTTTCTTGAAGAACGATTCCAGCAAAGCACCGAAATCATTACCGTGGCAGGCAGGGAGTTGGAGCAACTAAGCGAGGAAAAGAGCACTGATAATACCGGCGACGATGAAACCGGTATGCTGAACGCCATCACCCGGGCCTGGAGCAGTACGGTCGATACAGTTGACCTGTCTGGAAGAATACAGCGTATGCAGGCGCAGGCGGCCCAGGTCATAGAGCACATCATACAGTTAAGCGTTGTTTTTATTCTTCAGACAGCCTTGTTGCCTGTGGCTTTTCTGTGGTTTTTCGTACAGGTCGTTAAACGGCTGTTCCGGCCGGTGAAGCTCAAGGCTGTTCCCGAATAGCAGGAAGAAGGTCGCTTGAAAAAGGCGCCTGTAATCAGGCCCAGTTTCTGGGCATTCCCATCATCTTTTTCAATATAAAATTGACATAAATGGCAAAATATGCCACTTTTGTCTAAAAATGACATATATGTCAATGAATGATGTCTATGTCATGTCAGTCTATGAAAAGGGAGACGCGTTGCATCGGTTTTGCGATAAACCGGGTTTTGTCTTGTGTGGACTGAATACAGATTGATGGCTCGTGGCTCTCTGGTCACAAACGAGAAACACGGGTTTGATTCAGGGAATGATGTTCCTCGGAACAGGGAGAGTCTTATGGTTGCCTCCGGCAAGCCTGCTTTACGTGATGTTGCTATTCTCACGCGTGCTGTTGAAAAAGTCTTCAGAAAATTAATCCGTATGCTTATCGGCAGAATGTCTCTGAAAAAGCTTCAGGAGATGGTACAGATCATTTTCATCGAAGAGACAGAAGCGAAGCTTAAACACGAAGCGCCCGGCAAAAGCGTGGCGCTGGGCGATATTGCGCTACAGACCGGGGTTGATACCCGGACGATTAAAAAAATCAGAACCCACATAGCGCTCAGTGACCCGATGTACCAGGATGACGAATTTCTTGATGGCTTCATGCCTCTTTTCAAGGTGTTTGATCTCTGGATGAACGACCCCAGGTTTTTTGATGTTAAAGGCGGTAAGCCACGGCCACTTCAGGTTGAAGGTGACGGGGTGAGTTTTTCGGAGTTGGTCAAGCAGGCCATTCAGTCACGTGGCCTGACTGCCCGGGCTGTTCTAAGGAGATTGAAAGAAATTGAGGTGGTCGAGGTGGATGCCCGGACCGGCATGGTTGTTCTGAAACAGGATGACAATGTTTTCATCAGCAAGGATGATCTGGATCTGCTCGAAGTTGGTTTAACCGCGATTGGCAATCTTGCGGGGACGGTCGATCATAATCTCCTGCATCATGGGAATGAAGAAGAGAGATATTTCCAAAGAGGCAGTTGGAACTATCAATTCAACCCGGAGAATATCGATCATGTCCGCAAGGCAATTCACAGGTACCTTCGAAAAATGGATGTTAGATCCAGGGATCTGATTTCCTCATTGGCAGAATCTGAAAGTCAAAAAGGTCAGGTGACCGCAGGAATTAGTGTCTTTTACTTCGAGGAAGATTCGCCAGTATGATAGTTCTGGTCTCCTTTTGTGCCCCATAGATTCAGCCTGTGGAAGAGGGTTCTTGTCAGTATGGCTTCGCGACAGTATTCCTCCTGAAAACTTCAAGCTTGCTCGCTATTGCAATTAGATCGGTAGCGGGTGTTTATCGATTACAGATAATTACTCAATTTCCCTACACAAAAAAATTGACATAAATGTCATAATATGACAATATTGTCAATAAGAGACATATATGGCAATAAATGACATGTATGGCAATATGAAAGTGAGTTTAACAAGTAATAAAAGTGGCAGTTTAGAGCGTGAGGGGGGAGTTCTACAAACGCTAAAAGGGGAATCTTATATTGCTTGTAAAGGGGGGGAAGATAAAGCACCGGTCTTGAGATAGCCCGGGCTTTGTCTTATGCGTAGAAAAGCAAACCTGTAAGCCGCCTGTTTATAGCTGTTTTGATTTTTTACAGGAAGTAGGGTCGGGACAGGGAATGTAGTTCTTAATAATGCAAGGAGAGCCTTATGTACACGTCCATTAAAGAAGACTCAGGTGACGTCGCTATCCTCACGCTCGCCGTCGAAAATGTGTTCAGAAAATTAATCAGATTGCTGATTGGCAAGATTTCATTGAAAAAACTGCAGGAGATGATCCAGGTAATTTTTGTAGAAGAAGCCGAGGCAAACCTGAAACAGGAAAGGCCGGGCAAGAATGTCGCACTGTCGACCCTGGCTGTGATTACCGGTATCGACACTCGAACGCTCACCAGGGTAAAGAGCAAAGATAGTTATTTGAAACCATTTCACGAGAAAAAGCGCTTTCTAAGCGAAATTACACCGGAGTGCAGTGTTTTGGATGTCTGGGAAAGCAGTGAAACCTATACTGACACCAAAACGGGAAAACCAAAGGTGTTGGCAATCAACGGACCTGAGCCCAGTTTTGAGTCCTTGATCAGCGATTCGAACTCAACCCGGGGTGTTACCGTGAAATCGTTTCTGCAAAGGCTGGAAGCCAGCAAATCCATTGTCGTGGATAAAGCGAGTAATTCAGTCCAGATGATTGATAAACGCTATACACCATTCGGATCTGAAGCCCAGACCGAAAATGCAAGGATCGGAATGGCCGCCGTTGGTAATCTTGTGGATACGATCGGGCATAATTTGGCTGCCCCCACGAAGAATGGAGAATCCTTCTATCAAAGGGGTTGCTGGACCAACCGTTTGGATATAAATGACCGTGAAAAGTTAAGAGAGCTTGTTAAATCATTCCTTTCCGGTATCGATGAAAAGGCGAGAAAGATTATCAAACCATTCGAGCAGGATGCAGTTAGCCATGACCAGGTAACGGCCGGTGTCAGCCTGTTCTATTTTGAGGAAAAGTCTCAGAACCAGGCTAATTGAAAAACGGACAATTCCGGTCGGTTAAAGAAGTCTCCAGATGTTTGGATGCGTGTTCTTGTATTCCGGAAAATCAGAGGCCCTCTATTCGTTCAATACCTGGAAGGTATTCTTGCCATAGAAATTGAAGTACCCTGAGTATCATGGCTCATGAGCAAGCAGAAAGTGCGGTAAACAGGCAGGTGGCACCTGCATGGGCGCTAAACCTGAACCGTTTTACAGATTACGCAGTAAATGACTTTGGTGGCGGTCCACGGCCCTGGAAGTTTTCATGGGTAATCAACTTCCAAAAGTGCGGGACCTTCTTTTTCCTCGGTTTCCTGATGTGGTATTACCAGAATTTTTCCGTAACTGCGTGGGTCTATCTCGCGATGCAGGGTAGCTATGGCATTATCTGGTTCATCAAGGATATTTCTTTCCCCGATCCTGCGTGGCAAAAGAAGATTACCGTTCTGGGTGGTATCAACGCTTTTCTTGGTGTGCTGGGCTGGTACTGGGTGTTTGGCTGGCTTTTGATTTCCGGCGTATCTTCACCCGACTACCCTTTATCTGATGGAGCCTGGTATGCGCTGTGTATCAGCATGTGCATGATCGGCAGTGTGATCATGATCGCGGCAGATGCGCAGAAATACTACACATTAAGCCTCCAGCGCGGTTTGATTACCACCGGAATGCATCGTTATATACGTCACCCGAACTACCTGGGAGAAATGCTGATTTACGCAAGTTTTGCACTCATGATATGGCACTGGTTGCCGGTACTGGTACTGGCCTGGGTCTGGGGCGGATTGTTTGCGGTCAATATGATGATGAAAGAAGCAAGCCTTTCACGCTATCCCCAGTGGGAAGCGTATAAGAAGCGTAGTAAATGGTTAATACCGGGTGTTTTTTGAGCGTGCGAAAGCCTTCTTTTCAGATACTTATGAACCGGCTTCTGTCGTTCAAGCCATCTGTTACTATTCACTGAAAACAGCATCTGTTTAAAAGGGTTATTAACAATGTCACCACGTCTTTTTGTTCTGTTTTGCATACTGTTTACGTCAATGGCAAATGTTTGTCAGGCGGCAGGTGATACTCCTACAAGCACGCCGCTGGATCCAGATGCAGATAAAACGGTCACATTGTTATTTACCAACGATGTCGAAAGTGCCTATGACCCGATCCCGGCGTTCTGGCGCGATGACATTTCGATGATCGGTGGTATTGCAGAAATGACCACGCTCATTGAAGAGGTGCGCCAACAACAACCCAACGTCTTCCTGTTTGATTCCGGGGATATATTCACAGGTGCCCTTGCCAAGCTGACCGAAGGCCGCCTTGCCTTCGAATTGATGATCGCCATGGGGTATGACGCCATGGCCATTGGTAACCATGAGTTCGAGTACGGTCACGAGGTGTTTGCATGGCAGAAGAACAGGGCGCCTTTCCCCGTCCTCGGGGCGAACTTTTTCTATAAAGATACCGACCATCCCTATGCCCAGGCACATGCAATCATCGAGCGGAATGGAATACGCATCGGTGTGATCGGTATCATGGGGCAGGACGCTGTGACCGCGATTATCCCTTCCTTTATCGCTCCATTGGACGTGAAAAGCCCGGCAATTGCTGTACAGAAATCTGTTGATGAACTGCGTGACCAGGTGGACCTCATCGTATTGTTGACTCACCAGGGTAAAACCGCACCCATGCAGACCGATGCTGAAAGCGACCCACGCCTACAAAGGGATATTGATGCCGATATCGCATTGGCAGGGGCGGTCAAAGGCATAGACGTTCTGTTTGCAGGTCATGCCGATGCGGGTACCCCCGAACCGGTGGTTAACCCGGATACAGGCACTCTCATTATGCAGACCTACGGTCAGGCAACTCACCTTGGCTATCTGCAACTCACACTGGATGGCAAAACCGGCAAAATCACTCACTACGATGGCAAGCTGATACCTGTTGACTCATCAAGGTATGGACCGGATCAAAGAATCGCAGAAAAACTGACGGCCTACCGTTCCAGGTACCTTGAAATCCTGCTCACAGTGGGCAAGACCGAGGCCCGAATGAACCGCAGGTATATCGAGGAATCCGATGTGGGTAATCTGTTTGCCGATATGTTTGTTGAGGCTAGCGGTGCCGATATCGGCTTTATTCATGGCGGAAGCCTGCGCAAGGATATTCCCGGTGGAGATGTACGTATTGTGGACTTGCTTGATACCTACCCATTTGTTGATGATGTGATTATCAAGCAAATGAGTGGTGAACAGATACGCCGTGCACTGGAACAGTCGCTGACTTTTGAACGTGGTTTGTTACAACTGTCAGGTCTTGAACTGACTTACGATTTACAACGCCCGGAATTTCAGCGCATCGTCAGTCTTAGCCGTAAGGGAAAGCCCGTAATGGCCGATGATCAGTTCACCATTGCCGCGCCCGGTTTTCTCACCGAGGGTGGCGATCTTTACGATTCGTTCTCTGAGTCAGCTGTAATTGGCAACATAGGCAAGGTATCGGATATCGCCATCCGCTATTTCCGTGAACAGGAAGTGGTCAGGGTGCCGCAGCGTGGGCGACAACTGGATGTCACACCACAGCTTACTCAATAACAATTGTTTCCTGAATATTAGATATAAATTTATTCCACACACTGCTAGTATCGAGCCCTGCTTTTAGGCCGCCCGGGTCCATGGGTGTGCAAATAATGGGGCAATAGTCATTCCATGCTTCTTCAACCCGGCCATCAAACTGGATACCAGTTTCGGCGATGGTGGATATGTTCAAACAAATATTGCCACATACGATAACTCCAATCAGACAGCACGTAGCCTTCTCGTACAGGCGGATGGCAAGATTGTAGTAGCCGGTATAGAAAATAATGGCAACGATACTGATTTTGCGCTAATTCGCTATAACACGGATGGAAGCAGGGATCCCGGATTTGGCGAAGGCGGTGCAGTGTCCACAGACATCCTGGGTGCCAGGGCGATCTACTCCGGCGATCAGGATTTCGCAACGCTTCGCTATGATAACGATGGCAACCTGGATACCGGGTTTAACACCAACGGCATTAAAGTTGACTGGATTGGTCGGAATACAAAAGATGTTGCCGTATCTCTGCTTGCCCAGGCGGATGGCAAGCTGATCGCAGCTGGACGTTCATCCTATAACACAAGTGGAGATCTGAACAGTCCAACGGATATTGCGCTGGTCCGCTATAACATCAATGCTAGCCTTGATACAGATTTTGCTATTGACGGCCGTGCCACGAAAACAATTGTTACGCCCTACAGTGCAGGCAAGGACCTGATAGGCCAGGTAGATGGTAAAATTGTCTGTCTTGTTGAGAGCTATGATGGCTCTGCAGTAGGCGGTGCCCTGATGCACTTGAGCCCGGAACCGGGTTTGAACTATCTGAGGACAGGAAAACGTTAACCGTCTATTTCACAGATGGCCTGCGTGGTGATGATGATTTGACCGTCAATGCGAGTGTTATTGACCCGGCACTTCCCATTATTCAAATTGATCCGGTGATCTTCAAGGATGGTTTTGATTGAGTGCCGTTTGGAGTACAAGATCTCCACTGATACGCAAGACGATATCCCTTTGATCAAAATGCAAGGAAGTTTTGCAGTTTATGACTTCTTGTAGTGACTGTTTTCCTGGCGATTAGTAAATACAAAAAAGACCACCATGAGGTGGCCTTTGGTGGTAGGTAGAGTCGCTTCTCGATTCTCCCTTTTACCCACTTTAACTTGCTCTTTCAAGAAGCACCCTTTATAACCTTCACAGTAGATTTACGGAACTCCGGGGTACTTGTATTTACAACCCCAGAATAGCGGTACCAATCATATGCCGAAAATACTGTTAATTCGCCTTGTCCCATTCTTGTTTCTGCTGTTGGTCAGTGCTTGTGATTACCAGCAAAAGGAACTGCGCTTTCACATTCTCAATCACGAAAATGTCAACAATGTGGCGATTCAGGAGATATTTTCGCAGCAAGCTGGAATTGGCGTAACCCTGGTCAACGGCCAGCCCGGCCAATCAGCGCTCAATGCCTTACAAAGTGGGGATACAGACTTGGCTCTGGTTAACCGTACGCGACCCTTTACAAGCGGTGTGCGTGCCATCATGCCTGTCTACAAGAGTGTGCTGCACCTGTTAGTGCCGGATGAGCAAGTATCCCAGGCCGATGCGCGCTCCCTGGCCGGCAAGCGCATTCATATTGTCAACAACTCCCTCGCAGGGCGCCGCCTGTTGGAAGTATTAGCTGAACGCCAGGATTTATCCCCCGGAGATTATGAGCTACTTGATGAATACCAGCCGGGTACCACAGACCTGATCATTTACCTGGGTCCCATCGACCCGGATAACCAGTTCTGGAAGAAAAGTGGTTTTCGGCTAGTGAATGCCGCTGAAGACCCCGAGGGAGGCACGTTACTGACTCGCACCGGGCTCAGCTACCTTGTACCCGGCATGGACCTTATGGAAATTCCTGCCCGCACTTACCCGATTGCAGGCAACGAAGAAGATGTACTGACATTAAGTGTGGATACCCTATTGGTCACACGCAAGGATGTTCCGGTCGACCTCATCTACCCCCTCAGCAAGACTTTGTTTGAACACAAACCACGCTTCATGGCAGTTGCTCCAACCCTGTTCTCAGCCGTCAATACCAACTTCGACCAAATGGATCTCAACTTCCCACTTCACCCGGGCGCCCGGGCTTATCTGGAGCGCAATGAGCCCAGCTTTTTGGAACGCTACGCCGAAACCATCAACATGCTGACATATGTCGTCTTCCTGCTGATTTCCGGCTTTCTCGCCATGGCCCGTTGGAATGCGCACCGCAAAAAGGACCGTATCGATACTTTTTACACCCGTGTTTTTGCAATTCGTAAACAAGCCCAGCCCGGGAACTGCCGAGAACTCAAAAAGCAACTAATCAAGCTGGAAGAAGAGGCCTTTGCATCCCTTGTCAGCGAAAAACTGGCTGCCAACGAGAGCTTCCGAATCTTCACCGACCTATTGGCACGAACCCACTCTGAAATCGATAAAACAGGGGAGAACCCCAGCGATGTGGGTGGCATACCATCTTAAAGCCTCACCAACTACCTCAGGTGTTCGTTGAAAAAGGACACCATACGCTCCCAGGCTAACTGTGCAGCTTCAGGATCATACCGCGGCGTAGAGTAATTATGGGAACCGTGACGTGTACCCTGATAAGTGTGCATTTCGTAGGTCACACCATTGGCCTTTAAAGCCGCTTCGTATTCCGAACGCATCGCGTTGACTCGTTTGTCACCTTCGGCCTAGTGGACTTGAATTGCCGCCCGGCGACGGATAGGTAACCCAATTAGCTTTTTGTAGATATGTCAGACCTTACGGGACAGTCTATGCGAAATGATATCTGTTTAGGAGGCTGTAGAAATGAACGAAGAACAACGGCTAGTGCAAAAAAGAT
>Ga0224504_10001208_pt1 | contig 11561 bp, 12 predicted proteins | sample SF_Oct11_sed_USG_3_FD_170160 | JGI IMG/M metagenome (GOLD analysis project Ga0224504, IMG submission 170160) | Sediment microbial communities from San Francisco Bay, California, United States - SF_Oct11_sed_USGS_24 | ecosystem: Environmental > Aquatic > Marine > Sediment | place: USA... | reverse complement strand
GTTCGAGAAGCTGCCGAGCAAGAAACAGGAAAGTATCCATGCGGCCATAGAGCGACTGAGCGAGGAACTCGAAGCTCGCGTTGAAAGTCTGCCCCGCTTACGAAAGCGGCATCACGAACGTATTCGCGATCTGGACAGGGAAGTAACATCGCACACTGTCAGCGTATTGCTTGAGGAACTGAAGGCGGACTATCGCGACCTGCCGGACGTTGTGAGTTACCTCGATGATGTGGAACAGGATATTGTCGCGAACGCCAAAGATTTTCGTCAGGAGGATGGGGCGACACTGCCATTTCTCCGGCAGGATTCTTCTGCTGTTCTTGCATCGTACGCAGTCAATCTCGTCGTGAGTAACGAGTTTGGCAAGCCGGCCCCGGTTGTATACGAGCCCAACCCCAGCTACCCGAACCTGATCGGCAAGATTGAACATCGGGCCGAGATGGGCGCGTTGCTTACTGACTTTCGTATGGTTCGGGTTGGCGCTCTGCAGCAGGCAAACGGCGGCTACCTGATTCTCGACATCCATCGAATACTGGGCCGTCCTTTTGTCTGGGAAGCACTCAAGCAGGCCCTTTTCGCAAGGCAGGTGCGTATCGAATCACCGGCGGATGCGCTGGGATTTGTCAGCACGACAACCTTGAAGCCAGAGCCCATTCCTCTCGACGTAAAGGTCGTCCTGATCGGGGAGCGCTGGCTTTACTATGTCCTCAGCAACTATGACAAGGAGTTCAGCAGCCTGTTCAAGGTTGCCGCCGACTTCGACGACGTCCTGGCTCGCTCGGACGACAATGTGCAGGCGTTTGCATGGCTTGTCAGTGACAGAATCCGGCTTTGTGAGTTGCTGCCATTCGGGGCAGATGCTGTGGCGAGGGTGATCGAACAACGCGTAAGGGGTGCTGAGGACAGTGAGCGCTTGTCGATGAATATACGTTCCTTGGATGACCTGTTAACTCAGGCGGACTACTGGGCTCGACAACGCGGCGCTTCCAGCGTGTCTGTCGATGACGTCATCGAGGCTATCAAGCGACACGATCATCGGCTCAGCCGGGTCGAGGAGCGGGTAGTCGATGCGATTCAGAGACAGACAATTCTCATCGATACGTCGGGGAGCTGCGTTGGCCAGGTTAATGGTCTTGCGGTAGTTGATCTTGGCGAGTATCGATTCGGTCACCCGGTCAGGATCACCGCCACGACCCGAATCGGGACGGGCGACGTCGTTGACATAGAACGAGAAGTCGAACTCGGTGGCGCCATCCATTCCAAGGGCATGATGATCCTGTCAGCGGCGTTGTCAGCTCGCTATGCCCCGGAAATACCCTTGTCGTTGCACGGAAGCGTGGTTTTCGAGCAATCCTATGGTGGAGTCGAAGGTGACAGCGCATCGGTCGCGGAACTGTGTGCATTGTTGTCGTCCATATCCGGTGTACCAGTGCGACAAAGTATTGCGTGCACCGGGTCTGTGAATCAGCTTGGCCGCGTTCAGGCGGTGGGCGGTGTAAACGACAAGATCGAAGGGTTTTATGAGGTTTGCCGACAGCGTGGATTCGACGGGTCACAGGGCGTCGTCATTCCTCGCGACAACGTCAAGCACCTGATGTTGGCAGAAGAAATTGTTGATTCCGTAGAGAAGGGGGAATTTTCAATATTCGCAGCACAACACATCGACGAAGCGATCGAAATTCTGACCGGTGAAAATGCCGGTGATCGCGGCAGCGATGACCAGTTTCCTGAAGGCTCTGTCAATCGAAAAGTAGAGGATCAGCTGATCCGCTACGCAAGGAAACGGAAGACGTTTCTCGAGGCCACCGATGGAGAGAAGCAGCACAAATGACCTGCGCCGCATTTTGTTGGCGGTCACGGAGACGAGCTCCTTGATCAGGCTTTGGCATGTGGTGGCCGAGCATCTAGCGGATACTCGCGTTGAACTGGTAGCAATTTTTGTTAGTGATGATCGATGGCACCGGGCAGCGAGCTTGCCGTTTACGCAGGAAATTTCTCGTATCGGCCGTGCCAACGTGAAATTTACGCCAAAACGAGCCGAGCAAATCAATAAAGACGCCGTTGATCGAACACGCATTCATTTACAACGCCTCGCTGACGAGGCTGAGCTTAAGTTCGTATTCGAGGTCCTGCGAGAGCATCAGGCTACGCAACTTCGAGATCTTGTCAGCGTCGAGCAAGATATTTTGATTGCACCGTCGCACCTCCGGGGCTGGCCGGTCTATGCCGAGTTCGCAAGGCTGAACTGCCCGATTCTACTCGTGGATACCGAGGACTGAGTAATGAAGACAAGCACGCCAACCCAACCACCGGAGCGACGCGATCGGCTGCTGCGGGAGCAGGTTCATGACACATACAAACAGCGCGGCCAATTCAAGGAACCGACGCGATGCCCCGGATGCGGTGCTGTCTATCGCAAGGGCCGCTGGAGCTGGACGGCGGAGGTTGACGACAATGCCAGTGAAACGCTGTGCAGCGCCTGTCATCGTAGCGCGGACAAATACCCGGCTGGTGAGGTGTTGCTGAAAGGGGAATTTGTCACGCGGCACAAGGACGAGATTCTCAATCTCATGCGCAGGGTCGAGGCCGCGGAGAATAAGGAGCACCCGATGAATCGGATTATCGAGATTCGCGAATTGGGCGATGAGGTACTCCTTACTACTACCGATATTCACTTGCCTCGGCGCATAGGTAAAGCCATCCAGGCTGCATGGAAGGGGAGGCTGGATATTCACTTCGACGAGGGTGGTTACTTTACCCGGATAGCATGGCAGCGAGACGAGTAATGAGTTGTGAGCCGGCAAACAAATATCAATGGTCGGCATTTTGAGGCTGCGCCAAAACGATCTGTGTCGCATGCCCTGCTTCTCAGCTTGCTGGTTATGGGCACGTCGATCGGGTTTTGTGAGGGCACCAGTTTTCCGCAGGGCGAAGCACCACAGCTCGAATTCGAGCTTGCATGGAGCACAGATACACCCGATCGAGATGGGCTCAATCGTGACACCTGGTATTTTCTTGGTTACCAGGTGGCGGCTATTGGCATCCTGTATGCAATGCCGGAAAGCGTTACCGGCTGGACCGATGAGCAAAAAAACAACTACAGCATTTCCGACTGGTGGAACAATGTCACCAACCCCGGCTGCGACAGCGATGATTTCTTTATCAATTATGTGACCCATCCCTACTGGGGCGCCGCCTACTATGTTCGTGCCAGTGAGCGCGGCTACGACTCTCGAGGCGCGTTCTGGTACTCGGTTCTGCTGTCGTCACTATATGAGTTCGGTGCCGAAGCGTTGTTTGAAGAACCATCAGTCCAGGATCTTATTATCACGCCAACATTAGGGTCGCTGGTTGGGCACTATTTCATGGGTGTGCGGCATGACATTCGCGCACAATCAGCATTGAGTGGCCAGCGCACAACGGGGCAAAAATGGGTTATGGTTCTCACAGACCCACTGGGTGCGCTCAATCGCCAGGTCGACAAGTTGTTTGGCTATGAGACCAGCCTGCAGATTTATCCATACTTTTATGCGCAGCAACCCGTCATCGATCCCGGCAGCACAACTATCGAGTGGCGCCAGGAGCGGCTTATCGGTCTGCGCTTTCACTTTAGGTGGTAGCCGGCCATGCCTGACTGGTCATTGATCCTCGCCGGCCTTGAAAATGCCGGCGTCACTGTAGATAAAGAATCGCGGCCAAGGGCGGTAAGCGGTGGTGATATCAGTGCGGCCTGGAGACTGGATTCCAGCGAGGCCTCGGTATTTCTGAAAACCGGCCCCGCAAGCTCATACGAGATGTTTGCTGCTGAAGCGGAGGGACTGGTCGAACTCGCTGCGCCTGGCGTCATACGGGTTCCCTCCCTGGTCGCTTTCGGTACGCAGGGAGATACTTCGTATGTGGCGTTTGAGTGGCTGGACTTCGACAGGCAAAAGCAAGATGCGGAGTATGAGCTTGGCACGCAGCTCGCAGAGCTGCATCGAACAACCAAAGATCGCTATGGCTGGCACCGCGACAACACAATCGGCCTGACGCCGCAGCTGAATAGCTGGTCGGACAGCTGGGTGGAGTTCCTGAAAGAACGGCGTCTTGGTTTTCAACTTCGGCTCGCGGCGGACAACGGGTTCTCAGGAGCACTTCAGGAGCAGGGCGCGCGCCTGCTCAAGCGTCTGCCTGACTATTTTGAGAACTACGACCCATTGCCGTCGTTATTGCACGGCGATCTCTGGGGAGGTAACTGGGCGAGTTGCAATGGCGCGCCGGTTATTTTCGATCCGGCCGTGTACTACGGCGACAGGGAATCAGACCTTGCCATGACGCGCTTGTTTGGCGGATTCGGGCGTACGTTCTACGAGGCATACGAGGCGGCATGGCCGTTAGCGCCAGGCCACGAGACTCGCAACGATATTTATCAGCTGTATCATGTGCTCAATCACCTGAATCTTTTTGGCAGCGGCTATCTTGGCCGCGCACAGCAGCTTCTTCGCAAACTCCAATAAGAGCGCAACAATGAAAACCCGTTATCTCTTCATCCTCCTGTTGGCTTTCATTCTCTCGTCCTGTTTCGGTCCCGAGTACGATCCGGCGCCAAAAGGCGCTGAACTGCTTGCACCGTTGAAGGCGAATCTGAAAACCGCGCTCATCAGTGGCATGGCAGGAGGGCCGGCCGACGCTATTGCCGTGTGCAAAACAGAAGCTCCCCGGATAGCCGGTGAGCTTTCCGTCGATGGCGTCGTGATGGGAAGAAGCAGTCACAAGCTTCGTAATCACGCGAATGTGGCGCCTGCATGGGTGACGCCAATTATCGTGACTTACGCCGCGAATGGCGGAGCGCTAACCCCAACCGGTGTCGACCTTGGCGGTGGGCGATACGGATACGTCGAACCAATAATGACGCAGCCCTTATGCCTGAGCTGCCACGGCTCATCGTTACATCCTGACATCGCCGCAAAAATCGGCGAGTTGTATCCGGACGACCAGGCAACAGGGTTCAGCGAAGGTGATTTCCGCGGTGTGTTCTGGGTTGAATTCCAGGCGGGACCTTAAGCCTGGCCAGGGAAGTCGGCGGCATCGCCTGACTCGTCGACTTCATAGGACTCGCCAAGAAAGTCTTCATCGAACCCATACAACATCGTTCCTTCGGGTGCCGTGACGGCAACAAAAGCGCCCTCGAAGCCGGGGAACTTCTCGTAGGCGAAACCGAGCTGATCCAGCAATGCCAACAGTGTGTGCCGGTCCGGACAGCGGAAACACAGTGACGGTGCTTTGAGTGCAATGCTTTCCGAGAGTCCGAGTGCAACACCGCTCGCATCGAAGCGCATATGGATTGTCGGCTCCTCACGCATCTCCAGTAGCGTCGGAGCGATCGGCGCCCAGAATCTGGCGGCCCGCACCGTGTCCCGCACGGGTAAGGTGAGCTCGAACCAGTTGCCGCACGCAGAGTCGTTTTCTACCTCTTCTCTCAAGTGAAAGGTTCTCGCTTCCACCATGCTCACTGCATGATCGTCGAGATCCCGAAATCCAAGCTCGTTGAATACATCTTCGTCTAGACGCAGGTAGTTGAAATCGTATCCGTGCTTGGTCATCGAACGCGCATGCTGCGCAAGGTCTTGCTGGACAAACGTGACTGCCGGTGAATCAAACCCGATGTCGTGCAAACCGATATTGAGTTCGCCATCGCTGACGATGGCGTATTTATGCGAATAGACGTCGTTGCTTGCGAGCTCGGTGAATCCGAGCGACTTGTAGAAGTTCAGCGACTCCAGGATGTTCGGCGTCTGCACCGAAAACTCCAGGAACTGACCAATCGTGCTCATTTCGCTGTGACCGGCCAGCCATGCGTGTGTTGACCGATCAACGTGGTCAGAAAATCAATGTGGTCGTCTCGCGCATTCAGCGCCGGAATATAATGCAAGGACTCGCCGCCGGCGTCTTCGAAAAACTCCGCGTTCTGCATCGCAATTTCCTCCAGCGTTTCGAGACAGTCAGCCGAAAAGCCCGGGCAGGCGACATCGAGACGGCCGATGCCTTTACCGGCAAGCTCGACAACGGTCTCATCGGTGTACGGTCGCAACCATTCGTCGCGACCGACCCGAGACTGGAACGACAAAGTCCATTGATCTTCTTCGAGTTCGAGCTCTTCGGCAACAAGCCGCCCCGTCTTCTGGCAAAGGCAATGATACGGGTCGCCCTTGTCCAATGTGTAGCGCGGTACACCATGAAATGAAAATAACAGATGATCGCCGCGACCATGTTGTTGCCAGTATTCCCGGACGCTTGCAGCGAGGGCGCGAATGTAGCCGGGCTCGTCATGATATTGATTGATGAACCGTGACTCCGGCACCCAGCGCATGCCCTGTAATTTGCTGGTTACCGCATCGAAAACAGATGCTGTCGTAGTGCCTGAGTACTGGGGATAGAGCGGCAGGATCAGCAGCCGTCTGGCACCGGCTTTCTGGAGCTTGTCGATGGCGCTGGTAATCGACGGCTCGCCGTATGTCATGGCAAGTTCCACCTTGTACTCACCTGGTGCCCGTTGCTCCAGTCGTTCACGAACACCGTCCGTCAGGCGCTGCGAATGCAGCATCAATGGTGAACCATCGTCGGTCCAGATTTCCCGATAAGCTTTCGCGGATCGTGACGGGCGTATCCGCAGGATCACGCCATTCAGTATGAGCCACCAAAGTAGCCGCGGATATTCGACGACACGAGGGTCAGATAGAAACGCTTTGAGAAACCGCCGCACAGCCGAAGCTGTCGGCGCATCCGGTGTACCCAGATTGACCAGAAGTACTCCTGTGAAGTCAGGCGATCCGTGTTCATAGTCAGGTGTTGACTGGTATTTCGGCATGGTTCCTACCACCGATTTCGACCGGCCCAACACTACTGGAAAGATACGCCGCGATCCACTACAAGCGGGTATAATTACTTGTCTTGATTGAGATTTGTCGAGCGAAGTCGCCATGACTGAATTGCCAGATACGCCAACGAACGAAACGGACCGCTGGACAATGCTCCGTGATCTCGCCGTTTTGCAGGTGAAGCTTATTGTGGATGGCCTGCGAGACCTGATTCTTGTTCCGGCATCGCTAATCGCGGGAATCATCAGCCTGACGTCGGGCAGTGACGGCAAACCCGGTCCGCAGTTCTATCACCTGCTCGGTCTGGGGAAGCAAACAGAGCAGTGGATTGACCTTTTCGGTGCTTACCGGAATGCGCCGCCGGACCTGGAGCGTCTGGAACCGTTTCCGGACGCGCGCATGGACGATATCGTCAGCAGGATCGAGACATTCGTCATAGACGAACACGCACGTGGCGGCATGACGGCGCAGGCAAAAGAGCGCTTCGACAAAGCGCTCGACGCAATGCAGCGAAAGCTTTAGGCAGCTTCCATAATCGCAGAAATACCCATACCGCCAGCCGTGCAGACTGAGATCAGGCCGCGTCCCGATCCTTTCTCACCGAGTATCTTGGCGAGGGTCCCCATAATGCGCGCACCTGTTGCGGCAAACGGGTGACCCATTGCGATGCTCCCGCCTTTTACATTCAGGCGCGACAGATCGATCGGGCCCATGGGCTCATTGCGGCCGAGGCGGGTGCGGCAGAACTTTTCCGATTGCCACGCCTTGAGTGTCGCGACGGTCTGCGCGGCAAAGGCTTCGTGGATCTCGTAAAAATCAAAATCCTGTAGCCGCAGGCCGGCTTGCTTGAGCATGTCGGATACCGCGTAGGCCGGCGCCATGAGTAGACCCTCGTCATTGATGAAGTTGACGGCGGCAACCTTCACGAACGTCAGGTGGGCGAGAATCGGCAGGTTTTTCTTTCGCGCCCAGTCCTCGGATGCGAGCAAAAGGGCAGCAGCACCGTCGGTCAGCGGCGTGCTGTTGCCGGCCGTCATCGTGCCCTCGCCGCTGCGATCAAAGACAGGCTTCAGGGACGACAGTGTCTCGAAGGTCGTGTCACGACGGATGTTGTTGTCTTCTTCGACATCGGCGAACGGAATGACCAGGTCTTCATAAAAACCTTCGTCGTAAGCTGCCGCAGCTTTCATGTGACTCGCGAGGGCCAGTTGATCCTGATGCTCTCTTTGTACGTCCCACTCCTTGGCGGTGATCTCCGTGCTTTCGCCCATCGACAGGCCTGTGCGTGGTTCCTGTACGCCCGGGAGCTGCGGCTTGAGAAAGCGTGGCCGGAAGCGTAACAGTGGCTTGATCCGATCCATGGCTGAGCGTGCTGCGTGCATGTCGAGCAGCATGCGGCGGTAGTCGTCGTTGTACACGATCGGCGCATCACTGACCGTATCCGTGCCACCCGCGATGCCGGACTCAATTTGCCCAAGCGCTATCTTGTTCGCGATCATGACGGCAGCTTCGATGCTCGTGCCGCAGGCGCGCTGCAGGTCCACGGCGGGCGTCCGAATGGAAAGTCCGGATTCGATCACACTTTCGCGCGCGAGATTGAAATCCCTTGAGTGCTTGACGACAGCGCCCAGGGCTACGTCGCCCAGGGTCTGTCCCTTGAGGTCGAACTTGTTGACCAGGCCATTCAATGCGGCGGTCATGAGGTCCTGATTCGAGCAATATCGATACGCCGAGTGAGAACGGCAGAACGGAATTCTTGATCCGCCTACCACCGCAACCCGAATAGCCCGTCCATCGTGCAACATACCTAAATCTCCATTCTGGCCAGTAACCCAAGAGGCGACGCAACTTTACACCATTCAAAGACTTGACCGTAGGTTAAGATGCTTCGATGGCAGTATTTTCAGAGCAATGGCGGACTCAGTCCGGCGCGGTCTTGCGTCTTGGCGGCCCGCTGATTGTCAACTATCTCGCCGTCGCAGGCATGGGACTTGCCGATACGATCATGTCGGGCCGGCTCGGTGCCGAGTCGCTGGCGGCTGTGGCTGTCGGGAACAGCAGCTGGATGCTCGCGTTTTCCGGCTGTCTGGGTGTACTGATGGCGATATCGCCAATTGTCTCGCGGTATTTTGGCGCCGGTGAAATAAGCAAGATCGGGCGCTACGCACGACACGGCATGTATCTAGGGTTCGCGATGGGCCTCTTGATCCTGCTCATCGGGCGGCCGCTTGCCGAAACGGCCGTCGCAGCAATCGGAATCGATGACGGTTTCCGACACCTCACCGTCGAGTACATCAGGGCGCTGTTATTCGGTGCACCGGGGATCCTGATGTTCATCGCGTTACGCTTTACGACCGAGGGGGTGGGTTACACGAAACCGATCATGTTTACATCGGTCTTCTCGCTTATTTGTAATGTATTCCTGAACTATGTCCTGATGTTTGGCCACTTTGGCGCGCCCGCATTGGGTGTGGAGGGCTGCGCTTACGCAAGCGCGATCACGATGTGGATAGTGATGCTGGCACTTGCGTCGTTCATGATTACCAGTCCCAGGTTGCGTTTGCTTAATGTGTTCTCGAAGCTGGGGCAGTTTCGTCCGAAGCTGTTCAAGGAAATCTTGTGGCTTGGCGTGCCGATCTCAATAACGATTACGGCCGAGGTGGGTTTGTTCGCGGGCGTTTCCGTGCTGGTCGGAACAAGGGGTGCGGACATCACGGCCGCCCACCAGATCGCCCTGAGTTACGCGTCGTCGATGTTCATGATTCCGCTGGCGCTCAGCTCGGCAACGACGGTCCAGGTAGGCCAGATGCTGGGAGCGAAAAGGCCGGCGGATGCGCGCATGGCGGGCTTCGCCGGCATCGGGATGTGCGCGATGTTCATGGCGCTGTCAGCGACTGTACTGCTGCTGTTTCGCGACCTGATCATTACGCTCTACACAAACGACCCTCTCGTTACCGACATCGCGTTGAGCTTGTTGCTCGTAGCTGCGATTTTCCAGGTCGCTGATGGCGTGCAGATCGGCGCGGCGGCCGCACTTCGCGGTTACAAAGACACACGTTTTCCGATGGCCATCAACATTTTCGCCTACTGGATAGTCGCTTTTCCGCTTGCCTTCCTCGCTACCGTCACGTACGAGGCGCCGCCCAACTACATCTGGTCAGCGTTCGTGGCGGGCCTGGGTCTTGCTGCTTTGTTACTTACCTGGCGATACAGGCGCCTGTCGGCTCTCTAACCTTGGCCAAAATCAGGGCTGTCGCCGGCGAGATACTTGTCCTCTTCCGGTGTATTCTCCCGGCCCAGCAATGCGTTCCGATGCGGAAAACGGCCGAACTGATCGATGATGTCCTTGTGCAATTCGGCGAACTGCGCGACCGTCAGGAAGGTCTCCCTGTACGTAGGCGAGACGGACTCCGCCAGGCGGCTGTACAGTTCCGCGGATTTGGTCTGTACCTTGCGTGATTCCGTGTGCTGCAATGGCATGTAGAAAAATACTTTTTGGATTGGCGTAAGACTTTTGTCCTTTTTCTCCATTGCACCTTCGACGCACAACTTGAGCGCCAGCCTGTCCCTGGAGAATGCCTTTTCCGTGTTGCGGTATATGTTGCGCCGGAACTGGTCGATGAGAATGATCAGGGCCAGTCGGCCGCGCGGGTCCTCAGCCCAGTGGTCCAGCTTTCCTGTTGAAGCCCCGGCGACATCGTCGGAAAATTTCGCTTCGACCTCATCGTCAAAATCCGGGTTTTCGCCAAACCAGATGTCCATGCGCCGGTCGATCTGAGGGGCAGACAGCTCCTGCTCCTTGAACCAGAACGACAGAATCTCATCGATACGCCGCGCGTCGTCATCGGTGATCGAGGCCGCCATGCTTTCGCTCAACAGTTTTACTGGCATTTGTGAGAGTCCGGTCACAATCTGGAGAAATTCGGCCACTCGCGGCCGCGCTTGGCTTAGACTTTAGCAGATGATGAGTAGGCTAATACGGACACTGTGCACAATTGGCGTAGTTTTTTTGGCGCTGGCAGCGTGCAGCGAACCGTCTTCTGCTCCCGAGGAACAACTGCGCGCCTGGGTCTCGGCCGGTGTTGAGGCGGCAACCGACAAGAAGCGCCGCGAGCTAATCGACATGATCTCAGTGTCCTACACGGACGCACGCGGCAACGAGCGCGCTGACATTGAAAACATGTTGCGTGTCTATTTCCTGAGGCAGCACAAGATTGCCCTGCTGACGTCTATCGAAGAGATTACGGTATATGATGATACGGCGGCAAAAATCAAATTGACGGTTGGCATGGCCGGAATAAACGATAGTGCGCTGGGGCTCAGCGCGGACGCTTATCGATTTGAGTTTGAGCTCGAGAACGATGCCGATGAGTGGCAGCTTATTTCCGCGCGTTGGGGAGAGTTGGGTGATGAGTTACGGTAAGCGGCTGATAGCAACGGGGCTTGCGATAACGGCTTTCGCACTCGCTGCGTGCGAGTCGCTTCCGGAGACCATCGTCAGCAGTCCCGCAGTCGAATTGCGCGATGTTAGGCTCGTAGGCCTTGGCTTCAGTAACCAGACATTCCTGCTCTCGTTTGATATCAGTAATCCGAACCCGTTTTCATTACCGGTAAGTCATATCAGCTACGGAGTAAAGCTCGACGGTCAACGGTTTGCGAGCGGCCAGACGCCAAGTGACATTGCCGTGCCGGCGAGCGGGACAT
>Ga0224504_10001207_pt1 | contig 11574 bp, 15 predicted proteins | sample SF_Oct11_sed_USG_3_FD_170160 | JGI IMG/M metagenome (GOLD analysis project Ga0224504, IMG submission 170160) | Sediment microbial communities from San Francisco Bay, California, United States - SF_Oct11_sed_USGS_24 | ecosystem: Environmental > Aquatic > Marine > Sediment | place: USA... | reverse complement strand
CAGATTGTCGGGTGTGTTAGTAACCCCCCCGCCCCCGAAACAACAAAATAAGAGCATGAGACCGCCAGGTACCCTCCTGAAGGGTAGTCCTTAAAAGGGGTTCTGGGTACCCTCCTGTTATGTGCGGCCTGTACCCCCATATACCGAGGGGGGGGGGCTTCTGAATTTGAGGGGGGGTGCTCCTCAGATGATACCCTATCATCCATTAACCCTTTATAAATCAACATGTTACACCATATTACTGACATAGTACCGTCTTTCTCCTTCGGTTTGCTTGGGTTTCGTTCCTGAGGCTTCTGGCCCCTTGTCCCCTGAGAGAGATACACAGGACAATCCCTTTCTCCTTGCATATCAAGCGCTTATCCTATCCATCACCCTCTTGCGGCTCACCCTGTACAATGCTTTTTTAGAAGGGCAAATAAGCCCCTATCCAGGGAAGGGCATACTGATCTGGCTGCACCACTGCACCAAGGTGCCCTAAGTCCCTGTTATATAAATACAATCATTAGGTGCACACGTCCTGCACCACGGCCCGAACTGCACCACACCTGCACCATCTGCACCACCATCTGCACCACCATCTGCACCAAGGTTAAGGTAATAATTAATATGAAAATTATAGTAATATGGTGCAGCAGTGCAGTAGATACGGAAATGTCTCCACAGATATTGAGAAACGCATACAAAAAAAATGCAGCCTGAGGGAGATCACGCATCGGAAACACCATCGAGGCCGGGCAAAATGGGCCGAGGAACCTGTTTTCCGGGCTTCTCAGGCCCTGTGTTATTCCAGCAGTTCAGAGCCGCAAGGTTACGATTATACTCCTCACGGGTGATCCTGCCGGCATTCAGGTCTTCTATCAGGGCGACACACCGCCGGGCGTATCGTCTGTCCTTCTTGCTGGGTCTGCTCGCACTCATGGCCACCTCCTTAACGCTCCAGGGTCTTGCGTATGGTTATGAACCGCGTGCCGCCGGTGATCTTGCTATACGGCCCCTTCAGGGACTCCTTCTCCTCGATCTCCCAGCCGCCACGTCTCAAGGTCTCCCTATCGTTCTGGAATCGCTTGGTGAAGCGTCCAGCGTTGTCATATGGGTTCCTGAGGCCCTTCTCCTTGCACCATGCGCTCATGGCCACCACCAGCTCACTGCTGGGCATTGTGAAGGATAGATAAGAGCGATAATATGGATCGCACGGCTTGCCATCCCTGCCTGTTGTTACCTGTTTGGGTTCCGTCTTCTCCGCCTCCAGCATGTAGAGCTTGTGTCTGTATCGAAAAACCTTAACATCCTTCATAAGGTGAAGGCCGGGCTGCTCGGGGTATTGCTCATATTTACCGTCTCGCATCTCATGCACATAGGCGGCGGCCAGACCGTCAAGCATCCTCAGGATGCTGTTGCTCTGGATCTCATCGTCTCGGGCCTGTTGGTTCTGGTAGTTGATCCACTCTGCCCATATATCCGCTGGCTTGGTAGTGAAATCATCCAGGCCCCTAAACGGCATATGCGGAAGTATTTTTTCTAATATGAGCATGAGAAGGGCCAGATACTCGTCTGCCCTGTCCTTGCTGTGTCCCCTGTAGACCTTCTTGAGGATCTTCAGGTTTTCCTTGATGCCCTCCTCCATGTTCGGGAGAATATCAGCTGCCAGCAGCTTTAATATGGCCGAGATGATCGTCTCGCGCTGCTTGTCTATATCCCTCACCACAATGCTCTCCACGAAATTGTCCAAGCGGTGCGACTTCCGGAACTCGATATCCATAGTCCGGTTGATCAGCTCGGCTTGCTCAAGGGGCTCAATGGCGGTGATGAGCACCAGGCTCTTGGGCTTCTCGGAGATCGTGTCCGAGTCCGTACCGCCGGCGCGCTTGTCCTTAGTGCCTCCGGTGGACGCCAGCAGTAGAAATGTCTGCATGGCCTTGCCGCGGTTATCCGCCTCGAGGTTGTCCAGGATCACAAGAGGGTTCTGTGCTGCCATACTGAAGGCCGCCGCTGAGGATACATGCCCCAGCACCTCCTGGCCATAGAGAACATGGCTGACCAGCTTGGCCGCCGTGGTCTTGCCGCTCGAGCTCTCCCCGGAGAATTTCATGAGTGCCTGGTATGGCATGAAGTCATGCAGGAAGGCGCTGATCATCCAGCAGATGATCAGATAGCGCTGCTCTATATCGCAGGTCATGTTATTCAATACAAGGTTCCTGAGGACCTCCAGGCCGTCTCTGATGGTCACTCCCTGGTTAAACTCCATGGATCTGATCTTGTCACTGGCTCTCAGGAGCACGTCGTCCTCGTTCAGACCGTTAGGTACCTCCTCGATGCCGGCGCCGGAGATCTTGAGGATCGTATTGTCCGGGGAGTTGAAATTCACATATATGCAGCCACGCCGGTCCTCGGTGGCCAGCCAGCTGGCTATATCAATCTGTGTGCCCTCGTTAAAGCCCTTACAGCGGAGACCTTCCCATACCTGAGGCCCTGGGGCCTTATTGACCAGCAGAGCCCCTGAGCGCGCCATGAGGGCATTAAACGGCGTGTTATTGTCTATGCCATAGATATGGTTCTGATACAGCAGGTAGACATTATGCTTGATGTCCCTGAAGAACTTGCCATTGGCGGCGAAATGCTCATATATGGTGGAGACCACATTGTGTATATTGACCTTGGTGAGATCCCCCATGGCCTTGAGGGCCTCTCTCAGCTCCCGGTTAACCTCCATGGCTTCCGAGATCATCTCCTCGGTGAGCCCCATGCCCTTCAATATCTCGATATATGGGAATCTGTTGATGGATGGCATGGCCGCCAGGGTGGCGAACATCTTGCGGTCCTCCAGGGCCTTGACGATCTCATGAGGGTCCTGCATCTCTCCTACGCGCCTGAGCTGCCAGCCCACGTATGTGATGGCGCCCTCGATGAGCCTCTGGACCTCCTGCCTGGCATTGCCTGAGATCGCGCGGAGGTGCTCATCCGGGTCCTTGGCCTCTCCCCCATGCTCGATGATTCGGACGCCATAGGAGGCGCTCTTGAGGGCCTTGCAGATCTTCTCCGTGAATCCCCTGCCGCCCTTGCCGCGCTTCTCGCTTGCGCTGCCCTCGGCTCCCTTGTCGAATACGCCATCATTGTCCAGCCAGAGATACAGGTCTTTATGCTTCATATTGTCCTGCAGGGCCTTGAGCTGGACATCGGATATCTGCCCGATAATGGCCATAACGTTGCGGTGACCAGCGCTCATAATGGCGAGGAGATCGTTCTCACCCTCCACCAGGATCACGCTGTCGCCCTTCATGGCCTTCTGATTGTAAAATCTCCATTCTCTGTCCGTGTGCTCCTTCTTCAGCTGCCATCTCACCTTCTTGTCCGGGTCCTTGGAGCGGACCGGATCGGCGTCCTTCTGGGTGAAGTGCAGCACACGTCCACGGGCGTCGAAATGAGGGAAGATGGCCACGTCCTTGGGGAAGTAGTCTCGATATAGCACCTTGGGCCCCTTGCCATTACCCTTGTCCACCTTTTGCACCAGGCCCACGCCCACCACGTCTTCGATGGAGTAATTCAGGCCCAGCAGATGGTCCTTGAGGCGGCCATCCGCATAACCCAGCTGCATGTCCTGCAGGAGGCGCTCGTCGTGGCCACGGCGCTCGATAAAATAAGAGCGGCCAGGGCCGCTCATTGCTTGCTCATTGTAGTACGCTGCTGCATCCCGGAAGATCCTCTCCTTGACGGTCATTTCCACCGCCCTGGACGTGCTCGCCTTCTTCAGCTCGATGCCGGCCAGCCCGGCGCATTTCTCAAGCGCCTGGCCACGGGTCATATTGTTATATTTCTCGAAGAAGATGATCACGTCCCCGGCCTCATCACACTTGAAGCAGTGATATCCCAGGCCCTTGATGCTGAAGCACTTCTTCTTATGGCAGAAGGGACACTCCTCCAGATGGCCACCCTTCACCTTGAAGCCCGTGGCATCCATGATCACGTCCTTGAGGCTCAGCGCCTCCTTCACTCTTGCAAAATCATCACTCAAAGGTTTAGTTCCCCTCTCACGTGGATAGCTGCTTTTATGAACTCAGCGGCTACTTGCGGCACGATGGCGTTTCCGTAGGCGCGTATTTTGCCCACTCGTCCGGGTACCCCATGAGCCAGCGGGAATGTTCCGGGTTCAATGCGCCTCGGGATGAGCCTGTCAGTATCTCGCGGATCAAGGCACCAGGCGATATCGAACTCACTCCACGTGACAGCCCTGCCTGCCGTGGAAGCTGATCCGCCCGGATACGTTTCGAGCCGTCCGGGTTTGTCCCTTCCAAGTTCATGCCCGGAGTGTCCTTGTAATCCCGGCTTGAAGGTGTGCTCCACCCCAGAAATGAGGCGACAATCTCTTCCAGATTCCCCTTGTTTCTCATGGCCACCTTCAAAGAAGCCTCCGGAAAAACCAGATTTGCTTTCGGCGTCGGCCAGCCTAACATTTCTACCAGCTTTGCTGCGCCTGCCAGTGTAGTTGCCCTCTTCGGATTGTCCTTTGCACAGCCCCTTCCTGCTATCTGGACTGGACAGCTCGCGGTCGGAGTAGCCCCCCCCCAGAGACGCTGCCGGATGTGCGGCGCGTTGATGCTCGCAGCGCACATATCGGCGGCCCCGACTGCATAACCCAGTGCTTCCAGGTCAGAGCGTACTCCATCGAGCCATAGGCGTCCATCCTTTGAAGCAACTTGCTCTCCAAAGATAACTGGAGGCCTGCACTCGGTGATAAGTCTAAGGAACTCGGGCCAGAGGTGGCGTTTGTCTTCCACCCCTTTCCCTTTGCCGGCTTGTGAAAATGGCTGACAAGGGCAGGAGCCGGTCCACACGCCTCGGTCTGCGGGCCAGCCCGCCAATCTGAGCGCGAGCTCCCAGCCTCCGATCCCGGCGAAGAAGTGGGCGCGGTCATACCCTTCAAGCTCATCTGCTTGAACATCTTCGATGCTTCGCTCATCTACATAACCTCCTGATATCTCTCCAGCCTCGGCAAGGTTGCGCAACCACTTTGCCGGATATGGATCCATTTCATTGTAATACGTCTTCATTTTACCCCGAGCAGCCCGAGGCGCTCGGCCCGGACATCCTCATATCCCAGATCAAAGCCTACCACCTCGCGGCCCAGTTTGATGCCTACCTCGGCCACGGTGCCCGATCCTATGAAGGGATCCACCACAATGTCTCCGGGCTTAGATGCGCACTTCATCATGCGCTCCACTATCGAGGCGGGGAACATGGCATAATGCCCGAGCCTTGAGCGTCCCGGGGGAATCTCCCAGACATCTCCCGGATTAGCGCCCAGGGGGTTCATTTTATAGCTCTTCTTCTGTGTCTTCTTTTGGGGGATAGCATCGGAGGGCACTCTGGATGGCCCATAACCGGCCAGGTTGTGCCTCTCGCTGTCCTTCTGATAGGGCACCCTCACCGCGTCCAGATCAAAGTAATAATGGGGCTGCTTGGTAAACATGTAGATCATCTCATAGCGGCCCATGAACTTGTCCTGAGAACTGTCTGGCATGCCCTTCTTATACCAGACAATATCATTCCGACAATACCACCCCGCGTCCACCATGCCGATGGCCACACGGGCCGGTATCAGCTGCTTACACTTCTTCCTCGCCCTGGAGCTGGGGGGGCGGAAGGATGGATCCTTGTATCGGTGGTTCAGGTTCGTGGTTTTGTCGTCGCAGTAGCCACCCCATGAGCCGCCGTATGTATCCCCGAGGTTCAGAAAAAATACACCATCGTCCCTCAGGACTCGGTGAGCCTCCTGGATCCAGAGAAGGGTGTGATCCACATACTCCCGGATATCCGCCTCGAGGCCATACTGCCCATGCCAATCACCGATCTGCACGTCCGGAATATCAAACTTCCTCAGCCCCCAATATGGCGGACTCGTTATGATAGCCTGGACACTCTGATCCTCCATGGGCCAGGGATCAAATACATTGTGATTATGGACTATCACTCCCCCACCTCCGGCAGCGGCTGCTCAGGATCGTACTCAAGGCCCCTGAGTTTACTCTGGCCGGCCTTGAATGCATTGAAGGCGATCAGGCACTTGGCATATAGCATCTTACGATCCCAGGGGGACGGCAGCACAAGGAGATAATTCCTGATCATGTTAGCCGGCGTCTTCTTGCTCCCCTCCTCACCGTCACGCACCAGGCGCCAGAACTCTTCTGCCGGCTTTGGGTATTTCTCACGGATCTCCATCATGGCCCGGACCACCGGCGAGCGCTTGAGGTGCATATATCGAGCCGGCTTGACATCGAATAGATCAATAACAAATTGCCCCTGCTCCATATATTTGACGATGAGGTGAGCCTGGGCTGCCTTGCCATATGAAGGCCGGAAGGATTTATCCTCGATGCTGGCCGCAGCGCTTGAGATCATGGATGCGATGCTCAGCTTCCAATCAAGGTTCAGGGAATGCAGCTCGGCCTTCACCGCGTCCCCTATGCTCCGGGCTCCGCGCCCCAGATCAAAGGTCATATACAGAGCCGCCAGGCCCTTGGGACCGGTCACCCTGTACTTCACCTCGAATATGAATATTTTCGTATCTGCCATGATGCATGCCATAAGAGTATGCTGGCCATTTACCAGGATCTTGGTACCGTCCGGCATGATAGCGATCGAGACCTCAGCGGCGCGCCAGAGTCCGGACTGTATCACGTCCACCAGCTCGTCCAGATGCTTGTCCTTTGTGTTTCTCTGGGCTTCGTATGTATTGCACTGCAGCATATTGGTTGCCGCCACAGGCCCGATCTCCACGGCCTGAGCCTTCAACAGCTTGAATCCTCGATCTGTTTTCACTCGTTCTCCTCCACATATTCAAATCTGATCACCCACATTGTCTCCCCGCTCTTGCGCCATGCCTCAAAGCCCGCCGGGGAGACATCATAGGGCATGCTCTTGGGCACCAGCTCGGGGTGCTCATTGAGGTATGCGAAGCCCTCGGCCTCGTAATCGCTGGCCGGCATCGAGGCGAGCGGCTCCTTCACCGGATCGGCGGTGAGCCTGATGAGGGATATCTGCTGGCCCTTATATCGGCGATCCTTGTCAAAGGCTTGCACAACGTCCCCCTTCTTGAATCGCTTGACGTGCGAGTCCTTCCAGGTGCGCCTGGTGCATGTCTTGCGCCGGGCCTTGACGGCCTCAGCCGTCCACCCGAAGGAGATCATCATCATTTAGCCGGCCTCCAGGGAAGATCATTATGCTCGCGGCCATCGAGAAGGCGATCATGATTCCGCCCGAACTCGGGGATATTTTTCCGTCCGGTTATCCTTGACGCGGTGCCCCAGCCTTTAAAGAAGAAGGGCACGTCCGCTGTCTTGCATTCATCCCGGATCTGCCTGATCCAGGCCATCTCGGTGAACATCATATCCTTGTGGTAAATATTATGATTGAGCCCGCCTACAATTACGCCGTGGATCCGCTTCTCCTTCAGGCTGCAATCGGTGAGGTATGCTCCCAGCGTCTCGACCTGATCCAATATGGGCTCGATGGATAGATATGTATTATATCCGCTGGCTCCCAGCTGCATGATCACCGGGGCATGTACTTCAAGATCCCTCTCGCAGGTGATCGAGGTGCCCAGCCAAATGCTGCCTTGTATTTTCCGGAGATGAGGCGACATATACAGATATCGGCCTGGGTTCTTTGTTAAAAAAATATGCGTATGCTGCTGTGATTTTTCGACAACCTCCAGCACCTTCATAATGTATTCGTAAGGTGTAAATGCATGCCAGAGATCTCCCATGCTCTGCCAGAATATCTCACGGGGTTTCCTTGTCCAGGTCTTCCAGACCTTCTCAAGAACCTCCGGATGCCAATGAGGTTTGAACTTCTTGCACTTCGGGCAGTCCGTGAGGTTTCTCATGGCCAGCGCCTTGGCATAACAATAGGAGCATATCCTGGGACGCTTGGGAGTCCCGCCGGGGCCATAGCAGCCCCACCCCAGGGGATTAACTGTCTCATCAGTCCATTCAATTTTACTTGCCATTTACATTATCTCCTGATCCATATCGAGGCGCTCTTGTAGAGAATATGCTTCGCTCTGGTTCATGACCATGAGCTTTCCGTCGATCTCTTTTGTCCATCTCCAGCATGAATCAGGGAATTTGCAGCTATAAGCCCAGCCCCTCTCCTGAAGATATACCTGTATCATGTTGTGTAGCTTATCGCTATGCTCTTCGATCTGGTGTCTGTCCATGTTCATCTCCTTTCTAAAGCTATACTGAGACGGGGAGGGTTAGGACGCATCAAAGATGCTGCCCTAACGGAAGCATCCCTCCCCGCTTCGGTCTGGCCTCAGGCTATGCTGCTCCTGGCGGCACTTCGCCGCCGCCTTCATCTTCCCCGGGTGTGTCCGGGTCAGGGCTGGCCGTTTCGGTTTCGGCACCTTTTGCCGTGTCAGTCTCTTCCGGGATCGGGCGCCACTGCCCCGGTGATTCCCCACGGTTTACCGTTGGCCTCTGAGCTATACCGGCGTCGCACTCTTCCGGAGTAAAGGCCACGGTGTCAGCGTTAGCCCCTGGGAAAACCGTGAGCCCCACGGTGTCCGGGCCATATACGTCTGTGACCACGGCTGCCGCATAAGTCGGAGACTCTATTGTGCCTGTTACATACTGTACATTTGTTCCTGGTGACATAATCAGTTCCTCCTTTCCAGCGCCTTGCCTTTGAGCTTCACATAAAAAAGCTCCTGGCGCTTATTATATTTGATCATATTCAGAGGGATGCCGTTAAGCACACAATGGAGCTGGAGCCTCACCTCTGAATGATCGGCCATGGTAAATACCTTGCGCTTGGGGCTGTATGTATTTATAGCCAGGCTCATGATCTCACCCTCCGCCTGAGCTTGGGACCGAGGAAGACGTACAGGCCCACCTTGTCCAGGTACCCCACGCGATAGGCTGCCTCGAGCGCACGGTCCAGCTCGTCCTTTGTCCTGTTGATTGCCCTGGACTTCTCCTTCTTGGGGATATCCCTGGAGGCTTGGATCGTCATGAGGGTGCCATGCGCCATAGCGATGATCGTGGACTGCTTAAACGCGACGATCGCCCGGAGCCTGGCCAGCCAGAGCCAGATCCTGTAAAACCGCCAGAGGGCCAGCAGGAGGCCCAGGAGCGTAAGCGCTTGCCAGAGTGGCATCATGCCTGTGCCCTCCTGAGCTGCTCCAGCTGGGCCTTGTGCTCTGCCGCCGTCCCCTTGAGTATCAAGATCACCTGTGCCATCAGATCCCCTCACCTTTCTCGAAGTGTTTACAGGACCATTTCTGATCCAGATTTAGTGCAGTGGTGTCAATCCTCCTAATGGAGCAGCGATAAAAGGCATATACAAACTTCCGCCCTACGTGGTGGTTGACGCTCAGGAACTTGCACTCCTTGATAAAGCAGTCCATTGACAAGCTCATAGTATCACCTCCGCGATCGCCATTATCACCACGCGCATGCCGAGGCCGGCCATGAAGAGCAACCAGGCCAGCGTGAACACCTGGCACACGATCAGCCAGATCCTCTCCTGCCGATTAATGGTCATTGGCCAAAAGACTTGCAGTCCTGGAAACGTTCATCGGAGCCGCCCCGCACCATCGTGGTGACCGTGCTGTTATTCATCTGTAGGGCATGCCTCATAATCTCGGTGAGCAATGCACCGGAGCGCTCATTGTCCTGCCTGAGGATATTATTCTCGGCTTTCCACTGGCTCAGAACCTCGATGGCCTCAGGGTCAGAGATCATTCTCTCAGCCGAAGAGCGCGGTCCTCCCGCCAAGCCCTTTACTACTCTGATGAATTCCATCTTATCCTCGATGCTTTTCACCAGGCGCTTGACCTCAGCGCCCATGCCCCTTATGGTTTCCTCCAGCTCTTCTATCTTCTTCTGATCCTTTGTCTTCGCCATGATGCCCTCCTTTAAAATGATTTCATTACTTTCACTGTTATCACACAGTCTGCACAGACGCCGCTATATACTCCATCAGACTCCATCTCGCTTGAGACTATTTTCCCCTCATAAGTAGGTAAGCAATAATTGCAATTCTTATATTCTCCACATAAACTGCAATCCTGATAACCCATCACTCCTCCTCACCGCATCTATTAGGATCGCCCTTAAATGGGCAGAATCCGTTATCCATGGCACAGCGATGCATCTCGTCCTTCTCTGCCTCATAGTGCCGGCAGAGGTCGCTGGTGCCGCCTTCCCGTATAGGGGTTACCTCATCAGAAGGCAAGGTCTCTCACCCCGTCCTGCTGCCGCGATACCAGCACGTCCTTGTAGATCTCCGTGGTCTTTATCGAGGCATGCCCCAGGTTCGCCTGTATCACGTCCAGGGGGACGCCGAAGTGGGCGGCATAGGTGCCGTATGAATGGCGGAGCCTGTGAGGTGTGATGCCCTTGCCAAGCATGGCGCGCTGTCCTACGCGCTTACAGAGCGCCCTCACCTTGTCCGCATCGTACTTGCACACCTTGCCTATGTCCTGCCATCCATAAGCCCAGAGGATGCTCACCAGGGCCTCAGGCATGGCCACCATGCGCTCCTTGCGCGCCTTGGCCTCTCTGATATGGATCAGCTTCTCCTTCAGGTCCACGTCCTTCCAATCCAGCCGGACGAGCTCGGAGATCCGCAAGCCCGTATGCAAGAGCATCTCAAAGAGCATCCTGAACTCCCGGAGCTGCTCGAGGTTGCCCTCGATCTTGCCCATCCTCCAGGAAAATTTCTCATGATCCCTGATCCATCTCTGCAGGGCTTCCCTCATGGCGCTGATATCATCGAGGCTGATGTACTTGGGCAGCCGCTGGATCCCCCTGAACTTCACCTTCTCCGTCCGGGTCTCTGCAAAGGGGTTAGTCTTGATGTATGCCGGGCGGCCCGTGGACCTGTCCGGGCATGAGGCCCAGGCGAAGGCAGAGGATAAATGCCTCAGATATGTATTGATAGAGTTCTTCCGCTTCTCAAGATCGCCGCTGCCGGCCAGCATCTTCACCTTGTATGCCTCCACCTGGTGCTGCACCCTGGCCAGGGGGATATCCCCCAGGCACCTCAGGAGGCTATCAAGGGCCACACGATCGGCCTTCAAGGTAGCCTCGGCGAGCTCGTACAGGCACACCAGGTTAAACCGGTGGCCAAGGTACTCATCCATAAATGCCTTGAGCCTGATAGTGCTCAGCCTGTTGTCCCCGGCGAGTCCCTGCTCCCTGCGCCGCCTGTCCTTGGCCCTGAACTTCTCCATGGCCAGGGCCTTGTCCCTCGTCTTGAGGGACTGAGTACTCCTGCGGTCAAGGTAGATGGCATAGAAGCCATTGTGCATGCGTATGAGCTTGCACGTGGCGCCTTCCCTGATCACCTTGTACTTCATTTCTTTGCCTCGATCGTACTGACCAGGTCTTCCATGAGCTGGATAATCGTGGTCCTCACTCTCTTGATGGTCAAGCGCCTCAGCAGCTGCAGCGCCTTGGCCTCCTCAGCCGTGAGCGCGGCCCCGGCGAGCTGGTCATGGTGTGAGTCCAGCTGGTCCTCGCTGAAGAAGGCCGTGATCGGTACCCCGAAGATCTCAGAGAGCTGGACCAC
>Ga0224504_10001205_pt1 | contig 11579 bp, 11 predicted proteins | sample SF_Oct11_sed_USG_3_FD_170160 | JGI IMG/M metagenome (GOLD analysis project Ga0224504, IMG submission 170160) | Sediment microbial communities from San Francisco Bay, California, United States - SF_Oct11_sed_USGS_24 | ecosystem: Environmental > Aquatic > Marine > Sediment | place: USA... | reverse complement strand
TTTAAGTATCTTTCTTTTTGTAAACTGATTGGTCTAAAAAGGAAAGCATTTTAAAGACAACGAATGTTGGAGTGTAACATGTTAGTTTAAATACCAAATAATAAAAAATTTAATTAAATGAATCGCCGAACCAATTGTAACCGGATTTGGACTCGCGACTGATGCTTCTATTAAAGCACTGGCTCCGATACAATATGCAATTAACCTTAGGGGCGGTGGAGCGCAACAATCAACCACTGTTAATGTAACATTCGTTGCGACACTCAATGGATTAGTTGAATTTGTTATATTAATACCATTTTTAACTAACTTTAACGTGTGACCGCCTGGAAAGGCATATGGCAGGCACTCTGTAATTAAATTCAACATTTTTTAACCCCCTGTAATTGCAATTATTAAGTTGGCTAATTTACTATTTCGCAATGGCGAGAAGCCAATAACTAATCCAATCCCAACCAATAATAATGTTTTTGATCTCATAATTAATAAAATTAATTTTTTAATAGATAAGTAGTTTTCATCTAGAAAAAGCGTAACCCGATTTTTTCAGAAAATTTAAAAGTTCATGAGTTTTATATTAATTTTCCGTTAATATATTTTAAGGTATTTTAATCTAAATAAAATATTTAAATAACGCAAGAAAATTTTTTTATTTTATTAACAAAAATTTGATATCTTATATACTATAACGAATAGTAGTCACAAAACAGTGAATAAAATTTGACATTATAGTTTAATCTAAAGTAGTATAATTTTTAATTATATATAAATGTTTTTATGTCAAAAATAATAAACTACGAAATGATGATTTTGTTAACCGAAGAATTTAATGATAACGAATTAAAAACTTGGGCTTTTAATTATGCTAAGACACTAAGAAAATTAAATGCATCCGAAATTTCAGTAATTTCAAGAGGTAAACGAGATTTATCATACGAAATTGCAGATCAAAAACGTGGAAATTTTATCCAAATTAATTTTTCAAGTATTCCAAAACATATAGAAAATTTTTCAAGTAGTTTAAAATTTGATTCAAATGTTTTAAGATTCTTAGTTTTAAATAAAACTAGTAACGTAAAAAAATTTTAATTTTTTTTTACGTTATTACCTTGAATTCGAAATAAGCATATGATAATATCTATGTAATAGGTATTTCCTCAGTAGCTCAGTGGTAGAGCAATCGGCTGTTAACCGATTGGCCGTAGGTTCAAATCCTACCTGGGGAGTTTAAAATAAAATTATGAAAAATTATGAAAAATATGTTTGATCCTTTAAAGATTGGGGGTAAATCATTTTCTTCACGTTTAATGTTAGGAACTGGTAAATATAGAACTAGTGAAGATGCAATAGAAAGTATTAAAACAAGTGAATGTGAAATTGTTACAGTTGCTATTCGACGTTTACCTACAACTATCAACCAAGATAATATTAGCTTTCTTAAATCTCTGAATTGGGAAAAACTTTGGCTATTACCAAATACTGCAGGCTCACAAACAGCGGAAGATGCTATTCGTATGGCCTTTTTAGGGCATGAATTAGCTTGTCAATTGGGTCAAGAAGATAATTTTTTTGTTAAATTAGAAGTTATTTCTGATCCAAAATATTTATTACCCGATCCAATAGGTACCTTAAAAGCAGCGGAATTTTTAGTAAAAAAAGGGTTTACTGTTTTACCCTATATTAACGCTGACCCTATGTTAGCATTACATCTTGAAGACTTAGGTTGTGCAACTGTTATGCCTCTTGGTTCCCCAATTGGCTCTGGTCAAGGCTTAAATAATTTATCTAATCTTCAAATTATTATTGAGAATGCAAATGTTCCTGTTATTGTCGATGCCGGGATTGGTGCTCCAAGCGAAGCTACATTGGCCATGGAATTAGGTGCTGATGGTATTTTATTAAATACAGCAGTTGCCCAAGCAAAAAATCCTGAACAAATGGCTTTAGCAATGAAACTAGGAGTTCAATCAGGAAGATTAGGTTATTTAGCTGGTCGAATGGACAAAAAATATTACGCAACACCAAGTTCACCTGTTACGCAAATTAGTCAACTAAAATAAATATTAACAAATCTAAGTATCCTATTTTTTGACTTTACAAATAAAAAGAATATTAATATTAAATAATTTTTTTTTATTTATTATTAATATTCTTTTTATTTATTTTTTATTATTTATTATTTAGCACCGATTTTGGAAGTAGCATAATATTTTTCGCGATTATGTTCTGCTTTTACGCTAGGCTTATTCTTTTCATTTTCATTTGCTTCTTCTTGTTTTTCATCTATTTGCATGTTACTAAAATCTACATTAGAATTATCAAATTTAATCAAAATTTCTGGTGTATAAATATCATCAAATATTGGCGAATATACAGGTTTATTTCCATAAATATTTGGTTTTATCTTTTGCGTAATGTGTATTTCTGTACCTTCATAAATAGTATTACTTAAACAAGTTTCAGCTAATTTATCTTCTAAGAATTTTGTAATCGCACGACGTAAAGGACGAGCCCCGTAAATAGGATCATAACCTTCTTCTGTCAGGAAAAACCGTACCGCATTATCTATTTCTAGAATTGCACCTTGTTCTTTCAATCGTTTACTTAATTGATCTAACATTAAGCCACAAATTTGCCAAATGTCATGTTTTGATAAATGATTAAAAACAATAATATCGTCTATTCGGTTTAAGAATTCTGGACGGAAGAATTTTTTTAATTCTTCTTTTACTAATTCAGTTATTTTACTAAATTTTTCTTCATCTTCTGCTGTTACTTCTTTTTCAACTGGAGCTTGTAATGAAAAAGTTCCATCTGAATTAACTAATAACTCAATTTTTTTACTTTCTCTTTCTAAAGCTGATGCATCTAGTCGACGCCCAAATCCAATGTTTTCTTTTGAAAGAACAGGAGATTCTTTTTCAATAACTCGAGCACCTAAATTAGTTGTCATTACAATAATACAATTCTTAAAACTAACGTTTTTACCACTTGAGTCTGTTAAATGGCCATCATCTAATATTTGTAAAAATAAATTGAAAACATCTGGGTGTGCTTTTTCAACTTCATCAAATAAAACAATAGAATATGGTTTTTTTCTTACTGCTTCTGTTAGTTGACCCCCATCTTGGAAACCTACATAACCTGGTGGTGAACCAATTAATTTTGCAACTGTATGTCTTTCCATAAACTCAGACATATCAAACCGAATAAGATTTTTTTCATCATCAAACATATATTCGGCTAACGATTTTGTTAACTCAGTTTTTCCAACACCTGTTGGGCCGGCAAAAATAAAACTTGCAATTGGACGTTTTGGATCTTGGATACCAACACGTGCTCTACGTACCGCCTTTGAAACAGCAGTAATAGCATGATGTTGACCAATAAGACGTTCGTGAAGAATACTCTCCATTAATTTTAAACGTTCATTTTCCGATTGATTAATTTTCGTTACAGGAACACCACTCCAGGCTGAAATAACTTTAGAAATATCTGATTCAGTAACTTGATCAAAACGTGGGCCATCTGGATCTGCGTATTTTGCATATCTTTCTTTACTAGTTAAAGCAAATCGCATTATTCGTAAATGAGTACGAACTTCTACTTCATGCTCAACTAGGGCTTTTGCCATACCCCAATCATTATTAATTACTGCATCGTTTTTCTCTTGTATAGTTTCATGTAGTTCTACAAGTAACTTTTGTAAACCTGTCGGTAATGAATTATTTCTTAATCTAACACGTGATCCTGCTTCATCAATAACATCAATAGCTTTATCAGGTAGATTACGATCTGCAATAAATCTACTTGAAAGCTTTGCAGCTTCTTCAAGAGCTTCATCTTTATAAGTTAAAGCATGGTGACGTTGGAATTCCGGTTTTAAACCTTTTAAAATGTCAATTGTTGTTTCGATAGATGGTTCTTCCACAACAATTGAATGAAATCTACGTTCTAATGCAGGATCTTTTTCAATATATCGGCGATATTCATCTAAAGTCGTGGCACCAATAACTCTTAATGTTCCACGAGCTAAAGACGGTTTTAAAAGGTTTGCTGCATCAACAGCTCCTTCAGCTGCACCTGCACCAACTAATGTATGGATTTCATCAATTACTAAAAGCGTTTTTCCATGATTATTGACTTCATCAATAATATGTTTCATGCGCTCCTCAAATTCACCCCGATATTTTGTTCCCGCTAAAACAGAACCAAGATCTAGAGCGCGTACTTCATGATCATATAAAAATTCGGGGCAATCCATACCCTGCATTAATATTGCAAGTCCTTCGGCACAAGCAGTTTTACCAACCCCTGCTTCCCCCACTAGAACTGGGTTGTTTTTTCTACGACGCCCTAAGACTTTAACTAAAGCATTTATTTCTTCATCTCGACCAATAACAGGGTCTAACTTCTGATCTTTAACTTCTTGTGTAATATTTTCGGAATAAATATCTAAAGAAGGAGTTTTTAATCCAGATTTCTCACGAGCAATTGCCCATTTTTCTTGATCTGTTAATGGTGGTTTTAAAATGTCTTCTTGTTGTTCTTCAATATAAGTTAAAATTAAATGTCTTAGTTTTGGAACATTTATTTTTAATCTATCTAAAGTACGTAATGCAATACCATCTGATTCATTTAGTAAAGATAATAAAACATGTTCTGTTCCAACATAATTTACACCTAAATCTTGACCTTCATGAATTGACATTTCTAATACACGTTTTGCGCGAGGAGTAAACGGTATTTCAGAAGCAACAAAACCAGTACCACGTCCAATATACTTTTCGATTTCTTTTCTTGTCTTTTTTAATGTTACGTTTATTTGGGCTAATGCACGGCCACCTATTCCATGGCGTTGACCAATTACACCAAGTAATAGTTGTTCTGTTCCCACAAAATTATGACCCATACGTCTAGCTTCTTCTTGTGCTAACATAATTACTTTGATAGCACCTTCGGTAAACTTTTCAAACATCCCATTTCCTTATTCATTTTTATAGAATAAAAATGATATCTTATATCGCTAGTAAGTTCTTTTTCTATTCACGTTAAAATTATACGAGTATATAATTATAACTTGTATAAATAATTATACGTTAATTATCACATTTTTTATATAGTTGCATAATAAATTGATTTTAACTATACTAGTAAAGTAATGTGAACATTTGTATTTTTGGCGGTATGGCCAAGTGGTAAGGCAGTGGATTGCAAATCCTCTATCCCCAGTTCGAATCTGGGTGCCGCCTTGAAATATAGTTCAATACTATTGCTTTTTTAGATACAATAAGATATAATAAAGTATATACTTTTAAAGGGGACGTGGTGGAATTGGTAGACACGACGGACTTAAAATCCGTTGCCTAGTGATAGTGCGTGAGGGTTCAAGTCCCTCCGTCCCCATTTTTGTAGCTTTAGTATACTAAAGCTACACTATAAATTTTTAATATTGTAACTGTACGTGTATAGAAAATTTTCAAAAGAGGAAAAATAGCGATAAACATTTTATTCTAAAATGTAGCGGCAAGAATCGTCTCTGTATCTGTAGAGACTTTTTTTAGAAAAAAATAAATTTTTTAATTTTCTTGAGAAATTTATTTTATTTAAATGGTATGTTAATTAAAAAATATATTCTTTCTTATAAAATTTTTTAAAGATAGATTTCGCTTTGAAGTTATTTCCCTCATTTTTTATTTTTTCCTAAGAATAAAAACACAAATAAAATTTTAAATTATGAAATAACTAAAATATAGAAAAATGTTTATAAAATTAATATTTTAGCTATATGATAAAAATATTTTAAATTCTTTAAATATAGGTTTATTACATATTTAAAGAATTTAAAATATTTTTAATTGAGTTTTTCTTTGTATTTTTTATATTAAGTTAATTTTCCTTCTAATAGCTTTTGTAAGTTTTCTAATGCTTCTTTAATTAACTCAGAAGATGCAGTAGTATTAGATACTGTTTCACGAACATTGCTTATTGCTGATTTGATTTCTTCTTTTTGTTCTTCAGTACAATCAGTAAGTTCATCCGCATCCATTTTTTCCTCTACTGTTTTGCAGAAGTTTGTAGCAGTCAATGTTAAATCAGTTTTTTCTTTTTGTTCTTTATCAACTGCTGCGTATTTTTCTGCTTCTTCTAACATAGTGTCAATATCATTTTCTGATAAATTCGAACTACCTTGAATTGTTACAGTCTGTTCTTTTCCTGATTCATTTTCTTTGGCAGTCACAGATAATAACCCATCTACATTGATATCAAATGTTACTTCAATTTGTGGGCGACCTTTTGGAGCTTCAGGAATTCCTTCTAGTTTGAAGTTTCCTAAACTCTTGTTACCGCTAACAACTTCTCTTTCGCCTTGTAATACGTGAATCTCAACATTTGTTTGATTATCTGCTGCGGTAGAAAATAATTCGGATTTTTTAACCGGAATTGTTGTATTACGTGCAATCAATTTTGTCATAATACCACCAACTGTTTCAACACCAAGTGACAATGGTGTAACATCTAACAATAAAATATCTGTTATCTCACCAGCTAAAATACCTGCTTGAATGGCTGCTCCAATCGCAACAACTTCATCAGGATTTACTGATTTGTTAGGTTTTTTCCCAGTTAATGATTCTACTAATTGTTGAATTGCTGGAATTCTAGTTGAACCACCTACTAATACAACTTCATCTATCCCAGATTTGTCTACTTTTGCATCTTTTAATGCCTTTTCAACCGGAATACGGCAACGATCGATTAAATCTTTACATAAAGTCTCAAATTTTTCCCGTGTTAACTCTTGCTGAATATGTTTTGGGCCAGTTTTATCTGCTGTGATAAATGGTAAATTAATTGTTGTTGTTTCGACATTAGATAATTCCATTTTTGCTTTTTCAGCCGCTTCAGTTAAACGTTGTAAAGCCTGAATATCTTTAGTTAAATTTGTTCCTTCTTTTGCCTCAAAATCTTCTACTAACCAACGAACTAAAGCTTTATCAAAATCATCACCACCTAAATTAGTATCACCAGCTGTTGATAATACTTCAAATATACCATCACCAACTTCTAAAACTGAAACATCAAATGTCCCCCCGCCTAAATCAAAAACTAAAATTGTTTCATTTTGTTTTTTATCTAAACCATATGCTAAAGAAGCTGCGGTAGGCTCATTAATAATTCGTAAAACTTCGATTCCAGCAATTTTCCCCGCGTCAACGGTTGCTTGTCGTTGCGAATCATTAAAATAAGCAGGTACTGTGATGACAGCTTTTGTAACGTCTTGTCCTAAATATTCTTGTGCATCTGTAATTAATTTTCTTATAACTTGTGCTGAAACTTCTTCTGGACTGAAATCTTTATTTAATGAAGAACATTTAATTTTAATATTCCCATTATTATCTTTAATTACTTTATATGGCAATTCTTTTGATTCTTCCGAAACTTCATCTGCTTTGCAACCTATAAACCGTTTCACAGAGAAAAATGTATTTTCTGCATTTACCACAGATTGTCGTTTAGCAAGTTGACCAACTAATAATTCTTCTTTTTTTGTATATGCTACAATTGATGGCGTTGTTCTAAAACCTTCTGCATTAGTAATTACAGTTGGTTGTCCACCCTCAATAGCAGCCACTACAGAATTTGTTGTTCCTAAATCAATTCCTACTACTTTATTCATATAATTATTTAACTTTTTATAAATTTATGTTTGCTATTATATATTATACACCATACGCGTAAGTAAATATATCTACAAAGTATATAATTAGTTAGTACTTTTTTAATATTATTAACAGTAACTTTTACATATTCACGTAATAGTTTACATATAAATTATAATATTGTATATATTTCTTATATAGACAAAATCTTTTAATTTTTTTAAAGTTATAAGATAGTTTGATAGTTATGATTATCAAAAATTTTATTTCTAAATTTATGACAGTTAAATTTTATTACTATTAATATATATAAGTATTTTTGGAGAAAAATATTGTGTCTTTAGGTTTATTAGGAAACAAGATTGGAATGACCCAAATATTTGATGAATCGGGAAATATCATTCCAGTTACAATTTTAAAAGTTGGGCCCTGCGTAATTACACAAGTTAAAACGACATTAAATAATGGGTATAACGCAATTCAAGTTGGTTATGGTAATGTACCATCAAAGTCATTAACACAACCTCAATTAGGGCATTTACAAAAGTCAAATATTCAACCATTAAAATATTTAAAAGAATTTCGTGTAAGTGATCCGGCTGAATTCAATGTTGGGCAAGTATTAAATGTTGAATCATTTGTTGCCGGAGACTTAATAAATGTTACAGGGAAAAGTATTGGTAAAGGCTTTTCTGGTCTTCAAAAACGTCATAATTTTGCAAGAGGTCCTATGACTCATGGGTCTAAAAATCATAGAGCCCCTGGTTCAATTGGGATGGGTACATCACCAGGGCGTGTTTTACCAGGAAAAAAAATGGCTGGTCAAATGGGTAATAAAGTGACAAACATTAAAAAATTAAAAATTGTTCAAGTAAATAACGATGAAAATATTTTAGTTGTTAAAGGAGCTGTTCCCGGTAAACCTGGAAATTTACTTAGTATTGTTTCCTCAAAATAATGTATAAACATATGATTAAATAAATAAACATTAGGAAAAATAATACATGACTGTTGAAAAAATTCTAAGATATGCTGAAGATGGGGAAATAAAACTTACGCGAGTAGCAGAAGAGTCAGGTAATTATTTAATTCACCGAGATATCTTAAGACACCAACTCTCACAAAAGCAAGGAACGGTTGCAACAAAAACGAGAAGTGAAGTTCGAGGTGGTGGTAAAAAACCTTGGCAACAAAAAGGTACAGGTAGAGCTCGGGCAGGATCAAGCCGTTCTCCACTATGGAGAGGTGGTGGTGTTATCTTTGGGCCAAAACCTAAAACAACTAAGTTAAAATTAAACAAAAAAGAACGTAGATCGGCCTTACAAACTTTATTGTACAATAAAAAGGACAATATAATTGGATATAATGGTGATATAGAATTTAATACGAAAGTAACACCAAAAGAATTTCGTGAAGCGCTTAACAGAACAATCGAATCATGTAAATTAGACGAATCACATTATAAATTACCTAAAAACCCAAAATTTTTAGTAGTTGTTTCTAAAAAAAGTCCTCATATAAAAAGAGCATATAAAAATCTAAAAAATGTTGAACTAATCGCATCTTCAAGTTTAAATACTTTAAGTTTATTAAAAGCAGACCTTATTATGATCACACCATCAGCAATGAAAAATATAAAGGAGATTTATTGTGATTAATTCTTCATACCTTAGTGATATTAGTATGAACATTATAAAATATCCGATTATTACGGATAAAGCCACAAGATTATTAGCAAACAATCAATATAGTTTTGTTGTAGACCCTAAATCTGATAAACCTTCAATTAAAGCGGCAATTGAATACTTATTCAATGTTAAAGTTATAAAAATTAATACAGCCCATTTACCAAAAAAGAAAAAACGAATTGGTCAATATATGGGTTGGAAATCACATTATAAAAAAGCAATTGTAACGTTATCAGAGGGTGATACGATAAACTTATTTGCAGAAGAAAATTAACAATTATATAAATTAATCAAGTTTATGAGTATTCGTCTTTATAAAGCCTATACACCAGGGACACGTAACCGAGCCCTTTCATCTTTTTCAGAAATAACAAAGGATAAACCAGAAAAAAGTTTAGTTAAAAAAAATCATCGAAATAAAGGTAGAAATAACAGAGGAGTTATTACTATACGACATAGAGGTGGTGGTCATAAAAAACAATACCGGATAATTGATTTTAAACGTAATAAATACAATGTGCCAGGGCTTGTTCATTCAATTGAATATGACCCAAACCGTAATGGGCGCATTGCATTATTACATTTTCAAGATGGTGAAAAACGCTATATCCTACACCCGAATAATTTAAATGTTGGTGATACAGTTTTATCTGGAAAGGGTATATCTATCGACATTGGTAATACTTTACCATTAGAAGAAATACCTTTAGGAACATCTGTTCATAATATTGAATTAATCCCTAATCGTGGCGGGCAAATTGTTCGTTCAGCAGGAACATCGGCAAAAATTTTAGCTAAAGAAGGTGATTTTATTACTTTACGTTTACCATCTAAAGAAATTAGATTAATTCGAAAAGAATGTTTTGCCACAATTGGAGAATTAAGTAACAATGATGCATTTTTAGTTCAAAGTGGTAAAGCTGGTCGTACACGTTGGTTAGGAATACGCCCAACCGTTCGGGGTTCAGTGATGAATCCGTGTGATCACCCTCATGGGGGTGGAGAAGGGCGAGCTCCAATTGGCCGTAGTAGACCTTTAACGCCATGGGGGAAACCAGCGTTAGGTAAAAAAACACGGAAAACAAAAAAATTGAGTAATGCTTACATCCTTCGACGATGTTCATAATTATTTTATAAAAAAATTTATTAATAATATTCTCAAAAATGTCAAGATCATTAAAAAAAGGACCTTTTGTTGCTTATCATTTATTAAAAAAAATTAATAAAATGAACGCGGAAGGAAAAAAAGATGTAATTACAACTTGGTCACGTAGCTCGACTATTTTACCGAATATGGTGGGGTTTACTATAGCTGTATATAACGGAAGACAGCACGTTCCAATTTTTATTTCTGACCAGTTAGTTGGCCATAAGCTTGGTGAATTTGTTTCGACAAGAACATTTAAATCACATATTAAGGCAGATAAAAAAACACAACGTTAAGGAAAAACTAAATATGGCACGATTAGAATTAACATTAAATTTTCCAAAAAATTTTGAAATTAAAACCTTTAATGTTAAATCTGAAAAAAAGTTATCTCCACTTGCAAAATTAATATTGCAAAGTGTTCGGTTTAAACATTTTTATTATGTGCGTGATGATATATCTTATCTCTTAAAATCTAATCCTATTGAACGGGATTTTCTTTTACAAGCTTTATATTCAATTGTAATTTCTTTACAAAATAATTTATCTATAAATTTTTTTGATATGTGGATTTATGAAATTTATATCAATAAAGTTTCAATTCATAATAAATTTATGAATCAAAAATTCCAAAATCTAGAACCTAGTGAATATATCACAATTAAATTAGCTTATGGGAATAATGTTTCTCAAGAGAAAAAATAATATTTCAACATTAAAAAAGATTTTCTAGAAAACTTAGACATACGTAAAACTATTAAGGAAATTCTATTATGTCGAATGGTCAATCAGTAAAAGCAGTAGCAAAATATGTGCGGATATCGCCGCATAAAGTAAGACAAGTTTTAGACCAAATCAGAGGTCGTTCATATCAAGAAGCATTAATGATATTAGAATTTTTACCTTATGATGCGGGTTCCCCAATTTGGCAAGTAGTACATTCTGTTGCAGCAAATGCGAAAAATAATTATAATTTAGACAAAAAAAAATTAATTATTTCAGAAATTTTTGCAGATGAAGGTCCAAAACTAAAACGTATTCGGCCACGTGCCCAAGGTCGAGCTTTTAAGATTTTAAAAC
>Ga0224504_10001202_pt1 | contig 11616 bp, 4 predicted proteins | sample SF_Oct11_sed_USG_3_FD_170160 | JGI IMG/M metagenome (GOLD analysis project Ga0224504, IMG submission 170160) | Sediment microbial communities from San Francisco Bay, California, United States - SF_Oct11_sed_USGS_24 | ecosystem: Environmental > Aquatic > Marine > Sediment | place: USA: California... | reverse complement strand
AAGGTGCCTGCCAGCGTTTTTGCCTGGGTTTTCATTTTGGCCAGCTTGTCGGCCTCTTTCTGCAGGTCGGCTTGCCGCTGCTCAAGTGAGGTCAATGATCCTTGTTCTGCCTGTATCTGAGCCGTCAGTTGTGTCCACTGCGATTTGGTATCCTGAAGCTGCGCCGCTCTATCAGATACCGACTTGACCGCAGCTTCGGCATTCCTGACCCCTGTTTCTATTGAAACCTGGCGACCACTGAGTTGTCCCAAGTGGGTGGTCAGCCGTTCGATCTCGGCAGCCAGGTTGGTCCGATGGCTTAACTGCTGCTCCATGAATTCGATTTGACGTGATTCCAGGCGAAGGTCTTCTTTCAGCTTGATTATGCCTCGATCAAGCCGTTCGATACCAAGCATCCCGGCAAGATGGTCCCGACGTTTGGAGGGCTGAAGATCCGAGAGGGCGTTCAACTCCTGCTGGCGGGCCAGGAACGATGTCAGAAACCCCTTGAAATCCAGCCCCAAAAGCTGGCCGACATACTGCCGAGTCTCGTTTACGCCCACCGATTCGGCCGCTTCACCCCGGAACAATTCCACTTCGGCCTTTTCCTTCCTACCCACCAACCGGCGTGTCACTTTATAGGGCACGTCATTTACCTCGAAATCCAAAGTGACCTCGCAGTTTTCACCGGCACCGGCAAACTGAGACTTAATCTCATCTTTACCGCTGCGTGCCGCCTGGTTGCCGTAGAGCACCCAGGCAATTGCCTCCACCAGTGAGGACTTGCCGGCGCCGTTGGGGCCGATCACACCGATGACGCGATCCGGCAACGGCAGTGTCGCCTTTCTGATAACCCGGAAGTTATTTATGTCCAATGAGAGCAGGCGCATCTGATAGCTAAGAAACCTGCCACCTAACCCACCTGTCAAGGACATTGTGAGGCCAAAGCCGTTCAAACGGAATAACAAACAAAGCTGCCCCGGATGGAGCAGCCTCGGCCAGTCATTAACGTACCTCCTCGGTTTAACATTGACACCGGCGAAAAGGCGGGGTCAGCCGACAAAAGCTATACTATTGCTTCATTAGCACCCAGATCCACTCCAACATCCAATCCAATAGCAGTCACATGGCTCGCCAGAGCCGAGTATGCGTCCATCGCACTGGATCAGGTAATATGGTGTTGGTTCCGAGCAGAGAGGCCCGGTGTCGCATGTCGAGTCGTGAATCGGCGGGAATACAGGTGCGCACTTGTCTGCTTCCGCGTTGGGAGCCACGAACATCGTGAGGCCAACCCCGATGAGGACGGCCGCCATGAATACAGTTCCTGTGAGAAGCATCCTTTTCATAATTCACCTCCATGATGAGTTACAGGTTTTGAACTGTCTCGGTTTTACCTTTCCAGATGAAAGCGACTGACCCTGTATGACAGTAGTGCCATCGCCTGTCGCCGGTGTTTTGTTTGACAATCGCAGCCATGAGTTCGTGAGCAGCCGAGGTGGCCCTTCAGGCCATGAGCGTCACCGTTGGGTGACCGGGGCATACCCTTGTCTCCTCGAATTGACTCCGGCTGAATACTGGTCATGTTTCCCTATCCGGTTTTGCTTACACCATACAGAGCGGCAGTGCCTGGCCCTGGCATTGCATATCTGAAAAAGGTGAAAATAGTCTCGGTTTTCGAGTTGGCATTAAATGGGGTTTCTGTGACTTTTACCGGGTCCACGGGAATCGGTCTGGCCAATCCCCTCTTGAGCCGGGGCAGAAGTGGACCTCCGCTACGCCCAGAGCGTCCGATCCGCCCGACAACCGGGAGAAGATGGTATAATTGGGGCGAAAACCGACCTGAAGGTGAAAAAATGCACTTAAAACGGCAATATTTTCCTTGACAATAAGCCATTTCCCTGTACTTTGCTTACTGAGCGTGTGTAAGTTACGTGCAGTGCCCGAGAGCCATACCAGTCACTAATCGTAACCGCACATAAGTACTTCTTTTTGATTGACTAAATAGTGCTAACGTTTTTGACCTGATGGCTGATAAAGCTCAAGGTCTGCTGTTGTTTGTAGAATAATCTGCTTCGGTAGTGGTTCTGCAATTGACATTTTCGTTTACCACACTGTTAAGTCTTCGCCTCTAATTTTTCTATCTCTTACTAACACTCCGAAACTCGACTTTTAGTCTGTTTTTTGGATGTTACCCTTCACAGGAGGTAATTTGATATTTAGAATCGAAAAGATAAAGTTCATTAGCCTTGACATGTTACAGCTGAAAACGGTGTTTATCCAATGCAGGATAGACTCCGACTCCAAAAGATAGGAAGAAAGTGAATTCGTTGCCTGAAGTTTGTGTCCTCACCTTCCCTAGACATAACCGAGGACGTGGTCTGTTGCCTCATGACGGTCGATTAATTATGAGTGATCGATCAGTCCGGCAGTATACCGAACCTCAGCGATCGAATTTGAGTTTTTTCCTTACTTTAAGGAGGAATAAATGTTAAAAAGACTGTTATTCGCAGTATTCGTTCTGGGTCTCGTTTTTTCCCTCAGCGGTACGGCAATTTCAGGCATCGGGGAGAAGCCGGTAGAGGCGCTGAATGCTATACCGACTGTCAACCCGAACGCTCAACTCTACAATGACATCGAAGACGCTCGTCCAGCCCCGGCTTCGTTCAAGAAGCCGATGGATCAAGGTCCCATCGAGGTTCAGATGTCCGGCGTTGCTTCAAGCCCTCCGTCAGCCTACTTCTGTGAAGACATAGGCTACTACGACGACACGGTTTCATCCGTCTGGGTGTGGAGTATTCCGGATGCCTGGGGCGACGATCTCATGAATATGCGCTTTACCGTCGAAGAAGGTATTGAGTGTACTCTGAAGGTCGGTTGGGTCCTGATGTATGGTGGTTTTGCCACCGGTACTCCGGATATGCGGGTGTACCTATGGGACGACGACGGCTTCGGTTTCCCCGGCAACAAGCTGGACTCGACCGATGTACCTAATGCCGCCATGGGCGGATCCTTCTGGTGGGCCGAAGCCAACTGGGCGGCTGCCGATTGGGTCTTCACTAATGGTGAAGAATACCATATCGGCTGGTCTACCCTGGGCGGCGATGGTGACACGTTGTGGTGCGTGTCCGATAAAGGTACCGGTCCGCACTCGTACACCGGTGAAGAACGGGCCAGTGAAAACTGGAACGGCTTCTGGGGTACGATGCTTGCTGACTGGGGTGAGGATGTATGCTTCCTCATGACATCTGAGCGTTGTTGCTATGAGTTACCTTTTACCGATTGCTATTCTCAAAGCTGGGATGAGGGCACTGCCTACTGGTGGAAAGCTCCTCACGACGCTTATGGTATTATCGACTATGCACAACGGTTTACTGTAGCCGGAGTTGAAACCCTTCAGTCCGTAGATATCGATGTCTACGACTTTACGGGTTCCTCCTCGCAGAACGCCGGTATCGTCGGTAATGACGACTTGATTATCAGTGTATGGGATGACAATGCCGGCTATCCTGGCTCGGTTATTGCACAGGAAACCGTCCCGGCGGGAACCTATGTGTACCATCCGGCATACACTAATGTTGATTTCTCAGCCCACAACCTGGTCTTGGGTTCGGGGGACTTCTATGTCTCCTTCAACTCGACCGGTGATCTCGGTGCCGGCGACTTCGAAGGCACCTTGTCGGATGATGAAACAACCGGCCACGGTCGTTCCTACTGTATCTACGGTGGCGACTGGTGGACCATCGGTGACCTCTTTGGCATCGATGTCGACATGAAATACACTGCTAACCTGTGTAAAGACCCCTACTTCGAATGTGAGTTGGTTTGGTACGACGTAGGTCCGCAGTATTACTGGACTCTGCCGGATGCTTACGGCGACGTTGCCGATGCCCAGTTGATGAAATCCGTTGGGCAAGAGTGTGAAGTCAGAGAAGTCTCCTGGGCTCTCTATGACTTCAATCCGGGCGTGGCCTATGCTCACAACTCCGTGGTTTCAGTCCACGAAGATGTGGGTGGTCTGCCTGGCCCGGCATTGGCCTCTGTTACTTTGACCCCGGCTGATTATGTGATGTTCCCCAGTTACACAACCGTCGACTTCGCTCCGTTGGCCGTGGCCATTCAAGGCCTCTACTGGGTCTCGATTGAATCCTTGTCACCGACCGAAGCTGAGGGTATTGCTACCATGACAGACTTTGGTGGCGGTGGCTGGATGAATGGCGCAGCCGAACTCTGGAACGGTTTCTGGGGTCTGCTCTGTGTCGATTGGGGCGGCGTGCCTTGCGATATCGCATTCCTCGCCGAATCCTATCATTGTTGCATCCCGCACGAAGAGCGGGTATGTGATCCTAATGGCGAAGGCTGGGTCACGCATCAGCACGATCAGCAACGTACCGGCGCATCGTTCAATTCCTTTAGCGATGCTCAGTGCGATCTGACCACGCAGTGGTGCTACACTCATCCCACCAACCAAATTTTCTACACCGGTCCCGCTATTTCCGGCGACAAGATTGCTTGTGCCTGGGATAACCAGGTCCAGGTGAAGGATTTGGCTACTGGTGCCGCCCTATACACGCTTACTGGCTTCCCGCTGGGTAACCAGATTCGTTGCACCCCGCATATCGCTGGTGGTGTCATGTATCTGTCCGGTGGTGACCAGCAATCAACAAGTGCATGGGACTTCGCTACCGGCGCTCCGATCTGGAGCCGTGATATTACATCCGTCGGCGTCGGCGGCCTCTTTGGCCAGACCCGTTACGGTTCGTTTATCATTCTGGATCAGGGTGGAACCGACGTTCTGTACTTCGGTACCGATGACGGTGCTATCGTTGCTGTCGATGCAGCGACCGGCGCTCTGTACGGCGGTTGGGCTTCCAACCCGGTGTACATAGCTCCTGGCGCACCGCTTAAGTCCGGTTCGACCGATGGCTCACAGCTTTTCTACAACACCTATCCGGGTGGTGTGGAAGGTGATGTATACGCCATCGACGGCGCCTCCGGCGCCATCAACTGGCAGTTGTCAACAGCCGGTGGCCTACAGGCTGCCACAGTCTATCCGGAAGGCCCGCAGGGTGGTGAAGGTTTTGCCGCTCCTAACGCCGTCGATCTGGAGAAGAGTCTGTTGTTTGTCAACTCCAGTATTGCTGCTCCGTATCATCCCGGTGACGGTGTCATGTATGGCATCAACACCAGCGACGGATCAGTAGCCTACGCGGTACCTTCACATCGTCCCAATACTGCCGGTACTGCTGCCGGCCCGGTCGTCGACCGTGCCCGCATCTATCAAGCCGGTCAGTCCTGGTGGGCGACCCCGCCGGCCGGTGGGTTGATCCTTGCGTTCAACAAAACCACTGGTGCCTCGGTGTGGGCGACCTCCAGCCCTGAGTACAATACGTACCGTGGCGACATGGCCCTCAGTTGCGAGCCGGAAGGCGCTGATGACATTCTGATCGATGTCGGTCATCATGGCTTCATTGACTTCCGCAATTCCGCAACTGGTGACGAAATCTTCCGTCGCCGTATTACTTATGGTGGTTTCCCGAACTCTATCGCCCTCAGTGCGGCGATTGGTCCTGGCTACCTGGCCATAAGTGACCTCTACGGAACTCTCTCCGTATTGGCCAAGGGTGATGATCGTCCGCGCTTGGAGATTCAGTCGTACCAGCCTTCTCCTTCGGTTGAGTTTGGTCCGGCCACCTCCTTGCACGTACCGCTCCCGAATGAGTTGGTCAACACCGGTTGTACCGACTTGATCTTTGGTCAACTCGAGACCAACACAAGTGCGAACCATCCCTGGATTCCTCCGGACTTTGCTCCGGCCAACGTGCGTCCAGACGTGATGGATCGTGCCTCCAGTATCACCGATCGTTTGACTGAAGGATTCGAGCTCAAAGCTATCCCGGCCCGTCCGGAAGCTGATGTCGATGACTACTTCGTGCTTCGTGATCGTGGCGAACAGATGTTGAATCTGGGCGCCGATGCAGGCGTTCCGTTCCTGCAGTACGCGACTCACACCGAAGCGGTTGTCTGGCCGCACGCAGGCGACATTCTTGCCGCCGGCGACACGGCTGATCTCGTTCTTGACGTCAACCAGTCGATGATCCTTCGTGGACCTCAGGATTTCTATATCGTAATTCCGTCAAACGATCCTGACTTCTACCTCCACGATGTTTGTGGTCAGACTCTCTATGGCGCCCCCGAAATCCACGTGACTATCGTGGGTGGCTGTCTTATCGACACTACGACCATGCAGTTCGGCATGGGCGGCGGTAACACGCAGCTCGTGACCAACAATGGTCGTATCGGTACCGGCGACTGGGATCCGCATGCTATCGACATCGACGGCGACGACGCCTCTGTTTATCAGGGTTCGTTCGTTTGGGCCGGTGGTGTCTTTGAGCAGGCTCTTAGCACCCAGGATTGGTATTCTGGTGGCGGCGAAGCTGAATCGTATTGGTCGATGCAGCCGGATCCGAACTGGTGTGACGACATGTGTAAAGCTCACATCGATGAAGGCGTGACGCTGAGCTGTCTTGGTGGATACTCCACTGACGGCCTTACATATGAGCCGATCATGGGTAACCGTGTTTGTGCGACCTACCTTGACTCCATGCAGAACTTTGATCTGGGTGGCGGCTGGGATTGGTCGAACTACGGCGCACCGTTCGATAACGATCTGACCATGGGTCTTATGTGTAACTCACGCACGGTGGGTGCTGTCGACTTTGAGCCTCTGAAGGACCTCACCGTTGACATCATGGAAATCACCGAGCGTAACGGTGACCCGGTCGATGGCTGGCGCATGGGTGCCACCATGGACTATGACGTTGGCAGTGATGATATCGCTTCTCGTTCCGCAGCCGGATCGGCGGCGTGGGTCAGCAATGGTGGTGTTGGTGATACCCAATGGGGTATGATCAAGTTCCCGTTTGGTTGCGGTAGCAACCCGAATGTGGACTTCACTCCGCTGATCAACTCCGTTTCCGGACACGGCGACGGTATGTGGTTCAACACTCCGACTCTATATCTTGGCGACTCTGCTTGGGACTTCATGAACCGGCCCGCCGGTGAGTACTCCCAGGCTCCGTTCACCAGCGATCGTGAAGCTCACTTCACTATCGCAGGACACGACTTTGCCGGCGGCGACACATACGAACTCGCCGTGGCTCAGTTTGGTCTGCACGGAACCTCAGGCGACGCTACTGAAGTCGACGCCCTCGCGGCATTGGCTAACAAGTGGCTCGGCTTTGGTCGTGGCGACGTCAACAATGACGGCGCCATCGATGTTGGCGACGTAGTTTGCCTCGCTCGCTACGTGAATGGTACCGGTCCCGGACCGATTCCGTTTATGCACCTGGGCGACGTTGACTGTGACGGCGACGTTGACATGGACGACGTGATTTATCTCGCGGAGTTCCTGTACAACGACGGCCCGTGCCCGTGTGGTGACTGGTGCTTCTAGTCTCCTAGAAAGTCAGTTCACTGACTATATAAGAAGCGAGGAGTTTACTCCTCGCTTCTTTTTTGCTATAAATCGCTCTTTGGGGCTTCGCGCGCCCAGAATCTAACTCAGTGCATCTCTTCAACCTCACCCTGAACGGACGGGTGGCCGCCTCAAACCGGGTCTGTGGGTGCCCCACCCAGTGACACGGCCATACTGCCCAACACAAAAAAGGTTGCATGCCACCTCTTGAATGATACACGAACTGTTGCTATCTTATCAACATGTCAACGGAGAGCAACCCAAACAGCAGACCGGACCCCATGAACCGATGTACGCTATGCCCCCGCGAGTGCGGCGTCGACCGTATCGACGGCCAACTGGGATACTGTCGGACCGATGCCTCACTGCCAATATCATCGATCTGCTGTCACATGGGCGAGGAGCCGGTGTTGTCGGGATCACAGGGTATATGCAATGTCTTCTTCGCTCATTGCAACTTGCAGTGCATCTTCTGTCAAAACCACCAAATCTCCTCCAACCAAGGCAGCCTCAACTCAGTGGACATGTCCATTGAAGAGGCCGTTGGTCAAATCGAAACCATTCTCAAGGGCGGCGCCCATGGCGTTGGCTTTGTATCGCCGTCGCACTGCCTGACCCAGATGCGGGCCATCATGACAGCCTTGAACAATCGAGGCTGGAACCCAACCTTTGTCTACAATACCAACGGTTACGACAGGCTTCAGACCATTCGCTCCCTGGAGGGAGTCATTGATGTCTACCTGCCGGACATGAAGTATATGGACAATGAGCTAGCCCATCGGTACTCCGGTGCAACAGACTATGTCGGCGTAGCTACGAAAGCGCTCAACGAAATGTACCGACAAAAAGGAGCCGCCATTGAGCTGGATAACGACGGCTACATAACGAGCGGTTTGATCATCAGACACTTGGTGTTGCCCGGTCACGTCGAAAACAGTATAGAGGTCTTGCGTTTCATTGCCGAGGAACTGTCGGTGGACGTGCACATTTCGCTCATGGCCCAATACCACCCCACAGCCGCCGTAAGGGGCCACGAACAATTGCACCGGTGTCTCGGTGTCCAAGAATACAATCGCGTGATCGATGAGTTTGAGGTTCTTGGTTTTTATCGCGGATGGGTGCAGGACCTGTCCAGCTCTGCGCATTATCTGCCGGATTTCGACAATCATCATCCTTTTGAGGAGTGATGCAGCGGCGCCTACCTGTTACGTCCCAGGTTAAGCCGAGCCTTCTGGTACCGACGTCCGTTGTTGTCAAGGTAGTACAAATGCAAATCCAGGCTGTCGGGTGTTACCATCGTCGTTGTGACCTGGAAAACAGCATTGCCGCCTCTCCGACGACCTGTCAACGTGTCGCCCCTGCCGATCCCTTCATAGATACCGTGGCGGCCAAACCCGTCCCAAACTTCCCAGATCAGGGAGTCGTTGTCGGGGTTGACGTAGAAGTGTCCTGAATCTGAATAGGTGTAGAGAAACTTGGTACCGGATATGCCGGTGCGAATGTAACCACCTGATGAATCTTGTACAAAGCTGGCGCTCCCTTCAACCTCCAGCTCGACACCCGTCATCGGCATCACCAACATTCCGGCGCCGCTCCATTCTCCCAGCAGGACGTATGGATCGAACGGCGGTTCGTCGCCGACGGCAACTACAACGGTCGTCATTACCACTGCTATGATGCATGTAACAACAATAAGACTGTGAGTGTGCTTGTAATGCATTCTAATCTTATACGCAGTTTTGGCGGTTGATGTCAAGATTCAACGATGCAACTCGCCCAAAGCAATGCAACCCACGCCCTTGCACGACCTGTCTGTGGCGACGTAACCGATAGTAGCCCAAGTGGATACAACTGACGGCCGGGGTCTGTTTTTTGTTGCCTTGAACCACTAAGATGCGTACTTTGAAAGTCCATGAATTGACCGAAACTGCCCGGATTTATAAGGAATTCGCCTCATGCCGCTTGAAAGCGAAAAGATCGAAACGGTCTTCCTCGAAGAGGAAATGAAGTCATCATATCTCGACTACTCCATGTCGGTCATCACCAACCGCGCTCTACCGGATATCCGTGATGGGATGAAACCGTCGAACCGTCGAATCCTGGTGGCAATGAACGATCTTAATCTGAACCCCGGCAAGGCCCATCGCAAATGCGCCAAGATTGCCGGCGACACCTCGGGTAACTATCATCCGCACGGTGAACAAGTGGTCTATCCGACTCTGGTGCGGATGGCCCAGCCGTTCAACATGCGCTATCCGCTTGTGGATGGTCAGGGTAACTTCGGTTCCATCGATGGTGACGGCGCAGCGGCCATGCGTTACACCGAAGCGCGACTGACGCCGATTGCAGTAGAGATTCTCGCCGACATCGACAAAGAGACGGTCGACTTCATGTCCAACTATGACGCCACGCGTGAAGAACCCACCGTATTGCCCGGTAAGTTTCCCAATCTGATTTGCAACGGCACCACCGGCATCGCGGTCGGCATGGCTACCAGTATACCTCCGCACAACCTCAGCGAAATTGCCGAAGCTATCTTGAAAACGATCGCCGAACCGGATTGTGAAAACGAGGATCTGATGGAGATAGTGTCGGCGCCGGATTTCCCGACCGGCGGCATTATCAACGGTCGCGAAGGTATCCGTGAAGCTTACCGCACCGGCAAGGGTCGCCTGCTGGTCCGCGCACGGGCCGCCGTTGAGCACATGACCAACGGCAAGGAAGCTATAGTCGTCACCGAGATTCCGTATCAGGTCAACAAGTCCAACCTGCTTGAAAAAATAGCCGACCTGGTGCGTGACAAAGTTATCGAAGGCATCTCCGATCTGCGCGACGAATCCGATCGTGACGGCATGCGTATCGTCGTGGAACTCAAACGCGATCAGCAAGCCGATATCGTTCTCAATCAACTATACAAACACACCACCATGCAGACGACGTTTTCGGTGATGATGCTGGGACTCGATCACGGTATTCCCAAGCTTCTAACGTTGAAACAACTGATCCAATCGTTTGTCGATCACCGCCATGAGGTTGTCACCCGTCGCACTCAGTTTGAACTGAACAAGGCGGAGACCCGGGCTCATATTCTCGAAGGATACCGAATCGCCCTGGACAACATCGACGCCGTTATTACGCTGATCAAAAAGTCCAAAGACACTCCCACCGCCCATGCCGGTTTGATGAAGAAGTTTAAGCTCTCCGACCGGCAGGCGACGGCCATCCTTGAGATGCGTCTGCAAAGACTGACCGGTCTTGAGCGCAAGAAGATCGAAGATGAATACCGCGAACTGATAAAGCGCATTACGCAACTCAAAGCGATTCTCGCTTCCAAGGCGCTGCGCATGAATATCATCAAAGAAGAGACCGAGGACCTGGCCAAACGGTTCGGCGACGACCGTCGCACCGAAATCCAGGACGCCGCCGAGGAACTCAGTGTCGAGGACCTCATCGCTGAAGAAGAGATGGCTATCACTATCTCGCACCTTGGATACATCAAACGACTCTCAGTGTCGGCCTACCGTCGCCAGAACCGTGGTGGTCGCGGCGTGAAGGGAATCGCCACCAAAGAAGAGGATTTTGCCGAGCATCTCTTTATCGCTTCAACGCATGAATTTATTCTCTTCTTCTCCACCAAGGGACGCTGCTATTGGGTGAAGGTACACGCTATCCCCACCGGCGGTAAACTGGCCAAGGGAAAACCGATCGTCAACATGTGCAAGTTGGAGCGCGGCGAAACAATCACTGCTTTCTGTCGCGTCCGCGATTTCTCGCCCGACCGGTTCGTGGTGATGGCTACGCGCTCGGGTGTGATCAAGAAGACGCCTTTGGATGCTTTCTCCAATCCGCGCGTCGTTGGCGTCAACGCCATGAATCTGCCCACCGACGACGAGTTGATCGAAGCCCAGATAACCGACGGTTCATCCGATATCGTGCTGGCCAGTCGTAAGGGCATGGCCATCAGGTTCCCCGAAAGCAAAGTGCGCTCTATGGGTCGCACCGCCTATGGCGTCAAGGGGATCAACCTCGGCAAGGGTGACTATGTTATCGGGATGGTCGTGCTCAAACGTGACAGTTCTCTCTTAGTTGTCACCGAGAACGGCTACGGCAAACGCTCTTCGGTCAACGATTACCGGGTCACCAATCGTGGCGGCAAAGGG
>Ga0224504_10001200_pt1 | contig 11627 bp, 10 predicted proteins | sample SF_Oct11_sed_USG_3_FD_170160 | JGI IMG/M metagenome (GOLD analysis project Ga0224504, IMG submission 170160) | Sediment microbial communities from San Francisco Bay, California, United States - SF_Oct11_sed_USGS_24 | ecosystem: Environmental > Aquatic > Marine > Sediment | place: USA... | reverse complement strand
GACGCCGCCGACGGCATCGCGGCCGCCCTCGCCGAAGAAGCAAATCAGTAGGGGCGGTTCTCGAACCGCGACCATTCTTGTCCCGGCGGGCGGGCCGCGAGGATTGCCTTTTCGAGGAAGTAAAGCGCAGCCGCGCGCAGCGCGGCGAGCCATGACGAGAAAAGGTATCGGAGCGGCCCGCCTTGAGGCAAAGGCGGGGTCGCGGTTCGAGAACCGATCCTACAGAATCTCCTCGGACCTACGGCCGACTGCGCTTGCTCCGCAACCATGCCGTCAGCGGCTCCCACTCCTCCCAATCCGGCCAGGCGAGGTATTCCGGCAGCTCGAATATCCCGAGGCCGCGCGTGTAGGCGCGCACGTAATTCTGGGCTTCGCGCAATGCTGCAATATACGGCACGCGGACCTTCGTCAGGTACTCGTCGAGGTCGCCCCATATCAGCGTGTTATCGCGAACACGATTTGCGACGGTTCCGATCTTCGCCTGCTTACGCTGGACCTTGCCGACGTTCTTCAGCTCCTCGATAAACTTCGTCGTGGCCTGCATGTCGATCGTCGAGGGCAGGACGGGGACGATAAGGGTCTCCGCATGCTTGACCAGATCGGTCAATTCCTTGCCGTGCGAGCGTGCCGGAGCATCGACGACGACGATATCCGCGGAACGCGGAACGTGCCGGAAGCCGTCTTCGAATGCGGCCACGCCGACGATCTCCGCGCGGTCCGCAGGACGCCGTTCCAGCCAGTCGAGGCTCGACCGCTGCGGGTCGTAATCAGCCAGCGCGACAGACGCGCCTTGCGTGGCAAAGTAAGATGCAATATTCGTTGCGAGCGTGCTCTTGCCGCAGCCACCCTTCGCATTCAGAACCATTATGTGCCGCATTATTCTCCCCAAGGGCTTTTAGAAAGTATGTTTTTATCGGGCGTTTCGCGGGTTATGTAAACTACAGGCAGAGGGCATAAAAGTCCATCCGGGATAACGTGAAATTCGACTATTTGATAATGCATGGCGCCGGCAACCGGATACTTGTAATAGACAGCCGGGAAACGAACGTGGAACCCCCGGCTGTCGACGAGCTGCGCCGCCTGGCCGACTCGACGACGGGGCTCGGCTTCGACCAGCTCATGTGGGTGACGTCGCCGCGCGAAAGCGGCCTCGACGCGGGCTATCGCATTTTCAACGCCGACGGCTCCGAGGTGCAGCAGTGCGGAAACGGCGTTCGCTGTGTGGCCTGGATGCTCGCGCGTGAATCGGGTGAGCGCGGAACCATGCGGCTCGACAGCCCGTCCGGGATTGTCGAGGCAAGGATGGAGGCAGACGGACGCGTCACCGTCAGCATGGGCCCTCCCGAGTTCGAACCGTCGCGCATACCGTTCGTCGCCAATACGAGGGCAGACGGTTACCTGCTGTCGGTGGACGGCGCCGATTACGACGTGTCCGTACTTTCCATGGGCAACCCGCATTGCTTACTCCAGGTCGCCGACACTCTCACGGCCGGCGTCGAGCGGCTGGGGCCGCTGATCGAGAGGCACGAGCGATTTCCAGAACGCACGAACGTCGGCTTCATGGCGATTCGCAGCCGCAAGGCCATCGACCTGCGGGTTTACGAAAGAGGCGTGGGCGAGACGCTCGCCTGCGGCACTGGCGCCTGCGCCGCGGTCGTCGCCGGCCAGCGCCTCGGCCACCTGGACGATGCCGTCACCGTCAGTCTGCCCGGCGGGCAACTCGTGGTAAGCTGGCGCGGCGGTGGCGAGACGGTTTGGCTGACCGGGAACGCCGAGTTAATCAGCGAGGGAAGTATTGATCTATGAGCACACAGGCGAAGCCGGAATACGTTGAGGAAACATTGTCCGAACAAGCGGTTTGCGAGTATCTCGCGGCGCATCCCGACTTTTTCGAACGCAACGCGAAGGTCCTGGCCAAACTGCGGATTCCGCACGAGGCCGGCGGCACCGTGTCGCTCGTGGAACGCCAGGTCTCGATGCTGCGCCAGAAGGAAGTCAAGCTCGAGCGCCAGCTCAAAGAACTCATCCAGGTGGCGCGCGACAACGACTTGCTTGTCGGGAAGATCCACAAGCTCGGCATCCACCTGCTCGCAGCCGACGGCCTGAATGCCACTGTCGCCGCGGTCGAGGAAGCCATGCGCGCAGGTTTCGGCGCCGACCAGGCCGTGCTCGTGCTGTTTGGCAACCCGGACGGCTTCGACGACGTGGACGCCGGACGGTTTTTCCGCGTCGTCCAGCGGGAAGACGAGGCATTGGGTCCGTTTGCCACCTTCCTGAAGGGCAGCGGCCCTCGCTGTGGGCAGGTACGGGACGCACAGCGTAATTTCCTGTTCCGGGCGGATGCCGAGGACATCGGTTCGGTCGCACTCGTCCCGCTGGGCAAAAAGGCGAGCATTGGCTTTATTGCGATCGGCAGCGTCGACTCGAACCGTTTTCATCCGGGCATGAGCATCGACTTCCTGAGTCGCGTGGGGGAACTCATTGCCGGCGCCCTGAATCGCTACTGATGCGGAGCTGTGGACGCCGCTGAAGCCGACTGGATTGACGCCTTCATCCGCCACCTCGAATTCGAGCGGCGGCTGTCGAAGGAAACCTGCAAGCATTACCGGCGCGATATCGACGCGCTGCACTCCTGGTGCGACGAGACCGGTACAGGCCGGTGGTCGGATCTCGACGCCGAGCACATTCGCAGCTACTCCGCAGCCTGTTTTCGTCGCGGACTCTCAGCGCGCAGCATCCAGCGGAGGCTTTCCGCAAGTCGAACGTTCTTCCGTTACCTGCTGCGCGAGAAACACGTCAGGAATAACCCGGTGCAGTCGGTCTCGGCGCCCAAAGGCGCGAAGCGCCTTCCCGAGAATCTCGACGCCGACCGCATGGCGCGGCTCCTGGAAATCCCCGGGGACGGCCCGCTGGTCGACCGCGACCGGGCAATTCTCGAGCTGCTGTATTCGTCAGGGCTTCGCCTGGCCGAACTGACCGACCTGAATCTCGGCGATGTGGACATGCAGGACGCGACGGTACGCGTCACCGGCAAGGGCAACAAGGACCGCATCGTGCCGGTGGGCTCCAGGGCGATACAGGCACTCTCACGCTGGCAAACAGCTCGCGGTTCACTCGCGGCGCCGGACGAGGCCGCTCTGTTTGTCAGCAACCGGGGAACGCGCCTGAGTCGCCGCAGCGTGCAGGCGCGTGTGGATCACTGGGCCAGGCGCCAGGGCATCGACTCAAAGGTCTACCCGCACCTGTTCCGGCATTCCTTCGCCACGCACCTGCTCGAGTCGAGCCACGACCTGCGCGGCGTACAGGAGCTCCTGGGCCACGCCAATATCTCGACGACCCAGGTCTATACTCACCTTGACTTCCAGCACCTCGCCCAGATATACGACAAGACGCATCCGCGCGCCCGGGCCAAGAACAAGCCATAGCTGCGCGCAAAAACCGCCCGCCCTGCCGGGTAACAACCCAGGACTAACATCATGGAACAGTTTCGTGGGACAACCATCGTCTCGGTGCGCCGCAATGGCAAGGTCGCGATGGCCGGCGATGGACAGGTCAGCATGGGTAATACCATCATGAAGGGCAATGCCCGCAAGGTCCGGTTGCTTGCCGACGGCAAGGTCATCGCCGGCTTCGCCGGCGGCACTGCCGATGCTTTCACGCTATTCGAACTGTTCGAGGCCAAACTCGAGCAGTACGGCAACCTCACCCGGGCCGCGATCGAGCTGGCCAAGGACTGGCGCACCGACCGGCGGCTGCGCCGCCTCGAAGCGCTGCTGTGCGTGGCCAACGAAGAGGCGTCACTGATCATTTCCGGCAACGGCGACGTGATCGAACCGGAGGACGACCTCATGGCAATCGGCTCCGGTGGCCCTTACGCACAGGCTGCGGCCAAGGCCCTGCTGGACAACACGGAGCTCGGCGCCCGGGACGTCGTCCAGAAAGCGCTCGGGATTGCCGGCGATATCTGCGTTTACACCAATCAGAACGTCGTCGTGGAGGAGCTTGGCTGATGTCACAGATGACACCGCGTGAGATCGTCCAGGAACTGGACAAGCACATCATCGGGCAAGACGAAGCCAAGCGTGCCGTCGCCATTGCACTGCGCAACCGCTGGCGCCGCGTCCAGGTCGACGAGCCACTGCGCGGCGAGATCACGCCCAAGAACATCCTGATGATCGGCCCGACAGGCGTGGGCAAGACCGAAATCTCTCGCCGGCTTGCCCGGTTGGCGAAGGCGCCCTTCATCAAGGTCGAGGCCACCAAATTCACCGAGGTCGGTTACGTCGGCCGCGAAGTCGACAGCATCGTCCGCGACCTCATGGATGTCGCCGTCAAGATGACGCGCGAAGGCGCCATGTCCAAGGTCCGGCATCGCGCCGAGGATGCCGCGGAAGAGCGCGTGCTCGATGCGCTGTTGCCGCCCGCTTCCCCATCGGTCGGGTTCACGGCCGAGAGCGAGCCAGAATCGCGGGACAGCGACACGCGCCAGAAATTCCGCAAGATGCTGCGCGAAGGCAAGCTCGATGACCGCGAGATCGAGATCGAGGTCCAGGCCGTGCCGGTGGGCGTGGAGATCATGGCCCCTCCGGGGATGGAGGAAATGACCAGCCAACTGCAGGGCATGTTCCAGAACCTCGGCGGAAATCGCCACCGTACGCGCAAACTCAAGATAAAAGATGCGCTCAAGCAATTGACCGACGAAGAAGCCGCGAAGATGGTCGACGAGGAGGAACTCAAGGCGCAGGCGCTCGAGGCCGTCGAGCAGCACGGCATCGTGTTCCTCGACGAACTCGACAAGGTCGCCCGGCGCTCCGAAACCCACGGTGCGGACGTCTCCCGCGAAGGTGTGCAGCGAGACCTGCTGCCACTCGTCGAAGGCTCCACGGTCAACACCAAGTATGGGATGGTGAGGACGGATCACGTCCTGTTCATCGCCTCCGGCGCATTCCACGTGTCGAAACCCTCGGACCTGATCCCGGAGCTCCAGGGCCGTTTCCCGATCCGCGTCGAACTCAAGTCACTCACGACCGACGATTTCGTGCGCATTCTCACAGAACCCGACGCGTCGCTGACCGACCAGTACAGCGCCTTGCTCGGCACCGAGGAAGTGCAGCTCGAATTTACCGGGAGCGGCGTACGGCGCATCGCGGAGGTCGCATACCAGGTCAACGAGAACACCGAGAATATCGGCGCGCGCCGCCTGCACACGGTCATGGAGCGGCTGCTCGAGACGGTATCATTCGAGGCATCCGACAAGAGCGGCTCGCACCTGCAGATCGATGCCGCTTACGTCGACGAGCAACTTGCGGAGCTATCGAAGGACGAGGACCTCAGCAGGTATATTCTCTGATGTGATTGCAGGAACGCGTTTTGGCCGCACGATCGCGATTGCAGTCCTGGCAGCGCTCCGACAGTTCGAAACTGGATTCTAATTATGACTACGCCGACCGAAATTCGCTTGAAGAAAGAGCCGCGCTTGCTGGTCATCAGCTTCGATGACGGCAGCATATTCGAGTACACATGCGAGTACCTTCGCGTGCACTCGCCGAGTGCGGAGGTCAGGGGTCACGGGCCGGGCCAGGAGACGTTGCAGCACGGCAAGGAGAGCGTCGCGATCGTCAACATAGAGCCCGTCGGCCACTATGCGGTTCGCCTGGTATTCGACGACGGCCACGACAGCGGGCTCTACAGCTGGGAATACCTCTACGAACTGGGCCAGGACATGCAGGCAAACTGGCTGCGTTACCTCGACCGGCTCGAAGCAGCAGGGTATGCTCGCCAAAAACAGTAACGATATCCTGCCATGGCGCCCAACACGGACAGCCCCGACAAGCCCGCCGAAACCACCCACTTCGGTTACAAAGACGTACCCGTCGACGACAAAGCCGACCTCGTAAGAGGGGTTTTCGACTCGGTTGCGAGCCGTTACGACATCATGAACGACCTGATGTCCGGCGGCATGCACCGCCTCTGGAAGCGCTACACGATCCAGCACGCCAACGCACGGCCGGGGCACGTCATCCTCGACCTCGCGGGCGGCACCGGCGACCTGGCGCGCGAGTTCGCGCGTGTCGTCGGCGAACGCGGGCGCGTCGTGCTTGCCGACATCAACGCCGCGATGCTCGAGCACGGCCGGCGCCGGCTCGTTGACGCGGGCATCGCGGGCAACGTCGAGCTGGCGCAGGTCAACGCCGAGGTCCTGCCGTTTGCCGACAATACCTTCGACCGGATCTCCATCGCTTTTGGCCTGCGCAATGTCACCGACAAGGAGGCTGCGCTGGCCGAAATGCACCGGGTGCTGAAACCCGGCGGCAAGGTCCTGATACTCGAATTCTCGCGGCCGTCCAGCGCGATAAAGCCCGTGTACGATCTGTATTCCTTCAAAGTGCTGCCCCTGCTGGGCAAGCTCGTTACCAGTGACCCGGACAGTTACCAGTATCTTGCGGAGTCCATCCGCATGCATCCCGACCAGGAGTCCCTGCTCAGCATGATGCAGGACGCCGGCTTTGAACGTTGCCGCTACAACAACCTTACGGCCGGCGTCGTCGCGCTGCATACCGGCTACAAGATCTGACGGCGCGATGAACCCGCTCGAAACCCTGCTGCAACCGATCGCGCGCGTGCTCAACCGCAACATCCGCGAATCCACCCGGGCGAGCGAGCTGTGCGAACGGCTCGACGGCAAGCTGATCGCCATCCGGGTGCGCGATACCGCCCTCTCCGCCTATTTCGAGCTCAGCAGGGATGCCCTCTACCTGAGCACGAATCACGATGGCGAGCCGGACGTCGTCATCACGGGCTCGCTGGTCGCGCTTGCACTGATGGCCGGCGAGGACTCGATACGCGACGGCTCGCTCGACCTGACGGGCGATGCCGCAACCGCGCAGGCATTCCAGCAGTTGCTGACGCACGCCAGGCCGGACATCGAAGAAGAGCTCTCGGCGGTCATCGGGGACACCGCGGCGCACGGCCTCGGCGAATTTGCGAGAGCGGCCGGGCAATGGGCCCGCCAGACGCGCTCCATCATGGGCGACAACATCCGCGAATACCTGCAGGAAGAGAGCCGGGACGTGCCGAGCCGCTACGAGACCGAACAGTTCTCGAAGCGCGTCAACGAGCTGCGCGACGACGTCGACCGGCTGGCAGCAAGAATCGACCGCCTCGCGGAATCCCCGCGATGATGCTGCGCCGGACGTCAAGGACCGGCCGGCCAGGAGGCCCGCGATGATGCAGCGGCGGACGTTCTTCAGGCTGATCCGCATCCAGCGGGTCCTGGTCAAGTACGGCCTCGATGAATTCATATCCGCCACGCACTTGCTGCGCCCGCTGCGCTTTTTCTTCTATCTCGCGCCGCGGCGCAGGGACCGCAGCGCACCGCAAGGCGAGCGCATCCGCCTCGCGCTCGAGGAACTCGGGCCGATATTCGTCAAGTTCGGCCAGGCGATTTCGACGCGCCGCGACCTGCTGCCGCCGGACATCGCCAATGAGCTGGCCAAGCTGCAGGACGCCGTGCCGCCGTTTCCCACGGAACAGGCCATCGCGATACTGGAGTCCGCCTACGGAAAACCCATCGACACGGTTTTCACTCGCTTCGACCGCGAGCCACTGGCGGCCGCGTCGATCGCACAGGTGCATGCCGCCGAGTTGCCGGACGGCACCGAGGTCGTCGTAAAGGTCCTGCGCCCCGGGGTGCGCGAAAAGATCGAACAGGACCTCGAGGTAATGCGAACGATTGCGGCGCTGGCGTCAAGATACTGGGAGCACGGCGAGCGCCTCAAACCTCTCGAAGTCGTCGCCGAGTACGAGCAAACGATCATCGACGAATTGGACCTCATGCGCGAGGCCGGCAACGCTGCACAGCTGAAGCGCAACTTCGAGGGTTCGGAGATGCTCTACGTGCCAGAGATCTACTGGGATTTCTGCCGGCCCGAGGTGCTGGTCCAGGAACGCATCCACGGCATCCCCATCAGCGACATGGAGGCCCTGCGCGCGGCCGGCACCAACATCGAGAAGCTCGCGGAAAACGGCGTGGAGATCTTTTTCACCCAGGTTTTCCGGCACAACTTCTTCCATGCGGACATGCATCCCGGGAATATCTTCGTGAACGTCACCGACCCGGAGAACCCGAAGTACGCGGCGGTCGATTTCGGCATCGTCGGCACGCTGAACCCGGAAGACAAGCAATACCTGGCCGAAAATTTCCTCGCGTTTTTCGAGCGCGACTACTACCGGATTGCCAAGCTGCATCTCGACTCCGGCTGGGTGCCTGACGACGCACGCATCGACCAGCTCGAGACCGCCGTGCGTACCGTCTGCGAGCCGATCTTCAACAAGCCGCTCTCGGAGATCTCTTTCGCCCAGGTCCTGATGCGCCTGTTCCGCGTCGCACAGCGCTTCAACGTGGAAATCCAGCCGCAGCTGATCCTGCTGCACAAGACCCTGTTCAACATCGAGGGCCTGGGCCGCGAGCTGTACCCCGAACTCGACATCTTCAAGACGGCGAGGCCGGTCCTGAAACAATGGATGGACGAACAGGTCGGTGCGCGGGCGATGATCGACGACCTCCGCGAAAACCTGCCGCAGCTGCGGCAGGCCCTGCGGGAACTGCCGGGTGTGATTCGCGAACTGTCCGAGCGAGCGACGGCTGGTGACCTGACGCTCGACCTGCGTTCCGCCGAAATCGAGCGCATCCGCAGGGAGCTCGAGGGGCAGCGCCAGCAGCGCTACTGGCTGATCGTAGCGATGACCAGCCTGCTCGCCGGCACCCTGGTGCTCACGCTGCAGGGCAACCTTTACATCGGCGGCGGCCTGCTCGTGGCCGGCGCCCTCGGCGTGTTCGCCGGCAGGCCCAACGCCTGAGCCGCCGGCGACGATCGCTGACCACCATGCTGCAGGCAATCGCAAAGGCAATCCTCAAGATCGGCGGTTGGGAGATGGCCGGTGAACTGCCTGCCGAGAAGCGTGCCGTGGTGATCGCGGTGCCGCATACCTCGAACTGGGACGGCTTCTGGGCGCTCGTCTACAAGGTGGCCGCGCAGCTCGACATTCACTTCTTCGCCAAGCAGTCGCTGTTCTGGTTCCCGCTGAATATATTGCTGCGCGCGCTCGGCGGGGTTCCCCTGGACCGCAAGCGTGCAGGGTCCGCGGTTGACCGGGCCATCGAGATGTTCAGGACGAACGATTCGTTCTACTTCGGGCTTGCGCCGGAAGGAACCCGCAGCCGCGTGGACCACTGGAAGTCGGGTTTCTATCGCATCGCGGAAGGCGCTGACGTGCCGGTGGTGCTGGGCTTCCTCGACTACGGCAAGCGGCAGATCGGAATTGGCCCGACGCTGAAACTGTCGGGAGACTGGCACAAGGATCTCGATTTCTGCCGGGACTTCTACAGCAATATCGAGGGTCGCTGGCCGGAGAAGGCCGGGCCCGTGACATTTCCTGCCGACCCTCGTCTCGCAAAGGGGCGCAAGAAAAAGGCCACTCGCTGAGTGGCCTTTTTCGTACCGCTACTGCTGTTACTCAGTACCGCCAGTTCACTTCCATACCGAGTAAACGGCCCTTCTGCATGGGACCCGCCGTCCACAGGCCGGCGATCGAGGTCAGGTTGCCCCAGTTGGCCTCGTCGCTCAGGTTCTTGCCATACAGCGACACCGACCAGCTGTCACCCGGCGAGAACCAGTTGATGCTCGCGTCGATGCGCTCCTGGTCGTCGAAGATCTCGGTGTTGGCGTCGTTGTACGGATGCCCCTCACGATAACTGTAGTTGCCTGCGACATTGAAAATGCCGAGCGATCCCGCGGGGATGTCCCAGGAGAAGCCAAGACTGTAGTTCGACGGCGCCAGCCGCGGCAGGTCGGGGCCGATGACCGTGCTTGGCTGGCCCGCAGCTTCGAGTATAGCCTCGAGCTGCAAGACGAAAGGATCGATGCGGTCGTACTCCCCGTCCTGCACGCCAACCGACGCGCTGATGGAAAACGTATCCGTCAGCAGCGCGATCAGGTCGACTTCGGCGCCCTGGATGGTCACGTCGCCCGCATTGAGCGTCGCCTGCAACACGATGACGTCCGGGTCACCGATGTTCAGCTCGCGCTGCATGTCGGTGATCTCGTTATAGAACGCCGCCACGTTAAGTCGCACGCGGCCGTCTGCGAAGTCCGTCTTGAGCCCGACCTCGTAGGTGTTGTTCTCCTCTTCCCGTGTCGGGCCCGGCGGGATGAAGAAGGGCTTCGCGTTACGGAAATTGAAGCCACCGGAACGGTAACCCTTCGACCAGAACCCGTATACCTGGCCGCTGTCGCTAAAGTTCCACTGCGCACCCAGCTTGGGCGTGACGTTGTCCCAGTCGCCCTGAAGATTGTCGAAGGTGCAGTTGAACGTCACCACGTCCCTGCAGGGGCTGCCGGGAGGCGCAGTGATGATCTGCGCTTTCTTCGACTCGTCCGTGTAGCGAATGCCCGCGGACAGGACCCAGCTGTCGCCGATAAAGAAATCGTTGTTCCAGAAGATGCCGTAGTTCTCGGCCTGCATGTCGCCCCCGAGCGCGACCGTCAGGTTGGCGCCGGCAGGAGGCGCGAGCGTCGGCGGCAGCCAGATATAGCGCCCTTCCCGGTACTCCATCTCCTGGTCGAAGTAATAAAAGCCGATGGTCGCGTCCCAGTTTTCCGTGAAGCGCCCCGACCAGCGCAGCTCGTTGCTGATCTGGTCCTGCGTGGTAAAGCCCGGTGCCGAGAATATCGGCAGCAGCGTGCCGTCGATGTCGGCCGCCGAATCGGCTTCGACTTCGCGGTAGCCGAGGATGTTGGTGAATGTGCCGCCGAAGGCGTCGAAATTCACCTCCAGCGTGGACTGGTACCAGTCGATCTCCGTGAAGCCGATCTCGTCGGACGTCGTCGAGAAGTTCGCCAGTGTGCCGGCGCGCTGGTCGGTGACGTTCGCCCACACGGCGCCGTCTCCTTCCACCTTGCCGGACTCGAGTATCAAGGTGATATCGGCGCTGTCGCTGGGCGTCCAGACCAGCGTAGGACGAACCAGCGTGGTCTCCATTTCACCCACCTGGCTGCGCAGGGCCGGCTCTGCGTAGAAAAGAACCTGCGCCGGGTGCGGTGCCGGGAACACGCCCGCGGCGGGAATCGTCGGGAGCGTCTGGTTGATATTGTCGAAGTAGCCGTTGTCCTTGTCGTAGAGCACCGCGATCTTGGCGGCCAGGCGGTCTTCCACGAGCGAGCCCTCTATCGCCGCCGCGACGTTCGTCTGTTCCTCGTCCGTCTGGCCGACCCGGACCTTGGCGCCGAATTCACCATTGGGGCGCGCATTGCGCAGCAGCACGGCGCCACCCGTCACGTTGCGGCCGAACAGGAGACCCTGCGGCCCGCGCAGGACTTCAACGCTTTCCAGGTCGAAGGTATCGAGCACGACGCCGTAGGTCGTGCCCACGAAGACGCCGTCGACGAATACACCGACGGTCGGGTCGACCGACGGAATCGAGCTGTTGATGCCCTGGCCGCGTATCGAAAAGTTCTGTACGCCCGGGAAGGTGCCGACGGCCTCGAGCTGTACGTTCGGCATCCTGTAGCTCAGGTCGTCGAGTTTCTTGACGAACAATGCATCGAGCTGCGCGGCGCCGAATGCCG
>Ga0224504_10001198_pt1 | contig 11633 bp, 8 predicted proteins | sample SF_Oct11_sed_USG_3_FD_170160 | JGI IMG/M metagenome (GOLD analysis project Ga0224504, IMG submission 170160) | Sediment microbial communities from San Francisco Bay, California, United States - SF_Oct11_sed_USGS_24 | ecosystem: Environmental > Aquatic > Marine > Sediment | place: USA: California... | reverse complement strand
GGATCCTTAATGACAATTGGACGATCTATGGCAGCTATGCCTATAACAGGGCTGAACTAACCGAAGATGCGCCAAATCTGATCGGGCTTCGTGATGGCTCCCGTGTTGATGCGTTTGATGGCGATCGGCTCCCTGGCACTCCTGAGAGTCAGGGCACCGTGAATATTAACTATCACCGGCCGGTGGCAGATAACCTGATGATGGACATCGACTATGGATTTACCTCAACAAGTGATGTGTATACCAAGACGGGGCTTCGCGGTAGCGGTGAATCACTGAGCGGCTTTACGGTGCATCATTTGTCAGCCGGAATCTCAGATGAAACCTGGTCAGTTCGCTTGTTTGCAGACAATCTATTCGATAAATATGCCGTAACCGGAGTTCGTAACGATAAGGATTACATTGACAAGCGTGCTGATGGCGATGGTATTGGCTCAAATCAGTTCACACTGCGACGCTATTATCAAAACGTCATCCGACCCCGCACGATCGGTATCGATTTCCGTTACCGCTTCGATCTCTGAGCCAGAAAAATCAATAGACAGTCCGGCCGGCAACTTGCCCGTCGGGCCTTTTTAATAACTTAAAGCAATAAATTGGCCATGAAAGCGCGCCAGCTTCGTATCGACTATTATCCCGATATGAACAATGGCCCTTTACAGTCCGGTGAACCCGATATCGATCATTGTCATGATCAGGCCATCGAGCACTTGAACAAGCGTCAATTCGGTCCCGCACAACAGGCCTGCCTGAAAATCCTGCGCGATGATCCCAACCATGCTGATGCGCATTTTCTGCTGGGGATGATTGCGATTGAAGTCGGTCGACCGGTTAATGCACTCGAATTTATCGAAAAGGCGCTGCAACTCAATTCTCAAAAAGCGGAATATCATGCGCATCACGCCCGCTGCCTGTCATTACTTAACCGCAACGCCGAGGCGCTAAAATCTGCCGAGCAGGCTGAAAATCTCATGCCGCGAAGTCCAGCACTCTGGGACACTCTTGGTGTGGTCTATAGCCGCGCCGGTCAACATGAAGGAGCCTCGCAGGCTTTTGCACAGGCTGCCGAACTGGCACCTGATAACCCGACTTTTCAGTTCAATCTGGGTTCATCCCTAAGGTTTCTGGGCGACATAGAGGCTGCTAGTCAGGCCTATGAGGCAGCGATTGCCATCAGCCCCCGCTATTACCGGGCGCATGCCGCTTTGTCACCGCTCAAAAAACAAACCCCTGAAAGCAACCACATAGAAAGACTCGAAGGGCTTTTGCAGAGCGTTAAAGATAATGTGAATGGAGAGCTCCAGTTGCGTCATGCCCTGGCCAAGGAACTGGAAGATCTTGGTCGTTACGATGAAGCCTTTAAGCATCTGCATGCCGGCAATGCCCGCAAGCGCGCTACTCTGAACTATTCTTCAAAACAGGATCAGGCAGTATTCGATGCGCTTCGACAGCACTTCACCTCAGCCTCAGATGACAAGGCAGGTTATGCGTCAGCAGAACCCCTATTTATTGTCGGCATGCCGAGGACAGGCACCACACTGATTGAAAGGATTTTATCCAGTCATTCAGATGTTACGTCTGCCGGCGAGCTCCACAACTTCGGAATGCTGGTAAAACAAGCGGCGGGCACCACATCGACTGCCACGCTTGATACCGAGACCATCAGGCAAGCGCTGCGAACAGATCCTGCGGCGCTGGGTAAAGCCTATGTCGAAAGTACGCGACCTCTAACAGGCCATGCACCTCATTTCATCGACAAGCTTCCGATGAATTTTTTATATATTGGCTTTATCCGCAGAGCGCTGCCCAATGCACGGATAATTTGTGTACGCCGTAATCCGATGGACACTTGTTTAAGCAACTACCGGCAGTTATTTAGCCTCAGTGCCAACAGCGCTCAATATGCATTCGACCTGCTGGACACGGGACGCTATTTCATTTTGTTTGATCAACTTATGGCGCACTGGAAAGGTTTATTTCCAGAGCATATTCTCGAAGTCGAGTATGAATCTGTTGTCACAAACCTGGCGCAGGAGAGTCTTCGCATGACTGAATTTTGCGGCCTCAATTGGCAAGAAGCCTGCCTGACATTTCAGAATAATACGGCGCCGGTTGCGACCGCCAGCGCGGTACAGGTCCGTGAGCCGTTATACACCCATGCGGCAGGTCGCTGGAAACACTATGAAACGCATCTGCAAGAACTCCGGCAATTACTGGAAGCCGCCGGTGTTGATACCGGCACTGCAGACATTGAACAAACACTCGCGCATGTCTGAAATTGATCTGACAAAAATTGGTATACCAGCGGATTACGGCAAAGATCCCTATTTGCCGAAATATGCTGAGCCCGATGACTTGATGGATATCGGCCCAAATATTATGGGCCGCCCGCAACAGCTTTCGGGCATAACCGTGCCCGCATGGCGCCATATGGTTGAGGCCGCGGCTGATGACGATGTGCAGTTATTAATCGTATCGGGATTTCGTAGTATTGCGGACCAGGTCAGGTTGATCATAAAAAAGCTTAATGACGGGCAACATATTGATGACATCTTGCGGGTCAACACAGCACCCGGCTATAGCCAGCACCACAGTGGCCGGGCGATAGACATCGCTACACCCGGCATTCGACCCCTGACCACTGAATTTGCCGAGTCGTCCGCTTTCCAATGGCTGACCCGTAACTCAGCAAGTTTCGGTTTTTCCATGCCGTATGATCTCGGCAATATTTATGACATTGATTTCGAGCCGTGGCACTGGTTCTTCGACGGGATACAAAGACATGAACGCGACTGAATACTTCGTTCAGGGCTATACCTATGCGGGCACCTGGGATGATTATCTGGTCATTCCGATTGTGCTGCTGAGTGCAATACTTGGTGTGCTACTTTTTCGTGAGCGTCCGAAACACGAAGCCATGGTGCACAGCCCGCCGATGGCCTGGATAAGGGCCGGACTTTATTTTTGTTTCATTTTCATCTTCAGCTGGGTTTCCGGAGTGATCAAAGTCATAGCACAGAACTCTTTTGTTACTGAAGCACAGGCTGTAAACCCGGTGTGGAACGGCTACCTTGCGCTGTGTTGTGCTGTGGTTATCTGGGGTTATGTGTACTGGTGGCCGCGTGGCACGCTGACACATGGGCGAAAATTATTTTTACTTCCAACCGCGTTGTATGGACTGGCCTGGGGCGCTGGCTCAGGACTCATGATGCTGTCTCTGTATGCTTTGATTGAGAAATTCCAGCTGCCGGGTCTGGTCAATGCCGTCATTCTTATCGTGCTGCTGTCGATCTATAACATGAATTACCAGCTCGGCTGGTGGGATCAGCACGTATCACCACCCCATAACATCAAAGCCACGAACACCAGTAAAGTGCTGTTAACCCACAATCCGTTTTTGCTCGCGAGCCTGTCCTTCTTTGTCATTTACGGTAACGCAGGTCTTTTTGTATTGCTGAGTTCTGCCGCGATGTGCGCCTCTGCAATTGCTTTACGCGTCCCCCCGTTCTGGGAAAAGGATGGCGGTAAAGTGTCTCTGGATACTGCGATTGGTGAATAAGCGCTCAATAATCACATGACCTTGTCCGTTTTTATCGCCAGCACGCTGGCGATCATTACAGGCTCGATCGTGCAGGTCTTGACCGGCGTAGGTGGTGGGTTTATCGCGGTACCGATACTCGCCTGGCTTGATCTGAGTCTCGTGCCTGCTCCACTGGTGTTTGCCAGCATGTCGTTATCGGGCACGATGATGATTCGGGAATGGCATGCCATCGACTGGCTGCACATACCCGCGATTCTGGCCGGGCTCATACCCGGTGCTGTGGCAGGTGCCTGGGTGCTCGCAGCAATACCCTCAGACAGGCTCGGCATAATTTTCGGCGTTGTGCTGATTCTGGGCATACTGCTGACTGTCTCAGGCCGAAAATTATCATTAACCCATATCAGCGGTGCACTGGTCGGCTCGCTATGTGGAGCCATGGGCGCCAGCACTGGCATGGGCGCGCCACCGCTGGCTTTGCTTTATCAGCATCACAGCGGTGCAACGATTCGCGCAACGCTGGCGGCACTGTATACGGGCGCGTCGCTGATGATCCTGATCATTTTGTTCGGCTTCGGGAAATTTGGTGTCACCGAAACGCTGACCGGCCTCTATCTGGTTCCGGGATACGTCATAGGCTATTTGCTTGCCCGCAGAAAGCTATTCCAATTTGGCGATCAACATGCGCGAGCTGCCGTTCTGGTTGTGTCTGGCGCAACGGCAATCGCGCTTATATATAGAAGTCTATAGCTATATAAATCGTTAATCTGTCAATATTTATCGAAGCGTAACCAGTTCTTCTGCACTGGTCGGGTGAATCGCTACGGTGTCATCAAAATCCTGCTTGGTCGCCCCCATTCGGATTGCGACAGCAAAACCCTGTAGCATTTCATCAGAACCCGGCCCGAACAAATGCACCCCAATTACTTTTTCATCAGCACCGGTGGTGATCATTTTCATACGTGCCTGCGTTCGGTGTCCGGTAAAGCTGTTGATCATCGGTACGAATATCGAGGTATAAACCTTAACCTCATCGCCATAGGTGGCTCGAGCTTCCTGCTCTGTCAGCCCGCAGGTGCCAATAGGCGGATGGGTAAACACGACCGTGGCAATGTTGCTGTAATCCAGATGCCGGTCCTTCATGCCACCATACAGACGATCGGCCAAACGGCGGCCAGCTGCTATGGCCACAGGCGTCAGCGCAGCCTTACCGGTCACATCGCCAATGGCGAAAACGCCGGGCACATTGGTTTCCTGATAATCATCGACGGGGATGAAGCCTCTGTCATCCGTCGCTATACCGGCCTGTTCCAGCCCCAGCTCAGCCGTCAGTGGCTCGCGGCCGATGGCCCAGATAAGGGTATCGAATGGTCCGTAACGGTTGTCATTGGTATCAACCAGCATGACACACGCCTCTGTCTGCTCAACACGCTGTGGAGTTGTCTGCCAGTGCAAGCGAACACCATCACCTGCCAGAGCCTCGATCAAACCCGTCTGCAGCATGTCGTCAAAGTCTCTTAGGATACTGTCGCGACGGGCAAACAATGAGACATCCGCACCGAGCCCCTGCAACATGCCGGCAAGCTCAACAGAAATATAACCACTGCCCACCATAGCAACACGGGCAGGCAAAGTTTCAAGTTCAAAAAACCCGTCCGAGGTAATCCCAAGATCCGCGCCCGATATATCGGGCACTGTCGGTTGGCCCCCTACGGCAATAAAGATGCGATCTGCGGTTAGCAAGTCATGACCGACGCGCACCTTTTTCGGCCCTTCGAACACGCCGGCACCGGCGATGTAATCTATATTTTTATTGGCCAGATTTTTCTCATAAATACCATTCAGCCGCTCAATGTAGGCATCGCGCTTTTGCTTTAACGCAGACCAGTCATGTCCGACACCTTGAATCGTGAAGCCTGAACCGGCTGCATCATGAATCGCATGTGCTGACGAAGCCGCATTCCACATGATTTTTTTAGGCACGCAACCGACGTTCACACAGGTGCCACCCAGTCTGCCTAATTCCAGCACAGCCACCCTTGCGCCATATTCTGCAGCACGTTGTGCTGACGCCAGTCCGCCGCTTCCGCCGCCAATTACAATCAGGTCGTAATGCGAAGATTTGTTTTCTGTCATGTCAGAGTCGCTTTCTTTTGATGAAGTTATCGGGCTATTTGAATATTAAGGCAGACGGAGCCTATGTGATAGGATGCCGCTTCCGCGCCCAAATCAGGTGTGCCAAACTCTGGTGCAGCAGCGCAGAGGCGCCCGTCTCAGGAAATTATTGCACGTATGACAAACAACCCTTTGCTGACTGATCAGCCCTTACCGCGCTTTAGTCAAATACAGCCTGAACACGTTGAGCCCGCACTAAATCAAGTCCTGACTGACAACCGTGAGAGTCTTGAGACCCTGCTCAGCAATATGCGCAATGAATCGCCGAATTTCGAGAATGCCATACTGCCGCTCGAAGAGCTGGGCGACAGACTCGGTCGTGTCTGGGGGCCCGTAAGCCATCTGCATTCGGTGAAAAACACGCCGGAACTGCGCGATGCCTATAACCAGTGTTTACCGGCACTGTCCCGCTATCAAACCGAGATGGCCCAGAACACAGAACTTTGTGCTTTATATCAACAGGTTGCGGATCATCTTGGCGATGATGAGGCCGCACGTAGTCTCGTCCAGAATACGCTCCGCGACTTCCGGTTGTCCGGCGTCGATTTGCCTGAAGACAAAAAGAGCCGGTTCAAAGCGCTCATCGAACAGCTGACCCAACTCGGTGCAAAGTTCGAGCAAAACATTCTGGATTCAATGTCGGGCTGGTCTCTGCTTGAAACAGATCTTGATAATCTGGCCGGTCTGCCGGCTACCGTGCTGGAACAAGCGAGTAAAAATGCGAGTGATGCCGGTGAAGAGGGCTGGCGCTTTGAGCTTGATCAGCCCACATACATTTCATTCATCACTCACGCCGAAAACCGGTCGTTGCGACAAAAGTTTTACCGGGCCTGGGTCACACGCGCGTCTGATTGTGCCGACGACCCTCAATTTGATAACACGCAGGTTATTAACCAGATACTAAAACTGCGGCATGAGGCCGCCGACCTGATCGGGTTTCATCATTACGCCGAATACTCGCTCGCTTCAAAAATGGCCGACTCTGTTGAAGAAGTGCAGGAATTTCTGGGGCAGCTCGGTGTCCAGACCAAGGCACATGCCGAAGAGGAGCTGGCTCAACTGGAAGCCTTTGCCGGAAACACGCTCGAGGCGTGGGACATTGCATTCTGGTCTGAAAAGCTGCGCGAAGAACGGTATTCAGTATCCGACGAACAATTGCGCCCCTATTTTCCTGCTGACCGTGTATTTAAAGGTTTGTGTGACGTCGCGCATAAACTGTACGGCATCAATCTTAATTACCGGGAAGAAGTAGACACCTGGCATCCGGAAGTTCGCTTTTATGAACTCTCACAGGATGACGGCACAATCATTGGCGGCTTTTATACCGACCTGTATGCCAGACAGCACAAGCGATCCGGTGCCTGGATGGATGAATGTGTCTGCCGCAAGAATATTGATGGCACGCTGGTCACACCCGTCGCACATTTGGTCTGTAACTTCGCCGCACCCACTGAAAACACGCCAAGCCTGCTGACGCACAGCGATGTCGTCACGCTATTCCATGAGTTCGGGCATACGCTGCACCATCTGCTGACCCGAATTGATTACCCGAGTGTTGCCGGTATTAATGGTGTTCCGTGGGATGCCGTCGAGTTACCCAGCCAATTCATGGAAAACTTTGCCTGGGAGCCTGAAGTACTCCGCCTGTTATCCGGTCACTATCAAACCGATGAACCATTGCCGGATATGCTCATCGACAAGCTGCAAAGTTCTCGAATTTTTCAGGCCGGCCTGCAAATGCTGCGACAACTGGAATTCGCTTTGTTCGATTTAGCGCTCCATGCGAAGCAGGGTGAAGAGTCGACTGATGTCTACGCCGTGCTGGCAGAGGTTCGTCAACGGGTGGCTGTTATTAAACAACCTGAGTGGAATCGTTTTGCTCATTCTTTCTCACATATTTTTGGCGGCGGTTACGCAGCGGGTTATTACAGCTACAAATGGGCTGAGGTACTCGCTGCAGATGCCTGGTCTGCGTTTGCAGAATCCGGCATCTTCGACGCAGAGGTGGCCAATCGTTTTCGGCAGGAAATTCTGGAAATCGGCGGCACACGAAAAATCAGTGCCGCGTTTGAAGCCTTTCGCGGCAGGCCCCCACATGTCGAGCCTTTACTCATTCAGTCGGGTATTGCTGTGCAGGTGACATCATGAAAATAGCGAGCTGGAACGTCAATTCACTGCGGGTTCGGCTGGAACATGTCAGCGACTGGCTGGATCAGCAAAAGCCTGATGTGCTCGGCCTGCAGGAACTGAAAATGCCGACCGAGGCTTTTCCCACGGAGGAAATTAAAGCGAAGGGCTATCACTCAATTGCCCTCGGCCAGAAAACTTACAACGGTGTCGCCCTGTTATCACTAAAACCGCCTGAAAATATTATTGAAGGCATCCCCGGTTTTGAAGACGAACAGCGTCGCGCGATTGCCGCCAGCTACGGCGATATCCGGGTCATTAATCTGTATGTCCCTAATGGTCAGTCGGTCGGCTCGGATAAATATGAATACAAGCTGCGCTGGCTGGATGCGCTGCAAAAGTGGCTGACTGATGAGGCCAATACGTATTCGAATGTTGTGGTCATGGGTGACTTCAACATCGCGCCCGATGATCGCGATGTTCATGATCCTGAAGAATGGGCCGGCAAGGTACTGTGCAGCGACAAGGAACGTGCCGCACTGCAAGCCATTGAAGCCCTTGGCTTTCAGGATTCTTTCCGGCTTTTCGACCAGCCTGAACAAACCTTTAGCTGGTGGGATTACCGGGCAGCAGGCTTTCGGCGTAACCGAGGCCTGCGCATCGATCTGGTGCTGGCTTCAACCGAGCTTGCAAAACGGTGCAATGCGAGTGAGATTGATCCTGAACCCCGCAAACTCGAACGACCCTCGGACCATGCGCCGGCGTTTGCCTGCTTCGATTAACCATCCGGCCAGCATTTGCTGTGCAGCACAATTTGCATGAATGCCTGAACCCGTGTGCGATAATCCCAAACAACATGCTGGATCAATTTAAATTTCTGCCCGGCAGCAAATCCCAACCTGCTGACCGCCGCAATGAATATGACGTCACCAATACGGTGAACGTCAGTTCGTCACCCGCAGTACGTGATGCCGTACAACAGTTACTGGCCGCTACCTTTCCACAAGCCTCTCTTGATGTGCTGTGGCTGGCCTTTCATGACTTTGACTTGTTGTATGAAGGCCGTCTGCCCGGATACCGGGGCTGTGACACGGTATATCACGACAAGCAGCACTCTCTGGATATGACATTGACCATGGCTCGTCTGCTCGCGGGTCATGAACGTACCGCCGATAAAGCGGACCAGCTGGGCGCAGAACGGGCCATCGTCGGTGTCATCACCGCCCTGTTTCATGATGCCGGTTATATACGGCGTGACGACGAGCCCCGACGTCATAACGGTGCCGAATTTACGATCTGGCACGTCTCACGCAGCGCCGACTTTCTCAGGCTGGTCATGCCGAAACTCGGTTATAGGCACTGGTCAGAAACCGCCGCAAAACTCGTTCATTTCACCGGCTATGAAATCAATATTGATGACATTGAACTGGCTGATCCGACCGATGCATTAATCGGTCACTTTCTCGGTACCGCGGATCTGATGGCGCAAATGGCCGACCGCTGCTATCTAGAAAAATGTCGAGACCGGCTTTATTCAGAGTTTGTACTCGGTGGTGTCGCGATACCGCCGCACGCCAAGGGTCCGGAAAATATTTTGTACCAGTCCGGTATTGATCTGCTCAAGAAAACGCCCGGCTTTTATCAGCACATGGCCATGAGCCGTCTCGATGACAAGTTCAACCATGCCTATCGATACATTGAAGCGCTGTATGACGGGCGTAATCCGTACATGGAATTCATTGGCAAGAACCAGCAGTACCTGAACACGGTCATTGAGCAGAATGCCTGGCATAAACTTCGCCGCAATCCGCCGTGTTATACGGCCATTGAACAACCACTCAAATCAGTCAGTGCGCTGGTCAGCCGAATGCTGGCTGATCACAATGCGCCGGCCAGTGCATTAACAATTTCCTAGCGCTTCGAATGTAAAAAACCCGCCAATGAGGCGGGTTTTTTACTTTAATTCGCACAGCAGTATGACTACAGATAAAACCCTTATTCGACGGTGACTGATTTCGCGAGATTACGCGGCTGATCGACGTCCGTGCCTTTAAGCACAGCGACGTGATAAGACAGCAGTTGCAGTGGAATTGTGTAGACAATCGGTGCCTGAAAGTAGCTGACATGCTGCGGCATCGTAATCACAGTCACACCATCACTGGGTTCCATACCTGCATCCGGGTCAGCAAACACAATGAGCTCGCCGCCGCGGGCGCGCACTTCCATCAGGTTTGATTTGAGTTTTTCCAGCAAATCATTATTAGGTGCAACGGCAATAACCGGCATGTCTTCATCAACGAGAGCCAGAGGTCCGTGTTTCAATTCACCAGCCGGATAAGCTTCTGCATGAATGTAGGAAATTTCCTTGAGCTTAAGCGCTCCTTCCATCGCGATAGGATGCAAAATGCCGCGACCCAGGAACAACGCATGATGTTTGTCCGCAAACTTTTTAGCCAGTTCACGCATCTCGCCATCAAGCGCGAGCGTCTGCTCTACAAAGCGGGGGATTTCTGAAAGCCGCTTGACCAGGCCTTGAACCCGCTCGGGGTCATCACCGTGATGATGTTCGAGTGCAATGACGAGCATGGCTAATGCAGCGAGCTGGGTCGTAAATGCTTTGGTTGATGCAACACCGATTTCAGGCCCGGCACGGGTCAACATGACAAGATCCGACTCACGCACGAGCGAACTTTCCGGGACATTACAGATGGCCAGAGTACCGAGATATCCGGCTTCTTTAGCCAGATGCAGGGCCGCTAATGTGTCGGCCGTTTCGCCCGACTGTGAAATAGTGACAAACAGCGTGTCAGCCGGAACCACGGGACTGCGGTACCGGTACTCGCTGGCAATCTCGACATTACAAGGCAAGCCACAAATTTGCTCAATAAAGTATCGGGCGACGGCACCCGCGTGATAGCTCGTGCCGCAGGCAATAATGTGGACGCCTTTCGTTTTTTTGAAAATATCTGCTGACTTCGGGCCGAAGGCAGAATCATGGAAGTGGCCGCTACTGATCCGTTCTTCGAGCGTCTGTACGAGGCTATCCGGCTGCTCATGGATTTCCTTGAGCATATAGTGGCGATACTCACCCTTGTCAGCGGCATCTGCAGTGAGCTCACTTTCCTTAACCGGACGAAGTACAACGGCACCACTTTCATCAACGATGCGAATCGTGCTGCGCTCTATCTCGGCGACGTCACCATCTTCCAGAAAAACGAAACGCCGGGTGACCGGCAACAATGCGGCAACATCGGAGGCAACAAAATTTTCGCCGATACCCAAACCAATGACGACAGGCATCGCATGACGAGCCAGAATTAATCGGTCAGGACTGTTCTGTGATAATACGACCAGGGCATAGGCACCTTCGAGCTCCCGTGTGGTCGCCTGAACAGCACCAACCAGATCCAGGCCGGCCGCCATATGATGATGAATCAGATGCGCCACCACCTCACTATCGGTCTCGGTGACGCATTCGTATCCCAGTCCGGCCAGACGCATGCGCAAAGCTTCATGATTCTCAATAATACCGTTATGAACAATAGCCAGATCATCGCCTGACATATGCGGATGAGCATTGTTCTCGCTCGGTACACCGTGCGTAGCCCAGCGCGTATGAGCGATGCCAACCTGAGACGCCAGCCCGTTTTCACTCAGCGCCTGCTCCAGCTCAGCCACCTTGCCCAGCCGTCGGTGTCGCTGCAGTTGGCCGTCATTCGCCACGGCAACACCCGCAGAATCATAGCCACGATACTCAAGCCGCCGCAGTCCTTCAACGAGGATGGGGACTACA
>Ga0224504_10001197_pt1 | contig 11635 bp, 10 predicted proteins | sample SF_Oct11_sed_USG_3_FD_170160 | JGI IMG/M metagenome (GOLD analysis project Ga0224504, IMG submission 170160) | Sediment microbial communities from San Francisco Bay, California, United States - SF_Oct11_sed_USGS_24 | ecosystem: Environmental > Aquatic > Marine > Sediment | place: USA... | reverse complement strand
AGTTGGCGCAACCCTGCCCGGGATGACCGAAACGGTTGTTCGCCACACTCAACCACTCAGGGGTGTTTTCACGGTCACGGGAAGTGCCATATTGGTTGAACAATCCACCACCAGTATTGCACTGGACTTGTCCTTTATTCCGGATTTGTCAACCTGCCCTGCTGATGTAACCGTTTCAAGAGCGGAGTTTACAAGTGCCATTGAATCCCGGGAGCCTGTGGATATAGTCAGAAGTATAGATAGCACAGCCGAAGCACATTATTTTTTCTCCGAAATCTCAGGTGCAAAACGTCCGGTCACGATTATTCACTACTGGTTCGCGGATGGTTTACCCCTTACTGATGAAGAACTGACCGTGGGCCCAAGCAAACGCTGGAGAACGTGGTCCTCAAATGGACCCACAGCCAACGATGCAGAACAATGGGAAGTGGTGGTAGTTGAAAAAGAGACAGGCTGTATCCTGGCTTCAAAATCCATTCGCTCACGTCAATCCGATAATCCGGTAACCTTTTCCGATGAAAGCAATTCAAGTCAAAGCTTCTCTGAATACCGGTTTGAATTTAATCGCAGGGCATCCGCATTTTGGATCCTCCAGGCTGAACCGGGTATTGCATTGATCGAGGTCAGGCGCCCGTTTCTTCAAAATATTTTGCAAGCTTCTCTAACAGGCTTAAGTATTGATACCGAGATTAACGGCTCCAGCCTGTCCTCATTGAAATTCCAGGCTCAGCTTCAGGCATTTAACACCGAAGACATCACCTGTGAGCAACGCACCTGCCCCACTGCCCCCGCCTGCAAAGTCAATCTCTCACAATGCAAGCGACTCAGGGACACTCGTGATTGCTCTTCCTGCCAGTTTCGCAACCCCTTGAATAACCGTTGTGTCAGCGAAGCCGTCGATCCATTGTGCGAAGCAGCAAGAAGCCGTCAAAATGCAAGGTATGATGATGAACGCACAGCCTGCATCAGCCGTGCTGAAAATGCCAAGCGTGAATGTGACCGTCTGAATGCCCAGGCATTCAATAGTTGCCAGATTGAATCAGGATTCGAAGACTCTTCCTGCGAGTCGGTTAAAAATAGTTTGAAGGCTTTGAGCCAGGGTACAACCGTGGCACAGATTAGCGCCCTATCACCTCTCAGCGGAACACTAACCACCAGTTTTTCTAATTTCCTGATCGAAGGCGACCTGGCCAGTCTAAAACTCGACATGAGCCTAAAATCCAACTTACAACTGGATGGTGATCTGAGTTTTGAACCGGTTAATATTGCTCAACCCTTAAGCGATTGCATCGCAGCATGGAGCGGTCCGTTTAACACACGGCTCACTGGCACCCCGGTAGTCAACAGTCTGCTTAGCACTTTCGAGGCCGGCACCAACAGGCTGACAGCCAACTGGTCGGGGTTCGGTGTGACAATTGAAGCCCGGCCATCAGCTCTGAAATCGATATTCATCGGAAACCCGCAACTATTGGCCAACTGTAAAATTGGTCTGAAGGTGAGCACAGTGGAACAGGCAATTATCGGTACTGATGCGGCTTTCTTCCAGGGACAAACGGATCTGTTGATACAACCCCAGCCAACAAAAATTCTGCTGGCTCCGGCAACCATCAAGTTTGGCAAGATGGTTCACAGTGCGGAAGCAGAGTTGTCAGCCCAACATTTGCAATACGATATACGGGAATAGATAATCCATCGCCCCGGCATCCTTGCGAGGCGATGATGATACTGTCACTCCACCCGCTTACTGAAACCTTAAACGCTGCAGGGTCGTTTCCATACTTACCTACAACGCTGGAGTTACATTCAGTAACCGAAACCCTTTCCACCCACCTGATTGCTTTTCTCGCCACCGATCAAATCACTCAGGTGGTGGTCGGGCCACTGAAGTTCTCGTTGCACTTGGGAAGTCAGCAAGGGGTAAACTGATCTTGTGACCGAGAACTACAAGCCCATAGTAGACTGTGTGCCTGAACAGATATTGAAGCAAAGATGAACACAGATTAAATTTTTGATGAATTTCTTTCCGGCATTTATAGATTCAACCGGTAACCAAGACCTCGTACCGTCTCGATGATCGAGTCGGTTCTATCACCATCAATTTTTTTACGCAGCTTTCCAATATAGACATCCACGACATTGGTGAGGGGGTCCATATTCATTCCCCAGACATTACTGAGAATTCGTTCGCGACTGAACAAGGTACCGGGGTGGCTCATCAACAACTCGATGATCGCCAACTCCTTGGCCGTCATTTTGATTTCCTTACCATCAACCGTAAACCGCAATGAGTCGCGGTCGAAAGAAAGCGATCCGACTGCCAGCGATTGTTCTTCACTGGCAACTTCCGAACTTCGTCTCATCACCGTCTCAATACGAGCCAGTAGCTCCTCAAATGAAAACGGCTTGGTCATATAATCATCGGCACCCATACGCAGACCGGCGATCACATCATCAAGACTATCCATAGCTGATAGAATAATTAATGGTGTATTAATTTTGCTCATGCGCAATTGCTGGCAAATTTCCCTTCCATGCAAACCCGGCAACATCATATCCAGCAGGATCAGGTCAAAATCACCTTCGAGGGCTAACGCCAACCCGGACTCACCATCGTTAGCCACGACCGGAAAATGCCCTTCAGCACGTAAACCCCGCTGCAAAAAATCAGCAATTCGGGTTTCATCTTCGACAATAAGAATTCTCATACTATAGCCTCTAACTTGTTTTCATAAGGAAGAACGACGGTCGCAAGTGCACCTTTGCCCGGCTCGCCCGAAAGCGCAATCCGTCCTTTGTGCGCCTGCACAATTGCCTTGGCAACGGGCAGACCCAGTCCGGTACCACGGGCATGACTCTGTGCCTTGCCACCCCGGAAAAAGCGCTGAAATGCCTGGCGTGCCTCTTCTTGTGTTAACCCGATACCGTTGTCCTGGACCTTCACAACAACTTCATCGGCAACCCTGCTCAGTCCAACTGTTACCCTGCCGTCCTGTTTGGAATAGCGCAAGGCATTATCAATCAGGATCGAAAAGACCTGTCTTAAACGCCCTTCGTCGCCCATTACCACGAATTCAGTTTCGCCGAGTTCCGGCTCAATGGCGACGCCGACCTGTTCTGCCCGGGAACCAAAATCTTCACAGCTTGTATTTAACAACTTGTTGATCGATACCTCACGTACTTTCAAACGGGGCTCACCCGCGTCTGCACGTGCAATAAACAATAAATCATCAACAAGACGTGTGGTCTGATCAGCCTGTTCGATGATTCGTTCCAACGTCTCCTGATATTCCGCCTTGGTCTTCACCTTGCCCCTCAGCGCGATTTCTGACTCTCCACGGATCACGGTTAACGGAGTACGGAACTCGTGGGAGATATCAGCAAGCAGCTTGCGTCTGTTTTCGTCCACCCGCTCAAGTGTTTCGTTACTGCTTTTGAGGGCCCGCGTACGCTCTTCTACAATTGCCTCAAGACGGATATTGGAGTCACGCATGTCAGACCGGTGTTCAGCAAGCTGACGTGCCATGGTATTAAATGCTGCACCTAACCGCTCAAATTCCATTTCATGCAGTTCTGGAATGCGATGGTTCAAATCATCGTTTGAAAACGCCTCCGCCCCATGGTGCAATTCGCTGACAGAGCGCGTCAGGCTTCGAGAAAAAAGCCAGGCGATCATTCCAGTTAAACCCACCAGGGTCAGCATAAAAAGAGGCAGGACGCCGGTAATATAATGTGCCAGCGAAATTGTCTCAGTATTCGCCTCGGCAAGTTTCCTGCTGCTTTCGGCCAGCGTTTCAAGCATCAGCTCACTGAATAATTCCGCCGCCCCTGTACTTTGCAGCTTTTCAAGTTCGATCCTTGCATCGCCTGGTCTTTGTTCTTCGAGGGCCGTCCTGATTGTTTCGCCCGAGGTAATAATGGCCTCAACAAGACCTTCCATCTCATTGAGAACTTCTATCTCATCGGTTTGAATGCCGTCATTTTGCAGTTCATTTTCTTCTGTCAGAGCAAGGCGAATATCAATAATAGCTGTACGCAATATCTGGACGTTATCATGCCACCTGGGCAAATCACCAATTGCCTCATCGACAACGCTTTCTTCTATGAGACTTAGCTTTAGTGCGGTTTGCGAGGCAAGAGTACGTTGGGCGTTCAATACGGAATTGGCAATAGTGATGCGTTCCACGTCATATTCAAACCACTGTACGCTGTCATAGAAATACCATGCCAATGCAAGCGTTATAACTAACATCGCACCAAATGCCAGGTGCAATTTTCGACTGAAACTCGTCTTTTTGGCTGCCATTTCCGTGTCGGGACCCTGGTTCCTTCCAGTATTTGAGCCTAAGGATACCAAACAAAATACAAGTGCAATAGAATGGTTAGCGTGATCCCCAAAATCTGAAGCCTGGAAAAGACCGTTTGAAACTGCTAATTATTTTTAACCCCAATGCCGCCTATGGTCGTTCGGTTAAGAAACTTCCCGCTGTTGAAGCCAAATTTGAAAGCCTGGGTATGAAGGTGACATTCATACCAACAACACATACAGGCCACGGTACTGAACTGGTCACCCGCACTGATCTTTCTACATACGACGGACTGGTCGCAGCCGGTGGTGATGGAACCGTCTTTGAAGTCCTCAATGGTCTTTATCAGCACCCCAAAGCGGAACGTATTCCACTGGGTCTTTTACCTATAGGTACCGGCAACGCCTTCGCACGTGAACTTAATTTAAAAACAGACACACTGATGGACGCCATTGAACTGATACACCGGGGACATACCCGCAAGGTGGATGTAGGCCTGGTGGAATCCACCGGCAGGAGTTTCTATTTCGTAAATATCGTCGCCATGGGTTTTGCAGTGGATGCAGGTCTCGTCGCGCAGAAAATGAAGTTTATGGGTAAAGCGGCCTATACACTGGCAACCCTGTGGAAGGTACTCAAACTAAAGAGTTACCCACTGGAGCTGGAAATAGATGGTGAGTCATTCACCAGTGACAATATTTTTGTCACTTTTTCCAACAGCCGGTATACCGGCACACATTTCCTGATGGCGCCGGAAGCAAAAATCGATGACGGTCAATTGGATGTAACCATCCTGGAAAGTCTGCCCAGGACCCGGTTGCTCAAACTGTTTCCGACTATCTATGATGGCCGGCACATTGAGTACCCTGAAGTCAAAACATATAAAGCCGCCCATATCATCATCCGTTCACCACAGGGAATGCTATTGGGCCCGGACGGTGAGTTCCGTGGCAACACACCGGCGGAAATCACCTGTTTACCCCGGGACCTGACGATCTTTTCCTAAGACATCCTCACACTACACTGTTGACAAAGGGAGAATTGGTCAAAAAAAGCACCCGGATGGCGATATTCACCTTTCCACATAAAAAAGGGCTGATATTCGAGCAACCATTTTAGACCTGACGTCGTCTTAATCACTGAAAACAGGCAATTACTGCATTATCGGGCCCAGCATGACGGCTGGCTCTTTTCTTGCATATAAGTAAACCGGAACTTGTGATTATTCAGGAGTGAGGACAATGAGACCAATGAGAACAACCATGACATTTCCAATCCGCTTTTGGGGAGTACTGCTTTGTGCGCTATTGCTCTACCAATTCAGTACCGAGGCCTTGGCGGACAGCTGTAAATATGAAAAGAACATCGATAAGACACTCGACTTGACCGGTAGCGAAATACTGTCAATTGCAGCGACGGCGGGAGACCTTGATATCGTTGGTGTTGACGGAGCAAATCAGGCCGTTATTCATGGTAGGGTCTGCGCCTCGAAAGAATCCTGGTTAGAGTCATCAGAGATTAATACTACAAACGGAAAGCATGCCGGGATAGAAGTAAGCCTGCCCGATGCAAGTGGCGGCTGGACATCTTTCGGCAACAGTTACGCCCGGATCGATCTGCAAATTGAAGTACCACAGGACATGGCACTGGATGTTAAAGACAGCAGTGGTGATATATTGTTAAAAAATATTGGCGCGCTGGAAATCAAGGACAGTTCAGGCGATATCGATATTGAAAAAGCCCGGGGCAGTGTGTCCATCAGTGATTCCTCAGGTGATATTGAAGTTGATGAGGCTGAAGGTAATGTGACGATCGAATCTGACAGTTCCGGCGATATCGAAGTAATGGAAATTAACGGCAATGTACTGGTCATGTCCGATAGTTCAGGTGATATCGAGGCAACAGACATCACTGGCGATGTGATTGTAGAGCGCGATTCTTCCGGTGATATAAGCGCCGATGATGTCGGTGGCGATTTTCGTGTGCTCAAGGACGGCAGCGGCGGCATTAGCTCAAGTGATGTCAAAGGCGAAGTAGATATTCCAGCCAAAAGCTGATCAGCCCTAAAGCAATTATTGAACTTCGAGACACCGGGTAGCCGTGCACGCCACGGCACCCAGTGTCCAGCTCACATCAGTTGGTTCGGACTTATCCATCAACTCCAGGGTGTTTAAAACACTACTTAGATAGACCGCACGAAAACACGAAGACTCGGGCTGGAAACCATCGTTAATACCCCTGCGACAAAAATTTTCAATATCGGTATTTTGCATGTAACGGAATGCACTGCTCAGGTACCATTGAAAACCTTCAGCGTTTTCAACCATGCTTTTAACATCAGCAGCGGTGTCCTCGAACTCAAGCACGCCCTCGCAATCATCGACCCGCCAGCCCGGTATTTTTAATGCGGCACCCCGGGAGCAGGCATTGATATTCCTATACTTTTTCCAGGCCTCATCCTGACCCCAGCCAATAAATGAATGGCTGAAGACCGGCATGATCACGTCCTTTACCCTGACTTGCCTGGCGTTATCACACGATGGACATGGGAAGGTCACCTGCAGTGACACACCACCCATTTCTGCAATACCAAAATCTCCATCAGGCTTTAATTCACGCAGCGCCAGCCAGGCGTACAAACCTTCCTCATATTCCGAAAGTGTTCGTGTTGTTACATCCATCCCAAGTTTTTTGCCCAGTCTTTTATTCAATCTTTCCCAAAGCAATCCACTGTTCCTGGCATCTTGTTTCTCCGCAAGCCGCATACCAGCGGTTGCATACACAGCCGCTGATTTAACGTTGCAGTGTCTTCGCCAATCGAATGCATACCATTGTGTCTCTCCATTTCTGTCCGGTGGGCCATCGCGACGTATATCATCCAGTGCAATGAGTGTATCGGCAATCACAGCATTGACATCGGACAAGGATTTCCCTCGATTTCTACGTATTGGATCTGACAGGGGATCGGTGTGGGGACCCTTGTGCTTCAACCAGCCTGATGTAGTTTCCTGGTAGATAAACAAGCGGGTCGCACTGCTGCCTGCATCGTAAATAATATGACAGTTAGTGGCATCGACACCGGGCTGCACAATTTCGGACGGCGTCGTGCACGCTGCCGTAAACACTAGCGTGAACACCAATAGAAGACATAAGCCAAACCTGTTTACCATAAAACTATTATTCTTCTCTATTGTTCTTATTTGCCATTCGGCATCTCTTAATTTCTACCATTTGTTGGCGTCAGCACGGACCCACAAGGCTTGCAGATCTTCCGGGACCGTTGACTCCGTCAGCAGGCAACCCTCCTTCACAGGAGGATACAGTTCGTCATAACTTTTGACCACAGTTCCTCCCACCCGTTGATGGATATGACCCGGTCGCAACTCATCCAGCGACTCCAGTCCTGCCGCGGCAAGCAATTCCAACAGGTTTTTTATCATCTCTTGATGGTAGTTCGCAACACGTTGATCTTTGAGCTTAACATCCAAAGCTTCGTAATGTGCAGGGTTCTGCGTTGCGATACCCGATGGACATTTATCGGTATTACCACTGCGGGATTGTATGCAACCAAGGACGAACATCATCGCGCGGGTCGTGATCGAGCATTTGTCTTGGGGCCAACGAGTGATTGATCCACTCGCAACCATCACTATAAACATCAAATACAGTAACAAACGGACGGGTATCCCGGTCGCCTTTTGCATGCTGATAAACCAAAGACCGGAACCAGCAACCACGCAACTGGTGGCCAGTAGATGCTCCAGAAGGCAATCGGTATAAGCAGCGTAATACTTAATATCGCGAATCCTTAGTTTTGCGGTCATTTGGTGTCACTCCTTCAGCATGCGCTGTAGTGTAACCCCAAGTCTCATTAGGGATTCAATCCGCTAAGAATCTTTACCCGCGCCAGTCGGGTTTCACATAGTCGGTCATCTAGACGAGATGCTGCCTGGCCCACTGCTCTATCTGACCACCCATCATTGCCCCCGACTGCCTGGCAATTTCCTTTCCGTCTTTGAACAGGACCATTGTCGGAATACTGCGAATATCAAACTGGGCACCGATCTGTTGCTCTTCTTCAGTATTCAGCTTGGCTAGTCGGACGTCAGGTTCCAGTGCAATTGCAGCCTTTTCAAAAGCTGGCGCCATCATTTTGCATGGACCACACCACGGTGCCCAAAAATCTACCAGCACGGGAATCTCACTATTGGATATTTGTTTGTGAAAATCAGCTGTTGTGAACTCTACCGGTTTCGAGGCGAAAATGTGCATGCTGCATTTCCCACACAGTGGGTTATCACCAAGACGTTCAGCCGGGATTCTGTTCACAGCACCACAATATGGACACACAACCTTTTTTGACAAACTCATAATATTTCCTTTACCAGATCCTATAGCCTTAGAAATGTATATTACGTATTTATAATGTATGTTGTGATCACGTGATCAGGATTCAAGCCCGCTTTCAAGCTGTGGGGAATCAAACAATACTCTTGTGTAGGTCGATTCTTCAAATTCATAAGATGACAAAATGAATGGTCGTAATGTTTCGTGTATATTGATCACGAGGATCCATAAGTTCAAATATAAACGCGACTGTCATGACATTCAGGCGGCAGAATAAGAACTTCAGGCATTACCTCGTAAAAGGCATTATCACTGCAAATATGACGCTGCTAATACAGATTACCGACACACACATTCTTCCACCGGGAGAAATCCTGTACGACGAAGTTGATACTGCACTTCACCTGTCAGAGACGGTGCAGCAGATCAATCGCATGCGCCCATTAGCCGATGTCGTCATGATCACCGGGGATCTTGTCGAACAAGGGGACACAGCAGGTTACGAACATTTTCTTGAGCTGATCAGACCCTTGAAAATGCCAACCTATGTCATACCCGGTAATCATGATAATCCGAAGGTGATGACGGACGTGTTTGCAGGGACTTCCTGTTTTCCAAGCTGCGACAATACATTCCAGTATGCGGTCGACGATCTGCCGTTTAGAATCCTGGCGCTTAACAGCTGTTGTACTGGTTCCGAGTTGCCGGCGTTTGATGAGAACCGGTTGTCATGGTTAAAGAAAGAGCTTGGTCAGTCGGATAAACCCACTTTGATCGCCCTTCATCACCCACCCATGCTCACAGGAATTGAATTGGTTGATATGGGTGGTTCAGAATGGTTCCAGGGGCTGAAGTCAACTGTTGCTGAAACCAATCACGTCAAACTGGTGATCTGTGGACATTGCCACACCGATATGAGCGGGCGGATGGGATCGGTCCCGGTTTACATGGCACCAGCCACCGCTCATCAACTGGTTGCCACCAGGGGCTTAACCATCGCACCGGCAGCGATCAACGTGGCAGGCATACCCGTTCTTCATCACTTTATTGACGATGACTTTGTCAGTGGCAGCAACCAGTGGCCAGCAAACGCGGATGATATTCGTATCGACAAAAAATCCGGACGCTCATGGCACGAACTGAAACAATCCATGATGGGCTCGAAAATCTAAGCAGCCTCGCTGTCCAAACTCAATGCCCTCGTCTCGGCGGCAGCAGCGTATTGCCAAACAGTAATCCACCGACCAGCGCGATCAGTAAGCGCAAGGCCAGCAAAGTGGTATCGGTGAGGTTCGTACCACCATCCAGAAACAATGCAGTTGCACCGTGATAACCGATGGTGCCGGGGACTAGCAATATTACGCCGGGCACCCTGATCAATGCGCCCGACTGCTTGAAAACACGACCATAAAGGTTCGACAGAACAGCCACCGACATCGAGGCGAGAAGAACACCAAACTCCAGACCGCCGGCAGCAACACCAACACGGGAAACCACGTAGCTGATTATGGCCGCGAGCATGGCGAAATGAAACTCTTTCAATCGCACCGAAAACAACACGCCAAAACTAAACGCTGCCGCGAGTAAAGCCGGCCAGCGGAACCAGTCGGGAGGTGAGGCCAGGCTGCTTGCCGACGAGGACTCCGGCGACCAGCCAAACCAACCCACGACTACCGTGCCGATCAATACGCCAAGCGATAGTTTGAGCAGGGTAACCAGGGCACCTGAAAGACGTGCAGACCCTGAGGCCAAATGGTCAGTTGATAATTCTGTTACTGCAATCGTCAAACCCAGACCGGGAATCAATACGATCAGACTGGACATGATGACGACAAAGACGTCCAGACCCGGTACAAGCCTGTTCAAAACAAATACCAGGAAGGTACTGAATAGTGCTGCAATGGCTTCCAAGCCCCCTTCTCTAAGCGCTGCGCCGGCCTGTGTTACCAATAAGCCTGTCATTGCTCCGGTGACTGCTGCTGCCAGAATTCCTGCCCAGCTTGCCGCCAGCATCACTGCTACCGCACCCCCGGTTAAACCCCAACAGAGTATTTGCAACCACAGAGGATACAATGGCGTCGGTTGCCAGTTACTCAGTCTCGCATAGGCCTCTTCAGCACTCACTTCACCATCAAGCAGGCAGTGACCCATGTCATAGAGTTCCGCTGTATTTCCGAGATTGATTACCGGTGGATTCATACGATCCAGCTGTGTGGGAATCGGGTGCATATCATCCTCATCATCCTGGTACTGGAAAGACAGGAAAATGGAGGTCGGACTGGACAGTGCCTGACAGTTGAATCCGAGCTTGTCAGCCAGGGCCGTCATCATCCGCTCAAACTGGTGTGCGGGAACACCGGCCATGTGCAACTGGCGTGCATAACGCTTCAGGAAACGTACCTCCAGCGGGAGTTGGGTCGTCATATTAATTGCCCGTCGATCTAGTCAAAAATAGCAGAGTGCAGCAAGTCTCTTTGTCGGGCAAGCCCTGATTTAAACGAGGGCAACCGGTTGGGCCTGAACTTATGCCGGGAGCCTGTCGGATTTAGCATGATCTAGCGCTACCGGCCAAAGCCGTCAGGGCTCTAGCGGATTGAATTGACAGGAAGATTATCCTTCGCAATTTACTTAGTCTGTTAAAAACTGAACCATGTTTGAGTTATACTATTTTTACTATCAGTTGATGACACGCGCCTTCGGGATAATAAAAATTATGGCTGACTATGCTGCGATCACCGGTTGGGGCAAATGCGTTCCACCCGCAATTTTAACCAACGATGAGATTGCCAGTGTTATCGATACATCTGATGAATGGATCCGAACCCGCAGTGGTATCCGGGAACGCAGGGTTTCACATGTTCCCAATAGTGATCTGGCAACGGTTGCCGGGCAACGCGCCCTCGCCGCGGCAGATATAGATCCGGATGACGTAGACCTCCTGATTGTTGCCACATGCACACCTGATACCGTTATTCCCAGCACTG
>Ga0224504_10001196_pt1 | contig 11646 bp, 13 predicted proteins | sample SF_Oct11_sed_USG_3_FD_170160 | JGI IMG/M metagenome (GOLD analysis project Ga0224504, IMG submission 170160) | Sediment microbial communities from San Francisco Bay, California, United States - SF_Oct11_sed_USGS_24 | ecosystem: Environmental > Aquatic > Marine > Sediment | place: USA... | reverse complement strand
GTCATGGGTCAGAAATTACGCCGGGCGATTCAGGCCGGTGACCCGATCACCCCTTCTGCCCTGGAAACACCCGCTATTATTAAACGGGGCCAGCTTGTCAGCCTGGAGGCCCGCACCGGTGGGCTAAATGTGCGGATGCAAGGCACAGCAAAGTCTGACGGGATCATTGGTCAGGTTATTGAATTCGAAAATCAGTCGTCGAAACGGGTGGTACAGGCCATAGTGCGCTCCCCCCAGTCGGCTGAAATATTAATGCAGTAAAAAAATATCAATCGGGGCTAAAGTTTTTCAGTTTGGTGCCGATAACACCTACGGGACAATGAAAATAGTGTCCGGAGAATGTGAGAAATGACAGACAAAATCATGAACCAGGGCCGTACCGGCCTTGACATAACGCAAACCAGAGCGAAGGCCCTCGGGTCAACGCAACGGAGCGGCGCGTCTGAAACAGCGGTTCATTCTGAAGCGCCGAAAGACGACTTCAAACTGACCGACACGGCGACCAACCTGAAACGCATTGAAGCGCGGCTGGCGCAAATGCCTGAAACCGATCAGGACCGCATTGATGATATTAAACAGCGGCTGGAGTCGGGATCTTATGAAGTGAACCATGAACGTCTGGCAGAAAAAATGCTGAGACTGGACCAGGAACTCTTTTAATCACATGACAAACTCTCCTAAATCGCAACCCTCCGCAGCTATAGCTGACAGCCTTGAACAGCAGGCTACCGCCATGGAAGAGCTGCGGGCTTGTCTCGAAGAAGAATATCGCGCGTTACAAATGCGTGACCCGGAACAAATTCTGACAATTACTGAACAAAAGCACGCCTGTATTTCGGAAGCTACTCGTACAGAGCAGCGCTGCCGTGAACTGGGGGTGGATGACTGCAATGAACGGGCAATCGTTAAGAAACGCTCGAATATAGACACGCTAATCCGAACCTGCCGCGATCTTAATGACGCCAATGGTGCATTGATCAGGAAGCAGAAAAGCCGGGTCGAAGGCACGCTGAGGATTTTGCGTGGTGAGCCTGAAGAAACCGCAAACACCTATGGCCCGCGTGGCACCAATGCGGCAGCAACCCTGTCACGGAAATTTCTCGCCTCAGTTTAGAACGAAAATTCAATCATCAATAAAACCCCGCCTAGTGCGGGGTTTTTTGCGGCATATTAAAAGATATAAGCGCTTTCACTAACCGGTTCCGGCTGCGGCTGAAACCTCAACCAAAAGGGAGCACTCACCAAGCGCAATTAGCCAGTTGCCAGTTTCTTGAATAAAGATATAGAGCCGTTCTATTATCATCTATTCCTACTCAATCATTGAAAAAGGGATGCCGTGCGAAGAAAAACGTGCGGCAGTAGACCCTTTCTGTGGCCAGCTTGATGAAGAGATCAAAGCTCAGGGCAATGCATTTCCCTGGTGCATGAGAGATGAACAAAACTCGCAGACTGATATGGATAGTGTACGATCCTAAAATCGCATATCAGCATCTAAGGCCATGCGACTATCGAATAAAGGAAGACACAGCTCGGAATCAACCCAAGTTATATTTACGGGCCACTAAAATATAACCAGCACAGGTAAAGGACGTTAGGAGTAAATTATTATGATTCGTATCATTCTATTATCTATATCAATTACTTTTATTAGCGCCTGTGCATCTTCTTCTCATGTAATGATAGGAGGGAAAAGAACCCCAATACCAATGACAGAAGTCAAAGTTTATAAAGAAGAGCCTGAATCTTTCGATGTTATAGCCACTATTGATGCTTCCAGTAAACATTCATTAGCATTCACCAGGCAGCAGAAGCTGAATACCACTTTAGCCAGGTTAAAAAAAGAAGCGGCTAATCTTGGTGCCAATGGAATTATTTTAGGCACAATCAAGGAAGAAAAAGTATCAGTCCCTATGACTCAGCCTAATGGGACAACGACATATACAACTGGTTTGCACAAGACAGCACAAGCAACAGCCATATATGTAAATAATGAATAGCTGGCGAACTAAAAATGTCTGACAAGGAACTAACAGGGACACATCGGGCTTTGCACTGAACGTCCTGATCTTAGCTGGCTAGAGAAAACCCACAAAAGCATTGACCGGTTTTCGCAAGCCGGTAAAACCAAGCGCTTCAGATATGACACTTAACAAGCGTAATCAAGGCACTACCACTCGCGTTAATGACTGCTTCTACGATCAGAGCGAACAATCAATAAAAACAGAGCTATTCTTAATCAGTACATGCTACCCGCTTCAATCATGCACGTAGTCTCTTCACCGTAGACCTGCACCACCATGTGCCGGTCCGGATCCAGGCGCACGATAGAGTCACCGATTTCCTGCCTTAAATGCCGGCGACGCTCCGCCTCATCATCGGACAAGCTGGAAGCGTTGCGCAGCATATCAAGCCATGCATCAAAGTATCTCTCCGCATAAGCCTCTATTGCCGGTAAATTATCTACCGGCACATTGAAACACAACGTGAATACCGGCGAACTTAGCGCCCGCATATGCATCAGACGTGAGGGCTGGAGCAGAAAACGGTCATCATTTCGAATCTCTTCATAAACTTCGCCAACTGCACTATAACCCTGCAGATAGTCATCCAGATTTGCGATGACATCGAAATCGGGAAAGAGATCCATCGATACCTGACTGCCATGCGGCATCAGCATACCTTCAAATAAGTAACGGGGCGCGTTGTAATGAGGGTCAGGAATAAAATGAAAATTGAAATAGCGAACGCCCGGCATCAAATCAATTGACACGCTGCTCCCTTTGACGACGCGATTGCCTTCAAAGACCTTAACGTAACCAGTGCTCTCGCCTTTAAGGTTTTTTAAATCCAGCAACGCATCAAATTCAGTTAGTGGCCGGGCTTCAAGTTCGGCAGCCACGCGTGCTTCCAGTGACTTACCTAAATTTGCAATTGAATTGGACTGGGCTTCACTCATTTCATTTCCTTTAAAATTCGAATGGCGTTGCGTCGCCCTCAAAAACGTTGATTTTATAAGTCACGGCATACAAAGCTTTGCCGTCTGTCCGGCCTTTCGTATCAGCAAGCACCTGGCCAATAATCCTGACCAACTGGGTTCTGTCCAGAATACCCCGAACAGAGTCATTCTCAGTCACCAGCGGTTCATCCTCAGCGCTAACCTGCTCGCTATGCCACAAGCCACCCGGCTTGATGATGCAATAGCGAAGACCACTCTCGTGTAAATGTTCTTCCGCTTTGGTTTTGAGCTCGAGAATAGGCCGGGTAAAAGCCTCAGCCGGCACATATTGCCAACTGGAACCCGTGCCAACTGATGTGACAAAAATGAATCGTCCGATTCCGGCGCCGACTGCCGCATCAATCGCGTTAACATTGCCCGTGTAATCAGGCCAGGATTCCGGCGGGTTCATGGGACTGCCACCAATCAAGTTGACGACTGTGTCACATGCATCAGCAGCCTGCTGCGTGGCTGAGAACATCGCGTCACGGTCCATCGCATCACCAATAACGACCGTAGCACCCATGTCCTCAAATTCTTTTTTTCGCTCATCAGATCGCATCATGACCCAGACCTTATGATCTGCTGCACACAAATCACGAGCCAGCATTTCACCGGCGGGTCCCGTCGCTCCCAGAATAATAATCCCGTTACTCATTCATCCACCACTCATTAATCTAATGCTTAGGCAGTGATTCATCATAAACTCATTACTCAGGCACTTGTCTCAACGACAGCTTTACCGGCGCGGAAACTGATAAACATTGCCGCAAAAAATAACAGTGCATTGATGGCCCCAGTCAGCACGAAAGGCGCCGCAGGGTCGATGGTGTCAAAAATCCGCCCCCCAATACTCGTCACAAACATGATGCCTGCTGTACCAAAGAATGAGAACGTGCCAATGATGGAGCCGCGGCGTTCAGCCGGGGCCTCTTGCCCTATCAGGGTTTGACTCGCCGTGACAGCGCTCATCTGACCAATGCCCAGCAATATGGCAGCAGGGTACATCCAGACACCGAGTGGATCTTCGATCAGGCCCATACATGAATAGCCGGCTGCACATAAAAACATCGCTAATGAAACGGCATGGATACGATTGAGCCGATCATTCAGCACACCCGCTATCGGTGCCCAGATCAATGCGCCCATCATGGCAATAGCAAAAAACTGCCCGGCCGTACCGGCCGCATCTTCCGGTGACAATCCGGCAGCAATGCCTGCCTGATTCAGCCACAAAGTAAAGAATGTACCTACAACGACCAAATCCGCTCTGGCAACGAATGCGCAGCCATACGCCAACGCTATCTTTACATTCTGACGGCCTGCCTTTAGCCCATCAGCAAGCCCGCCGACTATGGACACTCTTTGTGCAGATTGCTGCGGCTTCCCGCCCTTTAGTCCGAGCTGAATCACGAACACCAGCAACAATGCGAGACCCGCCATCGTAAACATTGTGTATTGGCTGCCCTCTAATTCTGTAGAGCCGGCGCCGACATACCAGTAAGGCAATCGTGAAAATACAACGCCTATTAATACCGCGCCAATGCCGATAGCAACACCAGAAAAGCCAACGAGTTTGCCGCGGGATTGCTCCGCCGGATAATCAGCCTGCACTGCCTGAACCATGACATTGATTATGCAGATGCCAGTAGCGATAAATATTCGCGCACCGGTTAGCGTCGCCACGCTATCAACGAAACTATATAGCCCGTAACCAATAGCGATAATGAGCGCGCCAACTGCGAATACACCGCGGCGACCATATCTGTCAGACATGGCGCCAACCGTCGCACTCAATAAAAGCATGACGATCTCGCCGTAAAGGACAAGATCACCACTAACCTGACCTTGACTGTCTACAGCCAGACCAATATTCACCGTCAGAACATAAGGTTGAATGACGCTCACAAATGTTGCCAGACTCACGGCAAGAAATGTCGCCACCAAATAAGCACCCACATGTGAGGGCCGAACACCCGCCACAAGCTCTATAGGGCCAAACCTGATTGCCTTATCGCGCATCAGTCGATTCTATGGCAGCCCCGACACAAAAACACCTGTATCGATCAGATAGAAACGCAATAAAAAGGGCTGCATGTGCAGCCCTTTTTGGTTCTTTATGAATTGATCTTTAAGACATCGACTGCGATACGGTAGCAATCTTCTCGCGGCCGGCTTCCAGCAACTCAGTAAATGAGTAGCCATTCAGCCGCACATCTACAAGCAATTCTTTCCAGCCAGGTTGAAGCAGTTGAGGCTCATTTTCCACCATGTCATACAACTTGGCAGCTGAAAGCAAGCGTGTAAGCATGGGCAAACTGGTTAGCTCAGATGTACCTTCATCAAACACAGCATCCTGGTTCTCGGCTGCCTCGGCAATTGATTCCGGCATTTTCCAGTTTTCAAGAATGGCCCGTGTAATTGTCGGGTGCCAGCCAATAATAATCTCATCCCATTCCGGGTTATTAGCAACAGGCAAACCTTCCTTGTGCGCCCGTGCGAACAGGTAAAGATTGCCCATTTGATGGAATAGACCGGCAGCCAGCGCCTCATCAGACCGCACACCATCCAGCACTTCGGCCAGCGCATAGCAAGTGGATGCCACCGAGTTACTGCGGCGCCAAATGCTGGCCAGTTGCGGACGAACTGGCTGCAACCAGTCCTGATCACGCATCTGCGCCATCGCAAACGTCGTTGCTGTACCGCGTACCACGTTAAAGCCAAGGCGTTGAATGGCAGCCTGGGGGCCAGTAATTTGCCGGCCGTTGGCGTTAAACGCCGCAGACCCTGCGAGCTGAATCAGGCGCGCCAATAGCGCGGGCTCAGAATTAACCAGCTTTACGATATCGCCTACTGAACTGCTTTCATCCGCGAGCACCTTATGCAGTCGCATGACCACATCAGGAAAACCCGGTAAATCAAACTCGTCGTTACTTAAATCGACAGCCAGTTGTTGTACAAACTTAAACGCCGTTGCTCTAAAGTCTTCGCTGACCTGCATTACCTGCACCCTTTATATCAGTCTCTCTTAGCCGCATGAATGAATGCTTTTTCAATCATCGGCCCATAAAATTTAGTGAGTCATTTCATTTATCGGCATTTCTTTACAAAACTTGAATGAGTCTAGATACAATAAATTTCGATTAGTGACCTGAGTCACATAGCCTTTACCACAGCACTACTGCTGCTGTACGACCGCGATTTCAACCCGCCGGTTCTTCGCACGATCTTCAGCCGTATCATTTGAGGCAATCGGCTTGGTATCACCATGACCGACCGCCGTTAACCGGCTGGATTCAATGCCCCCGATTTTCTCGAACAACTGCACGACTGACACCGCACGGTCTGTCGAAAGCTTCCAGTTTGATTGATAGCGACTCGTATTGATCGGCCGGTTATCGGTATGACCCGAAACCATAATGGTCCCTGGCGCATCGGCAAGCTGCGCGGTCAAACGCTCGATGATCGGAATAACCTTTTCAGAGATATCTCCGCTACCTGGTGGAAAGGCTATTTCTTCCGGGAACCTGATCACAACAGTATTACCCGTCGTCTCTACCGAAATAATGCCTTCGGCGATTTCATCCTGCAGTGTTTCAACCACTTGCTCTGCAACCGCAGTGTTCATCGCCTGCGGCGTTGAGCCGGAGCTCATTTGAGCACGACCCATCGGCGAGTTCATTGGCGATGGCATCATGCTCGGCGGACCCAATGCAGCTGTTGGTGCACTTTTGGGCGAAACCAGAACCGCGCCAAAACCGGACGCCAGTGAAACCGCAATCATTCGGTACTTGGTTTCATCTATGCTCGAAAAGGAATACAGCAGAACGAAGAAGGTCATCATCAACGCCATCAAATCAGCGAAGGTCACCATCCATAGGGGAGCACCTCCACCGCCACCGCCTTCGGAATTACCACTCATAATTCATTACTCACTCAGACTGCGCCTTCTGCGGCTGGCTCAGCATCGCTGCTGGAGCTTGTAGCACCGCCAATCAGATAGGTGGTCAGAATTTCATCAATAACGTGCGGGCTCTCGCCTTGAGCGATACCAATCACGCCTTCAATAATCAGTACCTTGGTCTGTCGATCATAGTGATAGCGCAGACTCAGTTTGTCGGCGATAGGTATCGCGATCATGTTCGCAATAAACGCGCCGTAAAGTGTGGTCAGCAGCGCAACCGCCATTGACGGGCCAATAGAACTGGGATCAGACATATTGGCCAACATCTGCACCAGACCCACCAGGGTACCGATCATGCCGAAGGCCGGGGCGGCATCACCGATGCCCGAGTAAATCCGGGCACCCAGCTGCATACGGGAAATAGAGTTTTCCATCTCGGCTGCCAGTATCTTCTGCACCAGTTCGGGCTGCTGCCCGTCTACGCATAACGTGACGCCCTTCTTTAAAAAGACGTTGGTAAAGTCCTCATCTTCAAGCGCGAGCAAGCCATCCTTACGAGCCTTGTTAGCCATATCCTTGATCTGCTCAACCAGTGCATGCGGATCAGATGACTCATCTACAAAGGCCTGCTTGATGCCAAGCTTCAATGCGAAAACACAATCAGAAAGGGAAAACTTGACCAGCGTAGATGCGATGGTGCCGCCGACCACAACCAATAGGCCCGGAACGTTAACAAACGTCGAAAAATCACCCCCGGTTATGATCGCCAAAACAATAACGATCGTACCGAAAACCATACCTATTAGTGTTGCCAGATCCATTTATTCTGTTTCCCGTTTATGCTGTTAACACTTCCCTAACGATTGCACTCACCTTGCGGTCAACCCGACTGTACGGGCTGGAAAGACGTCATACCGAGATAGAGTTCACAGCTGTTACATAATCAAAATCCAAATAACTGATACACCATCACTGGTCACCGACCTGCTCACCACAGTGAGGACAGTAACGGTTACGCTCCATGGTTTGTCGCTGAATAGCGACGATGTGCTGGACAACATCGCGGGATAGGCCCAACTCATCCTGTAATTTTTTGATTGCATCACGCTCATTGATGTCCAGAACGCCATCCTTAAGCGCATCGACAACCTGACGGCTCATAATTTCTCTACGTGTTTGCAGTTCTTCTGTAAAACGCGCCGCGAGAATACCCGCCGGTAAAGCCATCGTGCCAACTCCCAGCAGCATGATGACGATAGCCAGCAACTTGCCGCCGAAAGTAATCGGGGTAATGTCGCCATAGCCTACGGTTGTCAGTGTCACGACTGCCCACCAGATCGCCTGATTGATCGACTCGAAGTGCCCCGGACTGGCTGCGTTTTCGACAGTAAACATCAGGCAGGCCGAGATGATGATTAACGTCAGCATCGTCAGCAATGCACCGGCAATGGCACTGGCCTCGCGCTGAATCACTGAAGCAAAAACACGTAAGCCATCAAAATAATGCGACAGCTTTAACAACCGGAGCAGACGGAAGAACCGGAGATAGCGCAAATCAATCGGAATAAACATCGCCAAATAAAACGGCGCAATGGCGAGTAAATCGACCAGCGCCATCGGCGAAAACATGAAGCTAAGGCGAGCTTTCCAGGACGGTAAATGTGAGTAGTACGGCCTCTCGGCAGCAACCCAGAGGCGGCCAAAATACTCGCCGGTAAAGATAACGACGGAGAAAACCTCGAAAGCGTTGAACAATTCGAGGTACGAAACGTAATAGTCGTGATTGGACTCAAGGATAACGGCGATACCGTTAAGTACGATCAACGCAATAATGAAAGAGCGAATAAGCTTACTGTTACAGTCGCCCGCTCCCTCGCGGCCTTCGAGCAAATCGTATGCCGCGCTCCTCGCATTGTGTATTACTTCCATATCGAACCGGTTCCGTCTTAGTAATCGGCATCACGCACCGCCGCGGCCACTGCCCGTCCGGATCGCGGCGGATGCGTGAATCAACCCAAATATCGCCTCGGATTGGTTTGCCTCTATGGGCCTTATCGGCCAGCCAGAACGGAACTTGAGGACATAATGCAAAGAATGAGAACCAGCACTCACAGTGCTGCAAATAAAAAAGCCCCGCCCGGCACTTACTGTCCGGACGGGGCTGCTTTAGCGTGTTATCCCGAGGGCGTTATCCCTGAAAGGATTATCCTCGCGATACAGGGTTTATCAGGTCTTGGCGCGTTCGATGGCCTCTACAATAAGTCGTTTTGCTGCATCGGCACCCAGCCAGTCACCGATTTTGACCCATTTACCAGGTTCCAGATCCTTGTAGTGCTCGAAAAAGTGCTCAATCTGTTGCACCGTAATCTCAGGCAGGTCCGAATAATCGTTCACATCATCATAACGCCTGGTCAGTCGGTGCGAAGGCACAGCAACGATTTTTTCATCCTGTCCGGCATTGTCTTCCATGATCAGCACGCCGACCGGGCGTACATTGATGACACAACCCGGCGCCAGGCCACGTGTATTACTGACCAGCACATCAATCGGATCTCCGTCATCCGACAGCGTGTGCGGCACAAAACCATAGTTACCGGGATATGACATAGGTGTATACAGGAACCGATCCACAAATAATGTGCCAGCCTCCTTGTCCATTTCATACTTGATGGGCTGTCCGCCGAGGGGAACCTCGATGATGACATTGATATCTTCTGGCGGATTATCGCCAATGGAAATTGCTTCTATACGCACGGGGTATCTTCTTCTAATTCTCAGGGGGCGTGGATTATGCCACCTGCCCGATTAGCGGGGAAAAAACGTCGGAGCATGAGCAGATAAATAGAGGGAATAACCAGCAACCACAGGCTAGCCAGCCCACCAATATGACATTGAGTAAAAAACAACCACGCTAAACCTCTGGCATGAAGCCTGACTGGCCGTCCGCCTCTGCCCGAGTACTGTGGTAAATTGTGCCCCGGCCACCACTGACCCTTCGGGTTTGGTCGGGCTACAATGTGCAAACATAAACGATAACGCGGCCGATGCAGGCCCCCTTCGAACAACCAAGAAACGTAAATCATGGAAACTACGACTAAAACTGCAAAAGAAATTTTCTTTGAGGTGCAAGCCAACCCGGCTCGCAAGCGCTTCGGCTTTGGCAAAAAAGCCATTTTGGTCAACATTGACCCGCAAAAAGCCTATACCCGAACCGACCTGTTTAAAACGGCCTATGAGACCGACCCGAACCAGATGGAACACATCAACGGGCTGGCCCGGAAATTCCGCGCGCTGAACTGGCCTGTGGTCTGGACCCACGTCGCTTACATGGAATCCGCCGAAGATGCCGGTATCTGGGGTACCCGCACGGATACGCCGGACAGCCTCCAGAACATCAAATTCGATTCAGAGCGCTCACAATTCGATGACCGACTGGAAATAGACAAAGTAAAAGACGTTATTTATCTGAAAAAAATGCCGTCGGCATTTTTTGAAACCCAGCTGCAGTCTTTATGTGTCTGGCACCAGGTCGACACCATCATTCTGACGGGCGGTTCCACCTCGGGCTGCATCCGCGCAACTGCCGTGGACTCGCTGTCACGCGGCTACCGCACCATCGTTCCCGTTGAGTGCGTCGCTGATAAGCATGAGAGCTATCATTTTGCGAACCTGACCGACCTGTCCCTGAAGTATGCCGACGTACTTGATCTGGCAGAAGTGGACGAATGGCTCAGCTCGCTGTCCTGATTTATTTAAAGACTTATATATAAGAGAGACCGCGGTGAAAGAAGATCCCGGATATTTCGACTATTGGCCGTATGAGAACCGGCCAAAAATTGAATGGCCCAATGACGCCAAAGTAGCTTTCTGGGTCGCACCCAACATCGAGTTCTACGAATTGGCCCCTCCCGAGAACCCCCATCGTAAGGCCTGGCCTCAGCCCTATCCGGCACTGCCGGGCTATACGATTCGTGACTGGGGCAACCGGGTCGGTCATACCCGTCAGATGGAAGTACTCGACAAATACGGCATACGCGGTTCAATTTCCTTATCAACCGCATTGTGTGAGCATCACCCGGAAATTATCGAGCTATGCAAAGAGCGTAACTGGGAGTTCTTCAGCCACGGTATTTACAACACCCGTTATACCTATGGCATGACCGAAGCTCAGGAACGCGACATGATTCGCGATTCGATGGAAACCATTTTCCGTCACACCGGTCAGAAGTGCGCGGGTTACCTTGCGCCGGCGTTATCACATTCGGATTACACACTCGACCTGTTTGCCGAAGTTGGTACCGAGTTGTTTGGCAATGAAGGCGGATTCTATACCTGCGATCTGTTCCATGATGATCAGCCAACGCCGATTCACCTGCGCTCCGACAAGAAGTTTGTGTCGGTTCCGTATTCTCTGGAAATGAATGACACGATTGCCTATGTCGTCAACAAGATCGAGCCGCGCCGTTATGGCCAGCAGATCAAGGACAATTTCGACCGGCTATATGCCGAGGGTGCAGAGTCGGGTACGATCATGTGCATCCCGACGCATAATTATCAGGTCAGTTGCCCGCACCGACTCAAGGCATTTGATGAGGCCCTTGAATACATTACGGGGCATCCCGATGTCTGGGTCACGACCGGTCGGGAAATTGCCGAATACTTTATTGATAACTACTACGATGTGGCGACTGCCGACATCGCCAGCAAGCAGGGGGCAGCGTAATGGCTCTCGATAAATCCTATTTTG
>Ga0224504_10001195_pt1 | contig 11647 bp, 9 predicted proteins | sample SF_Oct11_sed_USG_3_FD_170160 | JGI IMG/M metagenome (GOLD analysis project Ga0224504, IMG submission 170160) | Sediment microbial communities from San Francisco Bay, California, United States - SF_Oct11_sed_USGS_24 | ecosystem: Environmental > Aquatic > Marine > Sediment | place: USA: California... | reverse complement strand
GACTATCGGCACCGTCTCGCGCCGCCCGCAGCCTGTTCGAACGAGCGGTTTACGGTGCCGATAGTCCCATGGGTGGAGTATGGACGCCGCAGCTTCTCGACCAGGTGAATCGCGCAAAGCTCGAATCCTTTCACGGCACGGAAATTACACCGGACAAGATGACGGTCTACATGATTGGCGACCTGGGCATAGAGGAGGCAAGCCAAGCCATAAACAAAGCGTTTGGCAAATGGAAGGCCAGGGGAGCCGGTGTTCGCGGCGCGATTGGGGATGCGAACGAACCCAATGCCAGGGTCATTCTCGTGGATCATCCGGGCGCTGAATCGAGCACGATTATCGCCGGCCACGCAATCGGCCCATACGATGCCGAGACCTGGACCGAGATGTCGATAATGAATCGCGTGCTCGGCGGCGCCTTCGAGTCGCGCCTGAACATGAATCTTCGCGAGGACAAGGGCTGGTCGTACGGCTACTACTCGGGAATCAGCAGCAACACGAGTGGTGACATGACCATCAGTTCCTCCGGCCAGGTTCAGACCGACAAGACTGCGGAGAGCATGCAGGAGATACTGCGTGAGTTCAGCGAATATGTTTCGACGCGTCCCGCGACGAAAGCGGAAGTGGATCGGGTGAAGCTCAATCGCACTCGCTCGCTGCCCGGCTCTTTCGCGACAAATCGCGGTTTCTTGAGCAGCATCATTCGCTCCGACAGCTACGGTCTGCCGTTGGACTATGCGGAATCCGCCGCCGCCCGTCTCGAAGCGGTGACGCTTGATGGTGTCGACGCTCGTGCTCGAAAGCTCATCGACCCGAGCAAACTGACCTGGTTAATCACGGGCGACCTCGAAAAGATCGAGGAGAGCGTGCGTGCACTGAATTACGGTGAAGTCGAAGTCTGGGACGCGTACGGTAACGAGCTGCGTTAGCGGTTGCGGGTCAGGGCGTAGATTGCGAACGAACCCAACCAGTGCGACCCTTCGTAATGCTCACTCGTTATGTGCGGCAACGATGCGGCCAGGTGTTGCGCTGCCTTGTCGCGAAGCCGCCGCGCGGCGCGATCGTCATCGAGTTCGTTGGCTATGACGTACAGGTTCCAGGCCCGGCTCAGGTTGAGCCCATCAAGATGCACGATCTTGGGATCCGACCGGTCGCTGACATTGGCGGGCACCAGCGACTCCGGGTCCGACAATATCGGCAGAAACGCCGTGTGCCATGTCCTGAATTTCGTGTCCGGCAGGACGCGAGCCATCAATGCGGCCTCCTCGAAACATGGCGAGAGAAAATCTTCGCCGCTCGGCTCCCACGATAGCGGACAATGCTCGTCTTCCGCGTAATAGCGGTTTGCGGCAGAAAGAATGGCATCCGCAAACGGGTCGTCGGCGACGGTTTTGGCGTAATCAAAAGCAAACGACAGCCCGAACGCCGTGTTCGGATGAACGCCTGTTCGGATCGGGTACTCCTGGCGCGGCAGGAATTCGATGTAACGGTCCCGTATCAGCCGGGTCAGCGGTGCGAGGGCGTCCGCCCATTGCCTGCCAAGCGGATCGTCCCATAGCTCGAGTTCGGTCGCGAGCTGCAGCAGCCAGGCCCAGCCATAGGTCCGCTCCCAGCTGGCCGACGCGCTCTCGAAATAAGACACTTCGCCGGCGATATTCTCGGGCGTCAGGGATTGCGAGAGACCCTCGATGATCCGTTGCCGCAGAGACAACTCTGGAAATTCCTTGAGCAGCTTGACGAGCATCCAGTGGCCGTGCACCGACGAGTGCCAGTCGAAGCAGCCGAAGAATGCCGGGTGCAGTGTCTTCGGCGGCAACAGGTGCGTCTCGTCTTTCAACACCTGGCTGAGCTTGTTCGGATATTCGCGGTGCATGCAGTCGAGCGCGAGTTCTGCAAAACGCGACGCGCTCTCCGTCGTTAGCGCAATATCTACTTGTGGCGTTGGCGCCGAGGCCGCCTCGTCGGGATCGCCCGACGAACAGCCGGCAATACACATCAGGAGGATGAACGGCAGTGGTACCTTCTTTGCAAAGCGCATTTGGTGTCACTTTTTTATCATGGGAGCGCCGCCATGATAGCGCTTCTTTGCTTACGCGAAAGTATCGACGAAGGTGCCGGAGAGACCGAGCGTCTGGTTTACCGAGGTCAGTGCCTGCTGCGACGCTGCCAGCAGACCCTGAACGAAGCCAACCTGGTCATCGGTGCCGGCGAGAAAGTCCCGTACGAGATTGCCGCGCCGCTGCAGGTTGGAAGTGAGCTCGCGACGATCTATCGCGGCGAAGTCGCCACGCAGCCTGGCATTGGCTGATGTGTCAATACCAAAGCCGAGCAAGTAGCCTTCATCCGCTCCGTCGAAGGCGGCACGAAAAACCGCTTCGAGTGGCGCCCGGAACTGACCTGCGTTCTTGCCTTTGCCCAGGAAGGTCGAGTCATTAAACAGCCGGTTCAATTTATTAAATACGGCATTCGCAGCGTCCGCAATTTCGTAGCTTCGTCGGCGCGAAATGCCGCGCGAAGCGGCTTCCGGGTCGATGCGACCCTCGGGGATCTTCAGCGCCGCAAACAGGTTCGTGCCGTTGCTGTCGATCTCCACCACCGACGTTGTCTCGTTTGCCTCGATCAGCACCTGTTGCGATGCGCTGTCGAAAGTCGCGATCACGCCGGCTCCGGAGCTGTTGATCTTATCGAGCGTGGTGGACAAGCTGTCGTTTGCCGTATCGATCGCAATCTGTTGACCATTAATGACAACCTCGCCGGACTGCACCGAGGAGAACGCCCCGACGTTTTCGAAAGCCTGTTTGTTTTCCGGATCAATTCCGGCGACGACGTTGAGACTGTCGAGTTTCGTTGCCTCGAGAAAGTTCGAGTCGTCGTTCTGCAGGTCGATCGTCGCCGCCGAACCGAGCGTATTCTGAACAAAGTCGATGCGCTCGGTTGCAGGGTTGAATACCGCAGTGACGCCCGCATTCGACTGATTGATCGTGTTCAGGACATCGTTGAGTGCGTCGCTCGTTAGTACGCTGATGCTCTCGCCGTTGAGATCGAAGCCACCATCGACAATATCGGGGGAGCCGAATTGCAGGTTCGGATTCTGGTTGCGGATACCGCCCAATGGCAAGTCAGGGTCCACCAACGAGCCAACGTTGTCGTACACCTGAATGGATGTTGTATCGCGGTTTATCAGGCTTCCCGCGCCCAGCGTGAAATACAGTCCGTTTTGAAGGTCGTACTGTGTGTCCAGCGGATCCCCTGCGCTTACCGTGTAGTTGCGGACAGGCCCGCCAAACGAGCTTTCTACCCGAATCTGCAAATCCTGTTGACCGCGCACACCGCTGCGGCGCGATTCAAACGTCAATGTACTGGTCGGGGTCAAACCATCGTATTCACCGCCAATCGTTATGAGCGAAGTGGAACCGTCGAGCCAGTCCGGGCCGAAGGGGGTAAAGGAGGTTGGTAATGCATTGATTTCATCCGATGAGTTCAGGAATGCAGCCGTCTCGGTCAGGTCGAGGCCCAAAGGCGACGTCGACCGTGCGTCCGGCAGGTCCAGCTTGAAGCGGGTGTTTATGTTGCTGATTTCGGCGAGTTTTTCGATCGCGCGATAGAGATTCAGAAGCTCGGTTCGGGCGCGCAGGAAATCGCTGTGCGCCTCCGGGGTGAGGGTGGCGTACGAGTTCTGGCTTGCCGCGGATCCTCCGACCTGACTCACGCCGGTGAATCGCACGATGTTTTGTATTCCCTGTATAACCGACATCACCGTCCCTGTTCGATGAAGGCGCTATGTCTTCTCTGTATCGGCAGCAGCGTGAAGCTCTTGAGCCAATAGAAAAGGGGACATTCTGCTTTTTACGGAAAAAGCAGAATGACCCCGCTACGGCTAAAGAACCTGAATTTTCTGCCGACAAGCTCTATACCAAGCTTCTATTTACAGCTTTTCCCGGAGATGGGTTTATGTCGCAGAATGAGTATTTCGAATTTGTGCAGTCGCTGGCCGATGACCTGAATCGCGGGGACATAAAGCTGCCGTCCTTCCCCGACGTGGTAATGCGCATCAGAACTGCGCTCGATGATCCGGATACGACCGGGGAGCATCTCGGAGATATCCTGAGCGTCGATGCCGTACTTGCCTCACGGATACTGATCCTCGCGAACTCGACGTATCACAACCCGGCCGGTATCAAGATCGAGAGTCTTGTTGCTGCCGTTGGTCGTGTCGGGTTCGAGAAAGTGCGAACGGCAGCAATATCGTATGCCGTTGAACAGCTTCACGCGTCGAAGGGACTTGAGCCACTGAAAGACGAGTTAAGGGCCACGTGGTCGGCCGGTTTGCGGCTGGCGGCGATGTCCGAAGTGATCGCGCGAAGTTGCACTAAACTCGATGCTGATAGTGCCTTTATCGCCGGGTTGATGAACCGTATCGGCGTCCTCTATATTTTCACCAAGTACGAAGCCTATCCAGAATTACTGAAGGACGAGGAAGCCCGTCAGAACCTGATCGACGAATGGGCTGCACCAATTGGCGAGAGTATTGTCGCCAACTGGAATTTCTCTGAAGATATTCAAGCGACGCTCAATCCCGACGAAGTCGAGACGACACGACGCCGAAGCGAAGCGAACCTTGCCGATATCGTTACGACCGCAAAAGTATCGCTGAACGGCGAGGAGCCTGAATTGCACGACACGGCCGAGGCCAAGCGTCTGCAACTGACGGAAGAGCAGATGCCGGCGATCATGGAGTCCTACCAAAAGAAGCTGGATTCGCTCGCTTCTGCGGTTCGTTAACTGGCCGAAATAAGCCGGTTGAGTCGAACGCGGACCTGCGCACCGGGTCCGAAGAAATGGGGACATTCTGCTTTTTCTAAAAAGCAGAATGTCCCCATTTTTTTCCTATCATTTGCAACCCATCTTGCTGCTTACCGCCAAAGTTGTAATCCGATGCGGTCTTCAAGGTCGCTTCCTGTGTTCTTCGTTACCTGCCTTGCTTTTGGTCAGGTGAAGCTGTTGCCTGTACCATTGGCAATCAACAATCAACAATCAACAATCAACAATCAGCCATTAAACCGGGGTAATCCAGTCATCATGCAATACAAAGCCGTAAAACTCGTCAAGCGACCTCAGATTCACATCACACCGGACCTCTTCGAAACGGTGACACTCGAGACTCCCGAGCTGGAGGAGGGACAATTCCTGTTGAAGCAGACGCACATGTCGCTCGACCCGGCCATGAAAGGCTGGATGACGGAAGACAGGAACAGTTATATCCCGCCGGTAGAGTTGGGTGAGGTGATGCGATCGAGCGGCGTTGCCGAGGTGGTCGAGTCCAAGAACGACAAATTCTCCGTCGGCGACAAAGTGGTCGGCATGATCGGCTGGAGAGAGTACGCGGTCAGCACGGGACAGGGCTTGCAACTACTGCCGCCGGGTGTGCCGGCCGAAGCCGTGCTGTGCGTGTTGGCACTACCCGGCCTGACCGCTTACCAGGGGCTGGTTGAAATCGGCAAGCCCAAAGCCGGTGAGACGCTGGTGGTCTCGGGCGCGGCAGGCTCCGTCGGCTCGATGGTGGGGCAGATAGCCAAAGCTGAGGGTCTGCGCGTGGTCGGTACAGCCGGCACGGACGAGAAGTGTCGCTGGCTCGAAGACGAACTCGGGTTCGACAAAGCGATCAATTACAAATCGGACGACCTGGCGCAACAACTGGCAGACGCAACGCCCGACGGCGTCGATATCTACTTCGAGAACACGGGCGGTGCCGTACAACACATAACGTTCAATCGCATGAACGCGCACGGCCGAATCATCGTTTGCGGAATGATCGCCGACTACAATACCGAGAAGCTGTCGCCCGGCCCGAACTGGATCAACATGATCCGACGTCGCCTGACGATGACGGGTTTCGCGATGCCCGATCACTGGGACAACGTGCCGGCGATGACCGACAAGCTTATTGGCTATTACCAGGCGGGCAAGCTCAAGTATCGCGCCCACAAGCTCGAGGGGCTGGAAAGCGCCATCGAGGGCATTAATCTGCTGTTCACGGGCGGCAACAAGGGCAAGCTGATGGTGGTGCTCTAGCGATACTCGATCAACGCAACTATTTCTTTTGAACGGGAGAAGAATAAGATGAACTTCGAAGAACTATTGCCAAAGATCCAGACCATCGGGCTTGAATACGGTCTGCTTGCGCTGAAAGCCGTGGCGATATTCGTGATTGGTCGATTCGTTGCGAAGATACTCGCCAATATTGCGAACCGGTTGATGAAACGTTCCGGCATGGACGACATGCTGCGCAAGTTCGTACGCAACATAGCCTACGCAATTCTCCTGACGTTCGTCGTTATTGCCGCGATCGGCGCACTCGGCATTCAAACGGCATCACTGGTCGCGATAATTGGTGCCGCCGGCCTGGCTATCGGCCTGGCACTTCAAGGCTCGCTCGCCAATTTCGCCGCCGGCGTGTTGATGATCATTTTCCGGCCCTACAAGCTCGGCGACCTGGTCCAGGTAGCCGGCACGGAAGGATTCGTGGAAGAGGTGGATGTCTTTACGACGACACTGCGACTTCCTGACAAGACCAAGATCATTATTCCCAATGGCCAGATCATGAACGACCAGATCACGAACTACACCGAGTCCGAAGATCGCCGCCTCGATCTGATTGTCGGCATAGGCTACGACGACGACATCGACAAGGCGCGCGACGTCTTGCTCTCCGCCGTGAAGGAGAGCGAGTACGTCCTCGATGAGCCGGCGCCAGCGGTGTCCGTTGCGGAGCTCGGCGACAGCTCGGTGAACCTGGCCGTGAGGCCCTGGGTCAAGTCGGCGAAATATGCGCCGGCGTCTCACGAGGTTACCGAGCGCGTGAAAAAGGCACTTGATCACGCTGGCATAAGTATCCCGTTCCCACAGCGGGATGTGCATGTCTACGACAACAAAGGCTGATTGCCCTGATGAGCAGACGCGTAAATCCCCCTATTGCCTTGTGGTAGGTTTCGGGTTCATAGTGGGCTTGGGCAGGCTGATGCGGAGGTGAGACCATGACAGGTGCAAATCACCGCGCCGAAAAAACCTATTGGATTATCGTAGCGGACGAAGCGCAGGCAATTTTTTACACGCGTAACGCGAGGCGCTCACCTCTGCTCGAACTTCTCTCGCTCGAGAATGAAACGGGTCGAAAAAAGACGGGCGACATTATTTCCGACCGCGGTGGTCGTAGCTTCGACAGCTTCGGAACGGGCCGCCACGCGATGGCGGCGGAAAAAGCAGACCCGAAGAAGCATGCCGCAACGGCCTTCGCCAAACGAATTGCCGAGCGCATAGGCAAAGCGACGCACGACGGCCGGTGTCGAGGTTACGCGCTGATTGCTGCGCCGCGATTTCTCGGTATGTTGCGTGATGCCGTGTCGAGAAACTGCAAGCTCGAACCCTTCAAAACCATTGATAAGGACGTTGTCGGTCAGGATACGGCGTTTCTTCAGAAGCTCGTCGACAGCGACTAGGTGTTCGAAAATGGGGACATTCTGCTTTTCTTAGAAAAGCAGAATGTCCCCTATTCCTTTTCGAGCCGGTCTTTCAGATGATCGGTGACTGTCTTTATCACCTTGATACGGGCGTGCAGCTTGCTATTGCCTTCGACGATGATCCACGGTGCTTTCTGCGTGCTCGTGTATTGCACGACGTCGTGGCCAAACAGCTCATACGCGTCCCATTGCTCCCGGTTTCGCCAATCCTCGTCGGTGAGCTTCCAGTGTTTGTACGGTGACTTCTCGCGCTCCTTGAATCGCGCGAGTTGCTCATCCTCGCTGATATGCAGCCAGAACTTGAGCAGCAGGATGTCGCGATCGACGATCTGATTCTCGAAATCGTTGATTTCGTTGTAGGCGCGCCGCCATTCGTCTTCTGTCGCAAATCCTTCGGCGCGCTCGACGAGCACGCGGCCGTACCAGCTGCGATCGAACACCGTGACAAACCCGGCACGCGGTAACTTCCGCCAGAAACGCCATAAATAATGATGCGCCCGTTCTTCCTCGGTCGGCGCGGCAAACTGGTGCACGCGGCTGCTCCGGGCATCAAGACTCCAGACGGTGCGCCTGATAGCGCCGCCTTTGCCGCTGGCATCCGGACCTTCGAATACGAGTACGGTCGACACGCCTTTATCGAAGGCTTTGCGGCCCAGTTCGCCAAGTTGCGACTGGTATTCTTTCAGGTTCTTTTTGTAGTTTCTTTTTGCGACCGTCTGCGAATAATCCAGCCCGTCGAAGACTGTGGTGAAGTGAGATGGCGTCGGCACGTCAACTTGTGGTGCCACCGAACCGGATGCTGCCTGTCGCTCATGCACTTCCAGGTGACGCGACAGTTCGGCGGCGATGATTTCGCCAACCCTGAGATGTCGATACTTCGGATCAGCGCCCTCGATAATGTTCCACTGTGCACCGCCCCTGTTGGTTCGCGTAATGATCTGCTCGGCCGCCTCGACGAAATCGTGATAGCGCTCATGATTCTTCCAGTCACCCTCGGTCACCTTGTAGCTCTGCAATGGATCGGCCGAGAGTTCGTTGAGGCGTGCTTCCTGTTGCTCCTGGCTCAGATGCATCCAGAATTTGAGGATCAATGCACCGTCGTCCACAAGCGCGTTCTCGAAGCGAATGATCTCGGAGAGCCGCTGGTCGAATTCGAGCTCGTCGATGCCGCCGTAGACCCTGCCCATAAGTGGACGCGAATAGCGGCCGCTCAGGAACAGCCCGATTCGGCCTTTTGGTGGCAGATCGCGCCAATAGCGCCAGAATCGTGGTCGGGCCTTTTCTTCCTCCGTCGGCGCCCGGTACCCGATGGATCGCAGCCAGCGCGGATCCATCCATTTGTTCAACACGTTGACCGTCGAGCCCTTTCCGGCGCCATCCACTCCCGCGAAGTCGATAAGCACCGGAAAACGCGCCAGTTCGAGCGTGCGATACTGCAGGACTAACAGCCGCGTCCGCAGTTCTTCCTGGCGTTCCTTGAATTCGGATTGGCTGACTCGTTGCCCTAATTCTGCTGCATCAAACATGGTCTGTGTTCCGTATGCTGGAAATGCCGTGCACTCGTGCAAGAAGGGCATTGTACCTTGCCAAATCTGAGACTGCTTACCGGGAAAACATCCGCTGGAAATCGGCGGCTGGCCTGAATGGCCACGTATTTCGAACCAAGGATCAGCACACAATTGCGACAGTAGACTTGGATGTACTTTACTTTGTCTGCCGCCGATCCAATACAACACTGCGCGCGGATCGTCGATGGTAACGACGCAAGTGACCTCCCCGATAGTGTCGCAAAATTACTTGTGCCTATTTGCCTGCGTCCCCACACTACCGTGGGTGGCGCTCGTAGAGACATTTCACGGATTCTCTTTTTGAGGATCACCGCGAGACACGATCCGATGATAGATGGCCAGCACGATATCGGTTAACGCTATGAGTAGCAGCGTTACAACCCAGAGCCTGATGAAGGAGTTCATGTAGTTGACCCAACCCCTGTACGTTAGCTGACTGTCCGGATGATCATAAGGCCAATCGGCAGCCCCGAACATCGCGCTCCCGAACGTGCCGACGAACAAGAGAAAGAGAAGCGCTGCAAGAACAAGATAGAGCAGGTAGCCGACCTTTCGAACTGTACGATTTCTTATCGTAAGAGAGGTGCCTAATGCACCGAGTCCGAGGACAATGGGGACCAGGAATTGCATCGGGATCGGCGCCCCGTCGTGTGCTGGCAACGCAGAATATGTTTGCCAGTTTATTGACAATCCCGTGGTGAAGATCGTGAGCTTGGCGACGGCAGCGAGGATAGTCGCCAGAGGACGCTTTTGCGCAGCGTCCAACGCCGATGATTTTCTCTCTTCGTTTGCCAAATCTTATTTACCTGGCCCTGCCAGTGCCGACGCCAAATCGAATAACTTGAGAATTACGATGACGTTTCAACACAAAAAATCAGGGCGATGTCCGCTCCGAATGTCGCCAGTTCATAATAAGTCTAGCACGCACCGAATGGCGCCTATTACGAGAGAAGTGCTGGAATTACGGTGTTTTTTTTCGTCCTATTAGTCGGCGGCCATGTTTGGTCCTTGGAGTTTACCGAGAGCATGGAAAGGCGAAGCCTCAGCCTATATGCAGATTTACTTCTTGGTTATGTCCGCCGGGGTTGCGGCGCAGGCATAAATATCAGGCAGCGAGGATTAACCGGTGTTGCCACGAATCGAAGGTATGTATATTGCACGACAAGCATACGGCGCTTACAGATAACCAAGGCACCTACGATTACAATCTTGACTTAACAAGAAAGACGGGCAGTGTCAGTGGTCCACGCATTGACGGGAGATGGCCGTATTTCGGCTGGGAGATTGAAGGCGTTTTGTTTGTGACATGCTTGCATTCATGACGAATATTGTTTGCGTCTAACGGAAGGCCGGATCGCGTAGAATAAGGAGAGATTACCCAATGAAAGATCCCCATCATGCCGATCTCGACCGGCGGGGCTGGTGGCAACTGGCGAAGGTCCGCGGAGGAACGGAGACTGACCAGCATAACTATTTGGTCCTTGTCGCCTGGCTGATTGTCTGGGCGGTAGTCTTCTTGCTTGCGACGTGGGTTCTTCAGGAGGATATGGGATTATCAACTCCTGTGAAGTGGCTGTTGGCGGTTATACCGACCGCATTCGCTATCATTGCCCTGTTCGCTTATCTGCGATTTTTACGTATGGGAAATGAGCTATTGCGGCGAACGCAATTAGACGCGCTAGCGCTCGGCTGCGGCGCAGGAGTACTTTTTGGTATCGGTTATCAATTGTTTGAGCATGTCGGCGCGCCATCGATGCAAGTGAGCCACATCATCATTGTAATGACGTGCGGATGGGTCGCGGGACTGTTGTTGGGCATGAGGCGCTACTGGTAAGGCGCCGACTATACTTACCAGGAGTGGCTCAAGTCCGGATCAGCAATCTAGAAGCGCAAGACTCGAAGCAGATTCGAGTAATCGTCGGTCCAGAGTCTTAGGCCTGTTGGAGCATCAAGTTGTTTCGCGCCATTGACGCCGCTCAAGAGGTCCTTTGCCAGCTCGTTCCTTGATGCCAGAATAAAAGTGCTGGTCCTTTCGAACGGCCTGCTTTCACGCCGCTCGTTGAAAACTTCCCAGGCGACCCAGTTACGGTGTTCTGCGAGACGACCCAGTATCGGCCTGAGGTCGATATACCGATTACTTATATGGAACGCCATCAGCCCATCTTCCTTCAATACGCGTTCATACAGAGCTGCGGCCTCATTGGTTAGCAGGTGAACAGGCACAGAGTCACTGGAGAAAGCGTCGAGAACCAGTATGTCGTAGGTAGCGTCTTCGATGTCCCTCAGCGTTAATCTCGCATCGCCGAGCACAACATCAATTTTCGGAGGGCATCCATCCAGAAATGTGAAGTACTGTCGTGCGACCTCTTCAACCACTGGATCGATTTCGAAAAACGTAACGTGATCTTCTGGCCTTCCCATACAGGCAAGAGTGCCGGTCCCGAGGCCTGTGATGCCTATCGAAACCGGACCGCTCGCACTTATGTGAGGTTGGGTGATTTCCTCGAGTATCTTGTAGTAGCTTTGGACGCTGAGCGCCGATTCCGGATCTTTAGCCTGTAAGCC
>Ga0224504_10001194_pt1 | contig 11651 bp, 10 predicted proteins | sample SF_Oct11_sed_USG_3_FD_170160 | JGI IMG/M metagenome (GOLD analysis project Ga0224504, IMG submission 170160) | Sediment microbial communities from San Francisco Bay, California, United States - SF_Oct11_sed_USGS_24 | ecosystem: Environmental > Aquatic > Marine > Sediment | place: USA... | reverse complement strand
ATTGCATATGTTCACCAAGTTCTTGTTGGCATTGACTCTGGGTACTCCCAGGAGGGCCGACCTCGCGCAGTATCACCCGGGACGCCGAGACAGCGCAACAACAACTGGGACAGGGATCCCGTCTTTCACGTTGAACATTGGGCAAACGCTCCAAACGACGGAGACTTGTTACAATCGGAGGGCAGTTTCATGGACTGGCAATGGGAATTCAACCTAAGAGAGGTTTGCCGTCCAAGCCCAGTCTTCTTTCGAGACACTGTGATGCTCGACGGCCCTGCAGAAACTGACGACGCGCTGCGTCTTTTCGTGGTTGGCTCGTATGAGGATGTGTTGCCAATCCCACACGAACCCCGCATCTGCAATCGAGCGGGCAAGGATAGGAAAGATTGCATCAGCATCAATCTCGTCGTGATGAATACAGGCTACAAGATTGTCGATGCCATCGACGACTTCGACATTGACATTTGCAAATGCACGTGGGATGGGCACAAATTCAGAATCTCAAGTCTAAGGAACACCTTCGAGCAACGCACAGAGCTCACGTCAAGCCTGGAGGTGAACGACATGCTTCAATACGCAGCAGGCATTGCAAAACAAAGCAAGAAATCGTTCCAGGCGATGCTGCGTGAGACGCTGGACAACGAGGGTGTGCTGGACGACGAGGGCGACGAACAGGCCCAAACGTTGCCCACCGAGGTCCGAAGCTTCGAGCGTGAGCTCTTGTTGAGCGAGGTCAAAAGCATCGAGCGTGAGTTGAAGAACACCCCACGCACCAACGGTTGGTGTTCAAGCTTGGAACTAATTGTGGACACGCTGGGCGTCTTCTCGCCATCATTGGACGACAATCTGCCCCTTGGGGTTCTGTCTCTTGTGAAGCAACTGAGATTGATGTCATTGGAAAATGTTTTGTCGCCTAGGTTAGTTTGGGCCGATGACCTTTACGCCACACACAACTTGATTGTGAAACGCTACAATCGACTTCTGAAATACAAAACCCGTGGGATCGACATCACACCGTTTCCAACGGTCAGTGCCGCCATGAGGACCTTGCCTTTGTCATTCGCACAATTGGAATCGGATGACGAAGAGGCTGGCGACCCCGAGAACTACGACTGGTGGCCAAGGGATGAGTTTGAGGTGCAAAGTCCAGACATGGTCGTTTCTCGCATCGACCAAGAGCAAGAAGAGCAATTTGCGGCAAACGAGATGAAGAGACGGTCGGCTTATTTCGCATTGTTGAGGCAGGTTAAGACAGGGTTAAATAGCGGTTAACATAAAGCCAGTGTATTAATTTACATGCAGTGGCGGAGGACAATCCGGATAAGTTTTATCCTCCAAAAAATACGTCTGAACGTCGCCTTTGCCTTTAGTACTAAGCCTGCTCGGGAGGAATTCGAAATGTAGCCGTCTCCCCGGATCTTCAGAACCGGCATGCACTAGGTCTGCTCTCCCAATAAAAGCATGATGCGGTAATAGGTGAACCCGTGAAAGTTTGCCATCTTTTTTAACAATAATGCTTTGACGTTCTTCGCCGAGAGGAAAGATCACAAAAAAGCCTTCACCAGAATCCGTGACTTGTTTGTTGTAATCATTGTGACACTGTTGACGAAATGCACCGGGTGCGGTTGTTAACTCGTTGGCATTCTGCAAAAAATGATCAGGTTTGTTCAGAGCCTCTTGAAGTATGCGTTCAAAGCTGTCGCGCATCTGAAGCCAATGTGGGTTATTGGAATGAACCGATCGTTGCGTTCTCTTTCTGTCGGTGAAGGACTCATTGCTCATTGGGAAAAAATTCAGCTCGTCTCGCTTAACTTGAGACAGAATACTTGTATAGAGATCATAGGAGCAGTTGAACAAATATCGGCATTGCGTTCTGATGTGGTTGGGTAGGTCGCTCAGGTTCTTCGACACTTCATTGTTGATTGCAACAAAAGAGTAATGAAGATCGCCTGTCCCGCATTCCCCCCCCTGCATTTTGGCGACTCTAGCTTTGCTTTGCTTTCTCTTGTCACAACTCTCGTATGACTCTCCTCCATGCCTCTTGTCGACCCCCCCTTTTATGGCTTGATTGGTGCAATTTGTACGAACCGAGCGATGCACACAATTGTCCGCCCCACACTTGCAAGTGAACCACAACTTTGTCAGGTCATTATGGTATTGGTATGTGAGTTCATCGCCCTCCTGAACATCCGTGGCTGCCACGAACCCTACCCTCGTGTATCCATCTACCTCTCGTATGATAGTCTCTACGTTTCCACCATCACAACAGTGATTGATGTACCGACAGTTGCTGCCCCCCGCATCAGCAGAAATGACGTACGTCTGGCTATCTGGTTCGGGTGTCGTAATTACCATGGTGTACTTAGACCCCACAGGGACCTTTCCCTTAGATTCATTTTCCAAGGTCACCGTTCCCTTGTATTCGTCTATAAATGTGCCCTGTGGAATGGACGTCGCTGCCACTACACGTCTTTCCCACGTGCCTCCTGTTTTCCGAACTTCAACCTTCACCTCTCCCCTAGTGAATGCGTTGTCCTTAGCACTGTTCCGAATGAGTTGGTTCTTGCAGTCATTCATACGACACGAGTCTCCACACTCTATTCCCTCTCTCACGTTGATTGCGTGCTCGCAGTGCACAGGGCATTCGGTTGGATTGTTGATTGTGGAGCGGGGTGCTGCACGTCGCCCACTGGGCAAGGAAGTGCAACAATACGGAGACTGATGCGTGCAACACTTGTCGCCCGCACTGTCGTCTTTGTCTCTTCTCGCCACCTCGTCTATCACTCCCTTCGAGTATGTGTTTGTGGCCACCACCGTGTGTTTCTCTTCTGTCCGCCTTGACCTCCTCTTTCTGACTGCTGCCGAAAACTGCAGTTTAACATGGGCACCCGACGCCTTTGCTCTTATTTTTTGTCGGCGCCATTTCGTTTGGGCTCTTGTCTCAATGATGTTGCCGTCATCGTCCTGTTTGGGTGCTATGTAGTAATTAGTATAAAAATCGCCATGTTTGCGGCGTAGATCCTGTTTTAGCACGGCTTCGTGTTGCAAGAATCTATCCAAGCCCGAGCCCGTTTTGGGGGACGGGAGCCGTAAGCCCATGACAGCCTGTGCAGGCCGCGAATGAATGTTTTACTAATATAACATTTAGACGGGCCACTGCCGGGTGTCGTCTACCTCGGTCATTTAGAGAGAGGGAGGTTGGGAATGGTAGTACCATACCTACCTATGCTCTGTTTTTGGGCGCGTTGGAACCAGTACTACTCAATTCCAACTTGCCACCAAGCTCCTAACGCATCCTTCCGGAGGCTTGCCGACTCTAACAAACCTCTTGAACTCCTTTTTGCTGGATTGTGCCTGAGCACCATTCCATCGCGCTCTTCCACCTTGACTTGAGGTTCGAGTAGGTAGGTACTTGTCAGAAGATTCCTTTAATTCGCAGCCATGAAGAACAACAGAAATCTATCTGAGGTTGCGGTGAGGGGATGCGCATTTGGTCCTGGTTGTGCTCATCAGCTCTTTAGAGGTTGTAAAACATCTCTGGTGTCAGTCGAGTTTTCAGACAATCAATGGGGGGGGGAGAACGATTGGCAGTGTCATCGAAGCATTGAGCATGCATACTGAGCTAAAAAAGCTTCAGCTTAACTCGGCGAATGTTGGACGAAGTGAATGCATTGCATTGGAAAATCTTCTGCGCCTGGTAACTAAGCTGCACCAGCTTAGTCTCTTTGACAATGAAATTGATGATGAAGGGGTAGATGCTTTGGTGGGTGCTCTTGCCAATAGCAGGCTGAGTGTTTTGTCTCTTTCATGGAACCAAAACATTACAACCAGAGGATGGCAGAGCCTTGCCGCTCCGCTGGAAAATCCAAAGTCTAATTTGGAGGAGCAGCTCCATTATTCACAGAACAACATCGGTAATGAAGGGGCGCTAATTTTTGCAAATGCACTGATCAGCAATCACAAACTGAAGACTTTGAATCTTGCAGATAACGGTATCACAGCTGAAGGATGGTCCAACTTCTCAACAGTTTTATGTGACACTTCCAGCATCAACAACACGTAAGGGGGGGGGGGGGGGGGGTGAAAGGGATTCAGGATACCAAGAGGCAAGGAGAAGCCAGGCTGAATGACACGAGAAGGACAGATGTAAGTCATTAGGTGACCTCTTTTAACAAAACATTATCAACCCCCAGGCTCGAAGGACAGGTCCCAATTGCGCTGGCACAGTCAGGCCGTCCCACTCCTGCCCACCCCTACCCACCCACAACCACATACGACGCCAGATTGCTTCAACTTCAGGTGCTGCCGCGCCAGGGGCAGTCCTCGAGCATTTCACGCCCTTTCTCCGCAGACCCGAAGAAACTCTCGAGAAGGTCATCCTGGTTCATCACGGCATTCTTCTCGTTGCCATTTTCAAACACGTACTTGACGACCTCCGCCACGTCTTGGTCGAGAAGGAAGTGCGAGAGCGGCTTCAATCCGCTCGAATTGGCCTCGGACACGTCGCCGCAGAAGATGTATTCGGGTTTGTGCTTTTGGGCCTTGAATTCTTCTGCCTGCTGAGCGAACTCGTTTAGCGCCTTGGTGATATGCTTCCCGATGGACTTGGCAGTGCCGTCTTCTGCGGCGGTCACGAAGCAATCCCATCCATATGAAGCGTTGTGGCTGCCTTGAAGCACCTTGTTGGCAGCAAGATCCTTCCTGTCGCGCCGAGAGTAGATCCCATGGATCTTCCACTTTTTGTCCAGCTCCAAATCGGCGACTTCTTTTAGGTAGTAATTCTTGAACGGCTTCACGTAAGAGCCTTCTAATCCACTGGGCTTCGAGGACCAGGTGACGAAGATGCCATCAGCTTCGGTGGAAGCGGTGTAGACTTTCTGTGCCCACTTGCCTTTGCTCGTGTTCATCATGGGTCCGGCGGGTGGCGACCATTTTGCTTTGCCCTGGGCTTGGGCAACTTTCTTGGGCGTGGCAATTGATTTGGGAGGCATTGCAGCAATGTGAATGTTCAGAGCCTGATCCTTATCCCGGAACTGAAGTCAAGAAGTCTTTGCAAAAAAGAACTCTATGAAAGTTATGTGTGCACTCTCGGGTGATGGCAGACCAGGTGAAGCCCAGGAAAGGAGGCTCTGCCACTCGGTCTGTGCTAGTCCTGGTCTGCCTGGGAAATAGGGCTCTGCACCGCTCGGTCTGAGCTGGTCCTGGTCTGGCAGGTCCTGGTCTGCGCAGGGTGGGTCCTGGTCACTTGGTCTGTGCTGGTCCTCATCGCTTGGTCTGCCCTGGTCCTGGTCGGTGGGAAAGCCCACCCTGCCAGCCTGGGAAAGAGGGCTCCGCCACTCGGTCTGTGCTGGTCCTGGTCTGCCTGGGAAAGCTCGCTCTGCCACTCGGTCTGTGCCGCTCGGTGTCGGTCTGAGCTGGTCCTGGTCTGCCTTCGTGCCCGATGACAAAGCCCCTCTGCCTGGACTGGCCCCAAATGTTCCCAGCTTGCATTTTGCCTCCTCGCAGAACACTCAAGTTCAAGCAAAAAAGGTGCCCGAGAGCCGCGTCGCCGAAAACAAGTTCACAAGAAGCATTGCAACTTGCCACATCGGAAAGGGCGTCCTCGGCATGGTGACAATGCACAGGATTTTGTTGGATTCACTCGTTGGTGCCAAAGTGCTCGTTCCAGAGAACTGGTGGGTGAATGCGAGTACAGGTAAACATCTTAAGGGCTCCAAGCTGTGGAAGGGTGAAATCGTTTGCATCGATTGCACTTCTCAGGGGCAACCGCTTTTTTTCTTCGAATGTTGCGAGGAAGACAGCGATGGTCCGTACCCCATGGAGGTTTCTCATTTTTTGAAGTTTTGGGACAGACCGAGGGGTAGACCGAGGGGCGGAGCCCTCTTTCCCAGGCAGGCGGACGGTGTTTGAATAGGCAAGGATAGTGGGGGACACAGAACTCGGGTTGTTCGAGGGGCGCGTCAATGGACAATGGAGGTTATTAGTTCCAAGAACGAATCGTTGCTCGGCCCTGGTGTGACAGTATAACGAACGAATAAAGCTAATGCCGCTAGGGATCTCGTGTGTTATTGTCCGTTCATTTTATATAGCTTCAGATGGACGACTCCGTGGTCGCACACAGAATAGAATGTCTTCTTCAGGGAACAAAGCCTTTTACTGAAAGTTATCCGTCGGCACCACACATATCGGCGACGGAAGCATTTTGTCAATCCTTCTCTTTCTCTTCATTTTTGGATGCAGCCATCTTCTCACACTTCCTTTGCAATTGCATATCTTTTTTATCTTCGCACTTCATTCCTTTATTCCCCGCTAAATAATCGTCGAGGCGAAGCTCCTCGAAGGATTTATCTTCATGCGGCGGCATGGCTGTGATGGCCTGATAACCCATCGTGTGTTTTATTGTCATTTGAGAAGGAATTGTTGATGTGCCCACCACTCTTCTCACTGTCTTCTGGGTAGGAGCAGTGTTGCTGGTGGCATATGCATCGTCATCTACTTGGTTCATAGGTGCGCCTCCTAGCGATGAGAACATTGGTTCCTGCACCCTACAGGCGGATTCCTTCGTATTTGCGCCCCTGGTTGCTGTCCTGGGAAATGAAAGAGGGCTCCGCCCCTCGGTATGTGCTGGTCCTGGTCTGGTCCTGGTCTGTGCTGGTCCTGGTCTGCATGCCCATGGGTTTGTGACCACTGAAATTGAGAAAGCCTGCTCTGCCTGCCTGGGAAAGAGGGCTCTGCCCCTCGGCGAGAAGGGCCCGCCGAAGGCCCCCATCCCACCTGCATTGCCCCGAAACGGGCCCAGGGGGTGTGACATTCCATTCTGTGAAAGGCTCTGCCGCTTGGTCGGCGCTGGTCCTGGTCTGCCTGGGAAGGAGGGCTCTGCCCCTGTTTTGGTTTGCTTTTTCACTTCTGTATAATTGCAAAATCTATACGCCGGGCCAGATCATCAATAGCTCCGGAATCGACAAGAATCACATGATCTTGTGGACCAAAAAATTCATTTCGGCTCGAGGACCTCCAGTCGAGTCAGCCCCGCAACTGGTCAATGTGGCGCCCCAGGCAGCGGAGCACAACACAGCGGACTCTGACCCACCCAAAGGAACGACAAGGAAGGCACTGGATGCAGATGCAATCTGGAAGACGTTTTCGAGACTGGATGCAATGGACGATGAAATTGAGGCGGCAGCCACCCTATGCGGGCTTCGAAGGATGAACAACCAGCCAGCACTGACTGAAGCCTCCTTGGCAGGAGAAGCGGCAGTGGACACCGCTTCCCGCCCTGTCGTTGTTGTTGCCTCCGACGCCCAAGTTACGGCTGGTGCAACAACCAAACACAGGAAGAAGAACGACGATGCAGAGCTGGATGAGAATGAGAAGGATGCACTGGATGCAATGTGCGACGCCATTTTTGGACACGAAGATGGCACTGAGTCTATTGATGCTGCCGCTCTTGCTTTGCACTTTGCTGATGGACCCATTGTGGAGAATGTCCTGACAGAGGACCTGCTCTGGAGGACAACCATGGACGCATTGGCCTTTGGACACCCATGATTGGCGCCGCAAAAAGCTGCCAAGATGCACGACACTTACGAATGCATAGGCAATACAAATCTTAAAGCATTCTTTTAGGCCCAAGAGCCACCCATGCCTATTGCATTGGGCGCTCCTAGCGGCTGCACCTCCCTCGAAACCCTCTCTCTGATGTTGCTCCCGCTAATTCAAATGTACGCCTCAAGACTCTCGCCATCCACGAATTTAGTGTTTCCAATCCATTTACCTATCGTTACCGTAGAAACTGACAAAGAAGAATTCCTTCCATCTCTATTATGCGAGATAGGAATCCAGTCAACTTCATTCAATGTGTCAACTCGATCTGGGGGCGTTTTCGTGCCTGGTGAATCATCCTGGTCAAAACTTCCATGTGGAGTTACTAATTCCGAAGCCATGGCGACTGTTTCGGTCTGAGAGGAAAGACAGCTCTCGATCTTTCTCGCAGTCTTAACACTAACTTGCATGAACGAGTTCCAGTCCACTTCTTCGATTGGAAGGCTGTTCATAAACCCATACATCGTATGTGCCATTCCAAGAAAGCGCTCAAGGAGTCCTCGAAAGTTTAGCTCGACTCCATCCTCTTCGGCGGCCAAGGCCGAGGGGGGTGGGACGAAGATACGTGCCTGCAACAACGACGACGAACTGGCAAGGTTGTTTCTCGACTCGCAAACGCCAATGCAAAACTTCGCGTAGGCGGACAACGCACCCGCCAGACTACAGGTATTTGTAGCTGATAACGGCGCTGTATGGCAGCGTTGCAAAATTAGCCCACACAATTGTAATGAAAGGCTCATGACATTCATAGAACACGCGCGAAGGACTCCATCGATTCCGCTTGCACTTTGTTTGTACAGCGTGGACGCAGGCACTACATCCGTTTGCGCAAGCGCCATCGTTCACGTTGCTTGAGGCAAGACCTTTATCGGTCAGGACCACAATCCCCAACCAGAACGGTTAGAAGCCAAGAACCCTGCCTGGGAAACAAATGGTTTTGCACCTAAGTAAGTAGTTGCCATCTGCTCTATTCTTGTCCAGGAAGCGGCCGGAGGCAAGTCAGAAAAGGAGTTCTCGGTCTGCCTTGGTCTGTGGTCTGTGGTCTGGTCAGCGCAACAGCTGCCCTTGCTGCCGACGTGGTTTCTCGGGGCAGACCAGCGAAAAAGACTAAAATAGCTAATAAATGTGGGTTAAGAACAAACCAACCAACCCACTCTTTCATAAAACGCCATAGCACAATGTCGAGCTTCCAAGTGCAGTCCTCTGACGAAACTTGCAGTCTCATAACACACCACGCAAAGTGGGTGTTGCATCACGCGGGACAATTGGAAAAACAACTGTGTAAATTTCCAGTCAATGTCGATAGGACGCCTCAACTGCTTTCGGAGGCTTGTTGCAGTCAGGGGCAGGTTGCCACCACTACCACCGCCTCAAGCCCTTACACTTACTCCGCAAATGCAGCGCCTATTATCGACTACGAGTGGTCTGGAGACATGATCGAAACGCCTTCTTGCACGCCTCCACTGCACGAGACGGCTTCTTGCAATCGGGGGCAAGCACAACCAACGCAGCCAACGGTTGTGTGTGTTCCTCCAACCCACTGTTCCAGATTTGAACTCCTGACGAACGCCGCGAACAGCGTTCAGCAGTCGCCCCGTGCAACTGCCACAGACAACACAAAACTAAAGTCCGATTTTTCAGACGATGTCGCCCCGGCCACTGACGCTCCAAAACGCCGTACTAAGACTACTAAGAACAGAAGCGGCGCGGGATGGAATGGGTGCAACTTGTTCAAAAGTCACATGAAGCATGTCACCATGAAACGTGAACAGGCCCTTGATGTGTACGAATATGTAAAGCACCTGTCCTCCGCCGGGACGCCCTATACGCCAAGGAAAAGGAAACACCGCAAAACGTTGTGGGGAGAGGGGTCTAACCTAAATAAGATTGGTTCGTTCTTGGTAGACCAGTGGAAAGACTTGAGCGACGAACAAAGGCTGATTTACAACAGACAGGCCCAGCTGATTAAGGTCGTTAATAAAAGTCGTTAATATTCACGCATGATGCGGAAAGATACGCTGGGTGTTTTCGCCACGTGACCAAGGCTGTCGGGCACCTTTCAAACCAGCGGAATCGGTTCGCTCATCTAGCATTCCTCGTGATCATTTGTTTAGGACTTAACTAAGCCATATCTTTTGTAGGAACCACTGCACACCTCCTTTCCTCTCTTGCTCTCTTTGCGCCATGCCTCGTCACCAGGACCTAGGGGAGCGGTATCACGACGCCTGTACGAGGGATATCACACGTTGTACTCATCAGATATTAACAAACCGGGTGTCTGTGGAATCCTCACGCGCCCGTCGTTCTTATTAACGGCGGCCGCTTTCCGCACGTACTAGTTTGGTGGTTCATCTTTGTTGTTTTCAGATTCCCCTTAAGGTAGAATCTCCTAACTCTTTTTATTCGTTACTTTTATTATTTGGCGGGAAACTTTTGGCCCGAAGGTGACCCCAGCATTGCCCCGAAACGGGCCCAGGGGGTGTGACTTCCATTCTGTTCTCTGCCACTTGGTCTGCCCTGGTCCCGGTCTGCCTGGGAAAGAGGGCTCTGCCCCTCGGTCTGTGCTGGTCCTGGTCTGTGCTGGTCCTGGTCTGTGCTGGTCCTGGTCTGCCTTTGTGCCGCTCTGCCACTTGGTCTGCCCTGGTCCCGGTCTGCCTGGGAAAGAGGGCTCTGCCCCTTGGTCTGTGCTGGTCCTGCTGGTCTTGCTGGTCCTGGTCTGCCTTTGTGCCGCTCTGCCACTTGTCCTGGTCTGCCTCTGCCCTTGTTTCACCACCTCCTTGCTTTTCATAGCTGCTTGTCAGTCTCATAAATCCAAAAGACCCTGCATCAAGGAGGTGCCACTTAAGCTCTCTGTGGCTGTGGATTGTTCCAAGGCAGTGATGTGTGTGGAGACCTATAGCCACCTTAGTCCCCGGGGTCGCATCAACAACATTGAAAGGGATGTCGAAAAGGAGCGCAAAGAAGCCATTGCATGATTCCACCAAGTTTGACGCAATGGCATCTAAACCAGACGCCGAGCACACGGAATTGGATGAGGCGGCATCTCAAAAACAGCTGCTCGGGGGCGGAGATGAAGACATGGATGAGCCACGCTTCATTTTTGTGAAATTGCCAGATTCCAGGCTAATCACGGTTCCATTTCATCGCTTGAGCACCGTGCTCTGCATTGCCACTGCACCCCTGCTGACCAAAACGCCTCCTTGCAAGCCTCCACTGCACGAGACGGCTTCTTGCAATCGGGGGCAGGCACAACCAACGCAGCCAACGGTTGTGTGTGTTCCTCCAACCCACTGTTCCAGATTTGAACTCCTGACGAACGCCGCGAACAGCGTTCAGCACTCGCCCCGTGCAACTGCCACAGACAACACAAAACTAAAGCCCGATTTTTCAGACGATGGCGCCCCGGCCACTGACGCTCCAAAACGCCGTACTAAGACTACTAAGAACAGAAGCGGCGCGGGATGGAATGGGTGCAACTTGTACAAAAATCACATGAAGCATTGCTGGATGAAAGGTGACCAGGCCCTACTTGATGTGCACGACTATGTAAAACAACACCTGTCCTCCGCCGGGACGCTCTACACGCCAAGGAAACACCGCAAATCGATGTGCACCGTTGGCTGCAAACCATCCACATTGGACCTATCGAAGGGAGAGGGGTCTAACCTAAATAAGACTGGTGCGTTCTTGGTAGACAAGTGGAAAAACTTGAGCGAAGAACAAAGGCAAATTTACAACAAAGAGGCCCAGCTGATTAAGGTCATTAATGAAAGTCATTAATATTCACGTGTGATGCGGAAAGATAGCTGGGTGTTTTCGCCTCGGACCAATGCTGTCGGGCACCTTTCAAACCAGCGGAATCGGTTCGCTCATCTAGCATTCCTCGTGATCATTTGTTTAGGACTTAAAACTAAGCCATGTCTTTTGTAGGAACCACTGCACACCTCCTTTCCTCTCTTGCTCTTTGCGCCATGCCTCGTCACCAGGACCTAGGGGAGTCTGCACCTGGCCCCCGGGCAGGGCTTGTCTATATTTGATAGCAACAAACT
>Ga0224504_10001193_pt1 | contig 11657 bp, 10 predicted proteins | sample SF_Oct11_sed_USG_3_FD_170160 | JGI IMG/M metagenome (GOLD analysis project Ga0224504, IMG submission 170160) | Sediment microbial communities from San Francisco Bay, California, United States - SF_Oct11_sed_USGS_24 | ecosystem: Environmental > Aquatic > Marine > Sediment | place: USA... | reverse complement strand
GACAACTGTAACTACAGCCGCCGCATTCGATACAATCCATAGCGCAGTACTCTTCTGTCTCCGCCACCAGATCGCGACGCGCGTAAGCGGCGATGGTGGTCGGCAGCAGGTGCATCGGGCAACCCTGCACGCAGCGCGAGCAACGGATGCACGGCCCTTCTTGCTGCTGCACGACATCCTCTTCGCGCAACAGCAGCAAACCGGAGGTGCCGCGCACTGCCGGAGCGGTGAGGTCGGTCTGGGCAAAGCCCATCATCGGCCCACCGAGGATAATCTTGCCCGGTTCTTCACTCATGCCGCCGCAAACATCCACCAGATGCGACAAGGGCGTACCGATACGGATGCGCAAGTTCTTCGGTTCGCTCACCGCCGGGCCGGTCACAGTGCAGACCCGCTCAATCAACGGATGGCCATGGAGAATCGCATCGGTCACCGCCGCTGCGGTGGACACGTTATGCACCGCCACCCCAACGTCCATCGGCAGACCGCCGGAAGGCACTTCACGCCCGGTGGCGGCGACAATCAACTGTTTCTCGGCGCCCTGCGGGTACTTGACCTGCAACGGCATTATTTCCACCGGAGCGCCTTCGCATTCGGCTTGCAGCAATTCGATGGCGTCGGGCTTGTTGGCCTCGACCCCAATCACCACCCGTTCCGCCGCGTAAATGTGACGCAACAACGCAATGCCTTGCAGCATGCGCTCGGTATCTTCCAGCATCAAACGATGGTCTGCGGTCAAGTACGGCTCGCACTCAACACCGTTGAAGACCAAGGTGCGTATCTTCTTCTCCGGCGGAGGCGACATCTTGACGTGCGCCGGGAAGGCCGCTCCGCCCATGCCGACCACACCGGCCAAGCGCACCAGCTCGACCATATCTTCAGGGGGTAGTTGCGCCGGGTCAGCGCCTGCCAAATCATCCGACCAGCGATCTTCGCCATCAGGACGAATCACCACCGCCGGCAGCATGCTGCCGGAAGGGTGCGGACGCGGCTCGACGGCCACCACTTCGCCAGAGGTCGAAGCGTGCACCGGCACCGAAACGAAACCTTTGGCGTCGCCGACCATCTGCCCCTTGGCCACCTGCTGCCCCTTCTCAACGCACGCCGTCGCCGGGGCGCCAATATGCTGGGACAAGGGGATGGTCAGCTCCTCAGGCAACGGGCAGTCTTCAATCGGCTTATGCGCTGACCACTGCTTGTTGTCTGGGGGATGTATCCCGCCGCTAAAGCTTTTTAGCCTATTACTCATAATTCAAACCTGGCGCTCATATCAATCGCCTCAAGCCGCGTTAGGCGTGTCGTCGTCAACGCCCGGCGCCTGGAAGCTGCTGCCCTGTGGGTAGCCTTCGGCGAAATCTCGAATGCAATGGGTGGGGCATTTTTCTATCGCCTCAAACGCCTCTTCATGTTCTTCGTAAACGACCTCGGCCAAAAAGCCCTCAATCTTGTAAGCTTGCGGCGCCGCCTTCTCGCAAATATGGCAACCGATGCAGCCGATCTGGCAGTACTTGCGCACCAGAGCGCCCTTATCGCGGCTGTTGCACATAACGTGCACGCTCGCCGCCAACGGCGTCATGCGAATAGTCTGGCGCGGGCAAACCGCAACGCACTTGCGGCAGCCGGTGCACTTATCACGGCTAATCACCGCCAAACCGTCAGCAGTAATCTCAATCGCATCGAAGGGACAAACGCGCTGGCAAGAGCCAAGGCCAAGACAGCCGCCGGGGCAGGCTTTTGGGCCATCAGCGATCTTTTGCGCAGCGTTGCAATCTTCCAAACCGAGATAGCGGTACTTGTTGACCGCCGTTTTGTTATCGCCCTGGCAGAGCACCACCGCCACTTGCGGCGCAGTCTCCACCGCCTCCACGCCGAGGATATGCGCCAGCTTCACCACCAGCTCGGCGCCGCCAGGAGGGCACTGGTTCGGTTCGGCCTTGCCCGCCACCAGCGACTTAGCGTAACCGCCGCATCCAGGATATCCGCAAGCGCCGCAATTGGCGCTGGGCAGCACCTCCATAATCGCCGCTTCGCGCGGGTCAACCTCCACCGCGAACTTTTTGGCGACAAAGCCCAAAGCGATGGCGGAAACCAGGCCGATACAACCGAGACTTAAGATTGCTGCTAACATAGGTTACGAATTACCCTTTGACCAGTCCGGCAAAGCCCATAAAGGCCAACGACAACAGCCCCGCCGTTACCAGCGCAATGGCCGTTCCGCGAAAGCTCTGCGGCACCGCGCACAGCTCCAACCGCTCACGCAAACCAGCAAACAGCACCATGGCCAGCGTAAAGCCGCCCGCAGCGCCGATGGCGAAAACCACCCCTTCGAGGAAGGTGTAGTCCTTCTGGATATTCAACACCGCCAGACCGAGAACAGCGCAATTGGTTGTAATAAGGGGCAAGAAGATGCCCAAAGACTGGTAGAGCACCGGGCTGACCTTCTGCACCACCATCTCCACCAACTGTACCAGAGCGGCGATCACCAGGATAAAGGCGATGGTTTGCAGGTACTCGATGCCGAAGGGGATCAGCACGAAGTACTGGACAAACCAGGTCACCACCGTGGCCACGGTCATGACGAAAGTGACCGCCATGCCCATGCCAAGGGCCGTCTCCACCTTCTTCGACACCCCAAGGAAGGGGCAGATGCCGAGAAAACGCGCCAACACGAAGTTGTTGACGAAGATGGCGCTAACCAGTATGACGAAAAGATCGACCATAAACCCACGATTAGTTGAGCCTGAATCAAGGGGAGTTGCGCTAACTGCCGGCTACAACTCGCTGACCCAGGCCGAGGAACTATTAAACACGATGGCTGAATCTCCATTTATAAATCAAAAATCGTCAAAAAGTCAAACCCAATGACCGAAAAGCTTTTAGCTGGAGTTAAAAAGTGGCCAACACTCCCACGCCCCCCTGAGCCGCAACAAACAAAAACAATTCGCCGCATGAGAGCCCCTGAATTGAGATCGTCTCACACGAGCATTTTTAGCCCCGCTAAAAATATCACGATCCAACCCTCCCCCGACCCCCTGCGCTGGCTTGACAGCTTTCGGCAGCTATGTTAACAGACGGAGTTCACTCTAAGCTGTGCGAACAACAGCTTTTTAAGCATTAGGTATAAACGACAGAACTGACTGCCAATTTCAACTTACTTCCTTTAAGGAGCCGCACATGGACCGTCAACAATCCACCGAACTCTTCTCCCAGGCCAAACAAGTGATTCCCGGCGGCGTCAACAGCCCGGTGCGCGCCTTCAAATCAGTTGGCTGCGACCCGCTCTTTATCTCACGCGCCGAAGGCTCGAAGATTTTTGATGCCGACGGCAACGCCTATATCGACTACGTCGGCTCCTGGGGTCCGATGATTTTGGGCCACTGCCACCCCAAGGTGGTCGAAGCGATCCAGCAGACCGCCGCCACCGGCGCCTCCTTTGGCGCTCCCACCGCTCGCGAAACCGAGCTGGCCGAAATGGTCTGCGAAGCCTACCCCAACATCGAAAAAGTACGCATGGTCTCCTCCGGCACCGAAGCCACCATGAGCGCTATCCGTCTGGCCCGTGGCTACACTGGCCGCGATAAAATCCTCAAGTTCGATGGCTGCTACCACGGCCACGCCGACTCGCTACTGGTCAAAGCAGGCAGCGGACTGGCCACCTTCGGCGTACCGACCTCGCCCGGCGTTCCGGCAGACTTCGCCAAGCACACCTTAACTGCAACCTATAACGACCTGGAAGAAACCAAAGCCATGGCGGCGGCCAACAAGGGTGACATCGCTTGCATCATCTTAGAGCCGATCGCCGGCAACATGGGCTGCGTCGCTCCCAAGGCCGGTTTCCTCGAAGGCTTACGCGCTCTGTGCGACGCCGAAGGCATCGTGCTGATTATCGACGAAGTCATGACTGGCTTCCGCGTCGCCTACGGCGGCGCCCAAGAGCGCTTCGGCGTGCGCGGCGACTTAGTCTGCCTCGGCAAGATCATCGGCGGCGGCCTGCCGGTCGGCGCTTTCGGCGGCAAGCGCGAAATCATGGAGAGCCTCTCCCCCGATGGCGGCGTCTACCAGGCCGGAACCCTCTCCGGCAACCCGCTGGCCATGAGCGCTGGCATCGCCACCTTGAGCCTGCTTAAAGAAGAAGGCTTTTACGAGCAGATCGAAGAGAAGAGCGCCTACCTGTGCAAGGGCCTTTCCGAAGCCGCAGCAGCGGCCAAGGTTCCGACCTCGCTGCAACGCGTCGGCGGCATGTTCTGCACCTACTTCCAGCCGGAAGAGGTGTTCTGCTTCGCCGATGTTAAACCGGAGACGCCTGCCGTGTTCGGCAAATTCTTCCGCAGCATGCTCGATTCTGGCATCAACCTCGCTCCGTCTCAGTACGAAGCAGGCTTCATGAGCATCGCCCACTCACAAGACGATCTCGACGCCACTATCGAAGCGGCGAGCAAGGCTTTCAAGAGCCTGTAAGCTTCTAACGCCCAACTCATACAAAAGCCCGCTGCCGAATTCACGACAGCGGGCTTTTGTTCTTCCATTCGCAAACGGCTGAATACTTCACATGTGTTTTTCATCAAGGTAACCGCTAATATCTCCCAGTCCAACAATATCCTCAACGATGCCTCGCTCTGGAATCCCCAGATCATTCAACAGAAAAAACAGTTCGCCGTTACCAGTGTTAAACACTTCGGGATCGACTTTTGCTTGCAGCAAAAGGCCGGAGGAGGGGGAAGAACCTTGGGCATCAAGGGTCTCAGGCGCCAGCACGTCAATAAGGATTTCGCTCATGCCCTTACTGGAGAAGGTGGGGATTCGTAGCTGGGTTCCGATAACCAACGGGCCGTAAACGCCCATGCGCAGATTATAGAAAGCCGTCAAAATGTCCACCGGCTCAAGATTCTTCGCAATGTCAAAAACCTTACCTGGGCGGTAGACGCCGTCTCGCGACTTTTCCTGGATGACTTCACTCTTTTCGTAATCAAAGCGATAACGCTTGCCACGATCCTTCCATTCGCCATCTTTGCGTTTGAGGATGCGTGAGGTATGTTCAAGACTGCGCATTGAGCCATCTGGACAAAGCTCCATCAGCGAAGAGTATTCCTGAGTGCGCTCACTGGTCAGCCATGCGGCCACCCCCAAAGTTCGGCCAATCAGCTCTGCGCGAAAGACATTGGGTCGCTCCGTTTCCGTAAGCCGCAACTCCCCAGCCGCCAAGCCGTCAAAGAAGAGGAAATCGATGGCGTAAGTATAATCTTCGCCAACGAAGTCGCGAATATTCGCTTTGAGGGCAGCGGGTTGAACTTCTGCCGAACTGGCCACGCCGGAGCAGAGCAAGAGAAGCAAAAAGAGCAGGAGAAAGAGCCGAAGAGAGCGTATGGGCATCATCCAAACCTTGGTTGATAAATATAAGCCAACGTGATGGCGACGAACAACAGTTTGAATTCTATCATCATACCGAAGGCCGCGTCAAATCCAGGCGCACCAATCAACAACCATAACCGCCTAATCTATCGCCGCTTTCTTACGCATGACGCCCTTAATCCACCACGCACAAAAGGCCTGCAAGCGTCGGCATATCTCTGCGCTGCCGATCAAACGCAACAAGCCCGCTACCGATATTTCGGCAGCGGGCTTGTGATTATCCTTCATGATTCCAGCGCGACTAAAACGGACGCTGGCTCTTGCCCGGTTGATACGGCCCGGCGAAAGGCTCCATCTTGATCTTAAGGTTTTCAACAAAGCGACCAGTCGCCACTTTGACCGCCTCTGGGGCATCCCCACCATATTTGCCATAGGGTTCGCCCGGCGTTGGCATATCCCAGGCGTGAATCCGCGCCGCTAGATAGTACGAACCGCCTTCTGGCAGATAGACGGTGAAACGACCCTGCTCATCGGAGAGAGTGGAGGCGAAATCGGGCAGTCGCTTCATTTCAGGATCGGAATATGCCATAGCGAAGCCGCCCATCACTGGCTGGCCCGCGCTATCGAGCAGCACCCCTTTGAATCCGGTCTCGGTCTGCTGATCAACCACCCGACTCTTGAAGAACATCGGCGCTTTCATGATCGCCACCGACAGCTCGACCATCACCAAACGGCCCGCCTTGACCTCGGCCTTGATCCGCTGATGCTCAGAGTAAAAATCCCCTGGCGAAAGCGGCCCGGTGGATTGTCCGCTCAAGCGTTTGCGCGCCACAATGTAGTAGGTGCCCGCAGGCACTTCGAGCTGGTAACTGCCGTCAGCTGCGGTTGGCGCAGAGATAAACTGCGAAGGGCCGAGCAGATTGGAAGTGGTATCCGGATAGACATTGACAAAACCGCCAGAAAGCGGCGAGCCATCATCTTTGATAATGACACTACCTTTGATTCCGGTCTTGCCTTGACCGTTAACATAAGTTCCGACCACCAGCACATCATCTGGAGCCATCCTCTGCGACGTTGCCGACTGGCAAGCCGTCAAAACCGTCGTCAGAGCCGCCGCCATAATCATCAGCAGAACAAATCGCCGCCAGAAACCTCTGCCATGTGCTGTCATTGTCGCCTCCCTTTTTACGCAAAACATTTGAAATCAATACAGTCTAGTCTAACCAGCGCATGAGAAATGTCAAAGCTTAATCGGTGACAGACGCAAAGAGAAAGCTGGTCGTGACGCCGCTGGCAAAGTCCCTGTATTCGGCATACTAACGCGTGGCGGTAAAAAGGCACGTCATTGTTTCGCGTGATGCGCTACCGTTTTAACTTCGATCTAGTCTTGTTCTTACATAATCTAGGCAAGCTAATTCCGCGTTGAGATCAAGCTGTTTGCCCTCACGGTTGGAATCTGTTAATCTTTGCCGCAACAGAAAAGCAACGCCTTTCGCAATGGTGATTACATCCCAACGCACATAAGGAGATAAGCAATGAAGCTCTCTTTGTTGACACGATTGTTAGTTTTCCTCTCTTTGACACTGCTGGCATCAACCGTTTGGGCTGACAACGGATACCAGAATGTTGATGCTGCTAGTGTCAAACAACTGATGGAGCAAGAGAATGCGCTGGTAGTTTTTCCGTTAAGCCCGATGGAGTTCAAGCACGAACATATCGAGGATTCGGTCAATATCATTATGGCGATGCTGGAATATGAGCTGCCGGACGATAAGGACAGAAAGCTGGTGTTTTACTGTCTGGGCATCAAGTGTGTGGCTTCGCGGCGAGCGGCGGAAAAAGCGGTGGCGTTTGGGTATCGCAATGTCTACACCTTTCGCGAGGGCATCCCCGGTTGGGAGCAGGCCGGTTATCCTTTGGTGAGCACCTATAAGCTTCCTGACGTCAAGGTCGAAAAGGTCTCAACCAGTGATCTTGCCGCGATGCTCAATGCCTCAGAGATGATCCTACTTGATGTGAATCTTGAAGATGATGCAAAAAGATTTTATATCGACAACGACAAGCGCAAGCACATTCCGCTGGACGATCTGAATGTCAGCCTGCCGCAGCTACCCAAGAATAAGCAGATCGCGGTGATCTGCCTTAAGGGTAAGCGCTCTCCCATCGCGGTTAAGTATTTGGTAAGTCAGGGCTACAAGAACGTGGTGATGGTCGATGGCGGCCTCCAAAAATGGATTCTCGAAGGCCGCCCGATCAGGAAAAACGGCTAACGGCAGGCGTCAGCCGCCGCTTCAACTTCGCTTTTGAGTTCTTCCGGCAAACCACCATGACTCATCAGACGCTCTATCTGCTCAGCGGCCTGCTTTTTCCAGCCTTTGGCCAGATAAACCTGAGAGATGCGTAGTAGCCAGCGCGGGTTGCTCTGCTCTTGTCGCATAGCGCCTTTAAATGACTCTAGCGCGCGATCGACATTCGTTCCACGTCGCAGCCAAAATTCCGCCAGCATCGGGTGCGCGCCGCCACCGCAACCACCACCCGGCAACCGCTGCAACAGCGCTTCCGCCTCATCAAAGCGCTCGTCGCGCTCCAGTAGCTGTGCACACATAATCATCAGAGGAGGGTCTGCTTCGCCCTCATCCAACGCTTTCAGTCCGGCTGCCAAGGCCGGTTCAAGCTCATTTCGCCGAACATGTATTTCAGCCAGTCGCGCCCAACAGAAACCGCCAAAGCGTTGCGCCGCCAGACTCTCCTTTAGCATTTTCTCCAGAGGCCCAATCTGCTCACTTGCCGCCAGCACCTCGGTCAAAACCGCAAAGGCTGAAAATAGCTCTGGCTCTGTCGTTAGGGCGGCATGCAATTCCTTCTGCGCTTGCGCCAGTTTTCCAGAACGCGCCAGCAGACTGCCATGTTCAAACAGAAACAAGGCGTTGCGCTCGGCGGGAGGGATGGCATCGAAAAGCCGCAAGGCCAGTGCATCCTCGCCATCCTGCGTCGCTAACCAAGCCTGAAGAAACTGCGGACTCGCGTTTTGATAGCGCGGCGCCAGCTTCGGCTCCATGGTAGCCAGCAACAGCTCGATGCGAGCCTCCTGATCGATGTCAGCCTCTTCCGCTTCGGGTGTTGAGGTTGAAGCTGGAGCACAGGTGCTACAACCAGCGTGTGCGGCAGAAGCGGGGGCTGGCGCCGCTGGCGTGGTCGGCGCCTCACCCTGGGCCAGCGCCGCCAGGGCTTGTTCCGCCTCTTGACGCAACGCTTCAGAGCACGCCTGCTCCAGCGCTAACTGAAAATCTTCCCGCGCTCGCAGCAGGTTGCCGTTCTTCTGCGCCCAGCGGCCCTCGTCTAGATTGATGCTGGACAGAGCGTCGCCAGCAGCCTGTTCGCAGCCCTCAACCTCCTGTTGCAGCGCCGCATCCAGCTCTTCGCGAGCGATGGATTTTGTCACATGCAGCAAGCTTACCCAATCTTGGGCGGCGTGAAACTGTCGCATCTCTTCCACAGGGTCTTTCTTGCCGAATATTTTCTTCAAAAAACTCATTGTTTAATCTCCTCTTTGGCTGTGTCAGGCGATTGAACACCGTATGAGGTTTGCGAGTCAACCGATGAATGCAAAAATGACTGATGTTCTTTGATTGAGGAGCACCCTACTTGTCCCACGCCAGCGGATGGTGTATAAGCCATTGTCTAACCACAATAAACAGGGACTTTAAGGACTATGAGCGAAGATACTAAAAAAATCATCTATTCGATGAACGGCGTCAGCAAGAATTACAGTAATAAGCCGATCATCAAGGACATTTCTCTCTCTTACTTCTACGGCGCCAAGATCGGCGTGCTCGGCTTGAACGGCTCCGGTAAATCGACGCTGTTGCGGATTATGGCAGGGGTCGATAAAGAGTTCAACGGCGAGGTCATGCTCTCCGATGGCTTCACCATCGGTTATCTGGAGCAGGAGCCGCTGGTGGATTGCAGCAAAACCGTACGCGAAGTAGTGGAAGAGGGTGTACAGGAAACCGTCGATCTTCTCAAGGAGTTCGAAGAGATCAACGAAGCTTTCGCTGACCCTGAAGCCGATATGGAGAAGTTGTGCGACCGTCAGGCGGTGGTGCAAGACCGTCTCGACGCGCTGGACGCCTGGGAGCTGGATTCACGCCTCGATCTGGCGATGGATGCGCTGCGCTGCCCGCCTGGAGATGCCAAAGTTGAAGTCCTCTCCGGTGGTGAAAAGCGTCGCGTCGCCTTATGTCGCTTACTCTTGAGCAAACCGGACATTCTGCTGCTGGATGAGCCGACTAACCACCTTGACGCCGAGACGGTAGCATGGCTGGAGCAGCACCTGCAGCGCTACGAAGGCACCATCATCGCGGTTACTCATGATCGTTACTTCCTCGATAACGTTGCTGGCTGGATTCTGGAGCTGGACCGTGGTCACGGCATCCCCTGGAAGGGCAACTATTCGAGTTGGCTGGAGCAGAAACAAGAGCGGCTGCGCAAGGAAGAGAAGGCCGAGAGCAACCGCCAGAAGACCCTACAGCGCGAGCTGGAGTGGATTCGCATGTCGCCCAAAGCGCGTCACGCCAAGAGCCAGTCGCGCATCAACTCTTACGAGAAGCTGCTCGGACAAGAGGCCGCTGATCGTGAGAGCAATATGGAGATTTACATTCCGCCGGGACCACGTTTGGGTAACGTAGTTGTCGAGGCGCAGGATGTTGCCAAAGGCTATGACGACAAGCTGCTCTACGAGAATCTGAACTTCATGCTGCCTCCTGGCGGCATCGTTGGCGTGGTTGGCCCTAACGGCGCCGGCAAAACCACCCTCTTTCGCATGATTACCGGTCAAGAGCAGCCCGATTCCGGCAGCTTCAAGACCGGCGAAACTGTCAAGCTGGCCTATGTCGATCAAGATCGCCCCTTGGATGGCGACAAGACCATCTTCGAGGAAGTTACCGGCGGCCAAGAGCAGATGATGCTCGGTAGCAAGCTGGTGAACTCGCGCGGCTACGTCGCTCGCTTCAACTTCTCTGGCGGCGACCAGCAGAAAAAAGTTGGCGTGCTCTCCGGCGGCGAGCGCAACCGAGTGCATCTGGCCAAGATTATGCGTGAAGAATCGAACGTGCTACTGCTTGACGAGCCGACCAACGATCTCGACGTCAACACCCTGCGCGCCTTAGAAGAAGCGTTAGAGAATTTCGGCGGCTGCGCCGTGGTCATCAGTCACGACCGCTGGTTTCTTGATCGCATCGCCACCCACATCCTCGCCTTCGAGGGCGATTCCCAGGTGGTCTGGTACGAGGGCAACTACAGCGAGTACGATGAAGATCGCAAGAAGCGCCTCGGCAAGGACGCCGACCAGCCCCACCGCATTCGTTATCGCAGCCTGACCCGTCAGTAAAAAAAGTTGGGGGCGGAAATTTTATTTCCGCCCCCAACATAGATAATGCTTAAGTTGTTTTCGTCACCTGCGCCCCGTGCCTGCTCCTCTAGTCTTCCAATTCCACTAGAAAATCCATCGCCTCTTCCGTCGAATCAAACAGATAGAAGCGACGCTTGCTAAACATCGATACCGCGTTAAAGACCACCTTGTACAGGCCAGTAACGCCAATAATGGCCGAGGCGCGCACATAAGGCGCGTTGTCGCGGGCCAACTCTTTAAGTCGAGAGATGGTGTCAGCGCTAAAAGCGCTGCCTCCGGCGACGATCAGCGTCAACACTGACTTCTCCGGTTGGCTACGAACCGCCCGCGCACACTCCTCAATGATCTGAGTCATTTCATCCAGAGTTGTATCCGTACAATCCATCAGAAATATCTGTTGCCCCTTGTGCTCAACAAACTTGGCGCGTTCCATGATGCTCCTTCACATAAACGTGACTTGAGTTAATCCAATGTATGCAAGGGTACTTGATTATCTGCGACCTGGCAACAAATAGCAGCGACTTAGATAGCAATGCAAGTTCCACTAAATTCAGCGTTGGTAGCGGAAATAAAGACTTAGTACATAGCAAAGCGGGAATGGATAAATCCACTCCCGCTTCGGCATTACTCTCTTTCCAGCTGCCTCAGCTTCAGGCCGACACCGGTATGAACTCCATTGAATTTGATTGTAAGGCGCTGCGCCGTGTCCCGTTCTGGTTCGTTATGCTAATGAGCGAAGGTTGATTCTGTTTGCTACCTGGGCGATGACGATAATCATGATGTAACCCAGAAGCGGCATCAGGAGGTAGTCTGCGCTTCCCTGCGTCAGACGCGGCAGGGTGAAGCCGTTAAAGTAGCTGCTAAAAAAGACTGCCAGGGTTGTGATAAGGGCCGAGAG
>Ga0224504_10001191_pt1 | contig 11661 bp, 11 predicted proteins | sample SF_Oct11_sed_USG_3_FD_170160 | JGI IMG/M metagenome (GOLD analysis project Ga0224504, IMG submission 170160) | Sediment microbial communities from San Francisco Bay, California, United States - SF_Oct11_sed_USGS_24 | ecosystem: Environmental > Aquatic > Marine > Sediment | place: USA... | reverse complement strand
AATAAACTCGTAGTCAATACCCGGAGTAACATCGTGTGCCAGCTCCGGATGTGGACCACCATCCAGGGTAAAGTGTGTTCGCGCGATATGCCTGAGCCAGATAACTTTTGTGGGATGCAGTTCACCATCTGAAACGCGCACCAATTCATGGTAGTGCATATAACCTCGCAAGGCATAATCCACGGCCTTTTCTTCCGTCCAGGTATCGATTGACCCTTTGACCACGTAGAGCAACTCACCGTCGGGGGCATCCGTTGACCACCACTGGGGGGCGCCAAAAGGCCCCGTATTGTAATGCTTGCCCATGAGACCCTTCGGTCCGGCCTGTACCCAGGTATGTCCGGGAAGATCTCTCTCACCATTGGGCCCATCGGGCGGACCCAACAGGTAGTAATCTTCGCCGTCGACGTCCACGACAAAGCCATGCACGAAACCCTTGGCATATGCGATGTTTGCTGTACTGAATAAAAGTGCAATCATGGACAGGATTACGAATATTAGTCTTTTAATATCTACTTGTTCTATCATGTTATCCTCCCTCACTTCTGGTGTTAACGAAAATCACTATCTATTTATAGAGTAAATAATCCAACGAATTATTCCATCCAGGGTATTCCTGATTGCCAAGAAAAGAAAAAAAAAGGGTCAGAGCCCTTTATCTCCTTACAGCAGGCGAATCAATCGAGTCTGACCCCTTTTATCTATTGCTTTACCGCAACTGTTGCCGTTCACCTCGCGGGGAACACAGCCTTCCAGTCTTTCTTCATGTCAACGATGACCCAGCCATTGGCATCTGCCTGATCGAGGGCCTTGTCCAGCGTGCCGACATGACTTTTACGATCATAGGCATACTCGCGATCCGCATCGGTATGATGAACGAACAGCCCCATCCGTCGACCTTCACCAGCCATGGTATATTCGATCATCTGCATATCGGAATCTGAATTGCCGAATGCCAGGATCGGCCGGCGACCGATATGTTCATAGATACCCACCGGTTTGCCCGCCTTGTCGTTGATGAAGTCAATTTTCGGCATGCGAACGAGCGCCGGCTTACCGCCTTTATCCTGAAATTCGGCAACGACGCTGGAACCGACGACCTGTTCCGGCGGAATGCCGTATGTTTCTTCACTCATGGGGCGCATGAACTGGATGCCGCCACCGGAGACGATGAAGGTTTTGAATCCATTTGCGCGCAAGTAGGCGAGTAGCTCAAGCTGGGGTTGATACACCAGTTCTGTGTACTGGCGTTTGAACCTGGACTGCTTGGTCATCGCCAGCCAGCTGGAAGCATCTTGCTCAAACTCAGTGGCTGTCATGCCGGTATGAGTCTCGATTAGTATCTCCATAAGGCCTTTCATTCCCGAAGCGCCGACAGTTTTCATGTCGCCTTCCAACACCGCTTTAAACGGTTGTTTTGTTTTCCACTCCGGGTGCTGCGGCGCGAGCTTCTTCACGCGATCGAACGCGAAAAGAGTGCCATTCGGGTCAGAGCCCTTTATTTCCCGGTCGTTTAGCGTTTGGTGATACAGGCTAATCAGATGAGTAACTTCACTCTCTATAAAGGTCAGATACAGCTCTACGACTTTTGATCAATAGATAATCTAGATGTATTAACTCAATATTTTAATCAATCACTACATATCAGTAGTAAGCAAATGTGACCAGTGTCACACCTTCTTTTAACAGTGCCTGTTACAAAGGGTGACTACCAGCCTGCACCACACAAAATCTCAATGTCCCCAAGGTGATGACCATGAAAACAACACGCTCCACTCTGATTAAAAGTATTGCTGCTACTTTCGCAGCGCTAATGCTAACTGCCTGTGGTAGCGATAGTGGTGGTGGCGGTGGTGGCGGATCAACAGGCACATCGAGCATCTCATTGACTGACGCTCCTATTGACGAGGCACTGGATGTGACTGTGCGCTTTGATGGCGTTGAGTTTCAACCCGCTGATGGCGACCGATTCATGCTTTATCTTGCCGATACAACCGGAACGTGTGAGGTTGTTGATGTCCAGGATTCTGCTAATCCGTGCGAGGTTAACCTGCTGGACTATCAGGGCGTCGATCGGATAACGATTGTAGATCGCGCCACCATGCCAGCTGGTCAATATAGCTGGTTGCGCCTGATCCTTAACAATGAACCCGGCTCCATAACCCTGATTAATGGTAATAATTATGATCTTCGAGTACCCAGTGGTGCACAAACTGGCCTCAAACTGAATGGTGGGTTTATTGTTGCCGTAGGCAACCACACGGACTATACAATCGACTTTGACCTGCGTAAGTCAGTGCATGACCCGGTTGGCTTGCCTGAATATATACTGCGCCCGACACTGCGCATGATGGATAACAGTCAGGTAGGGTCATTATCAGGAATCGTTGACACCAGTTTTTTTGAAGGCGGCGATTGCACCGGTGCTGTTTATATTTTTGATGGCGACACAATTGATGCGCCTGATGATGAAGACGGCGATGGTGGTGGCCCTGACCCAATTACCACGGTAATGGTACCGGATGATGGAACCCATGAATATATGGTGGGATTTCTTACCGAAGGTGACTACATCACTGCTTTCACCTGCGATGCATTAGCAGATGATCCAACCGTTGATGATATTGCCGAAGACTTCAGTTTCTTGAGCGAGGCTACGGTTACTATTGTTGCCGGTGAAAATACTGTTCAGAACTTCCTGCCTGCACCTTAACCAGGACCTTGATGGCAATATTAGCGGCGGCCTTCGGGTCGCCGTTTTGCATTGTGCTGTAGGTCTCCTTGTGGCCGATGGTGTTGAAAAACTCGGTACCTACAAAACTATGGCTTGGAAAGGTGAAATTTCAGAGCGGAGAGTGCTCTGGAATTGGTTTTCTCACCTTTGATATCAAAGTATCACACTCTCATGCACGTCGTTGAGAACAAGCTTTCACGTGTTCGAGTTTTTCAACACTATCGGCCGAACCCAGAAGTACAGGACCAATCAAATGTTCATGTCCTGGTGTCTTGCGTATGTCCGTAGTTGTCCCGAACCCGGACGAAGGGACTGGTTCTATACAGGATTTGGCTAAACGACGGGAGCCCCTCTCTGCAAGGATAATCGTTGACTGGATTTATCTGTTTATTCTGTAACCAGGGTGGCAAAAGACATTCAGCACCAGATAAAAAAAGCGGCCCGAAGGCCGCTGTTCTTTTTTTGCGTATAGCAAATTCTGCCTTATTTAATCGTTTTCTCCTTTTTATCTGTTTTTGCCGAGCTGGCAGTGCCAATGAAACGCCAGTGTCAGGGTAGCAACCACCCCAACCGAACCGACCAGCAAGGTATATACATGAGGTGATACGTCGACCTGGTGAGAAATGGCTATATGAAGCGTGTAAATACTGCCGGCCAATAGCAGGAATTTCAAAAAACATGCAACAGGGCAGACACTCGCACGGTGCAATAAGTTGTTAATCAAAACTGACATTGCTAAACCTCCATCAATCACCATAAGTAGTTAAGAATAAGATAATCTAACAATATAACGACTATACTCCAGTTTCCTTAACCTGTACTGCGGCATAGCGCCGCACCTTTATAAAATCTGATGACAAGGCCAATAACCCATAAATTTATCTTATGGTAAAGATGCTTGTCGATAAAGATCATTTCAATTCTGGTGACTGACGAAACAGGGTTAACAAACACCGCAGCAGCCGGATTCCTGATACGCGACGTCGCCTATCCGACCAATAGCGGACGATTGATTAGCGGTTTAGTCGTTAGTACTACAGTTGATACATTCAGGGTAGAGTAGTAAGTAAGGATAGGCCTGCCTGTGTCAGGTACTGACTGTTATCGAGTATAAATTTGAGGGTAGCTTCATGCATAAACCAAAACAGCAAAATCCAGGGTCCATGGTATTATTTTGCAGCCTGATAATCGGGGGCCTGTTTTCTGCTCAGACCAGCGCAACTGACGTGAGTAACGGGGAAATGGCGGGTGCAATTCGAAGTGCTGATTATCCCTGTGCGCAAGTTCTGAAAATTGACAGCAAGGGCAATAACGCCTGGCTTGTTCAGTGTAATTCCGGAAAATTCAGTGTTTCTCGCGATCAAGATGGAAATTTCGAAGTCATCCAGACTGACTGACAGGCTCTTGAGTCTTCCGTATTTTAGATGAAATCCAGGCGCCTGCCCTGACAACGGCTATCAATGTTTTTACAGCGCCTGAGGTGACGTTCGTAACAGATCAACCCGAGGACATCAGGCTGCTTCTTCATGGTAAAACGTGGCATACAACACCGGCACCACAATCATGGTTAGCAGGGTGGCAAATATCAGCCCGGCAATAATAGTGATCGCCATGGACACGAAAAAGGCGTCAAACACTAACGGGATCATGCCCAGCGCCGTCGTCGAGGCCGCCATACCCACAGGGCGCAAACGACTGGCGCCCGAGTCAACAATCGCAGCAATCAGTGGCGTCCCCACATCCACCTGGTAATTGATCTCGTCGATCAGCACGATCGCATTTTTTATCAACATACCGGACAGACTGAGAATACCCAACAGCGCCATGAACCCGAATGGCTGGCCCGATAGCAATAACCCGGCAGTGACACCGATTACCGCCAGCGGCACCGTCAACCAGATAATCAACGGCTGCTTGAGGGAGTTAAACAACATAATTGTGATCAACACCATACTCAGAAAAAATACCGGCAAACCTGCCGACAAGCCTGCCTGTGCATTGGCTGAGTCCTCATACTCCCCGCCCCATTCCAGTTCATAGCCGGGTGGCAGCTCAAGCGCCTCAACCTGCGGTGCCACACGGGCATACAAGGCAGTTGCATAACCTTCATCCGGGTCTGCAAAGACCGTAATCGTCGGCTTGCGGTTACGCCGTTGAATAATCTCGTCTTCAAACACCGTTTCGAATCCGGATACCACCTGGCGTATTGGAATCCTTGCCTCTGCAGCCGGACTCCATATCTGCAGGTCGCTCATACTGTCAATATTGGTTCGTTCCCGGTCCTCGGCGCGCAGAATAATGGGAAGCAGTAAATCACCCTCACGGTAAACACCCACCGTCCTTCCCTGAAAGCCATCCAGCAATGTATTGGCAATGTCGGGACGCGTGATGCCGTTCAGGTTGGCCTGCTCTTCGGCCAGTACCGGCCGCACCATCTTGACGCGCTGCCGCCAGTCCGTGCGGATAGCCTTGGCGTCATGATCCGCGCGGTAAATCGCCTCAGTCTGCTCGGCGAGCCCACGCAACACATTATAGTCAGGCCCGCTGAAACGCGCCTGAATCTTGCCGGTACTACCCGGGCCCAACTGGAACCTCGAGGTAAAACCCAGCATATCCTCGTAATTGGCATCAAGATAATCCTCAATCTCAATGGCAATAGCATCCATTACATCAGTCGATTCAACATCCACCATTAACTGCGCATAGGCACTGTTGAGTTTCTCCGGGCTATACGTCAACAGAAAACGCAGGCCGCCCTTGCCCACCAGAGACGTTATGTGTGTCACACCCTCGATAGACAGTATGTGTTGTTCAACATCGGCGATGGCATCAACCGTGTCATCGATATGCGTCCCCTGCGGCAACCAGATATCGACCATGAACTGTGGTCGTGTGGAGGGCGGAAAGAAACTCTGCTTGACGTAACCAAAGCCCCACAGTGATGTGGCAAACAAGGCGACTACCAGCGCCAGGGTGACAAACTTCATGCGAATAGCGGCCTGCAGGAAGTTTTTGTACAGCGAGTACACGCGACCACTGTAGGGATCTTCCGTAGTTTCACCCTTTTTGTTTTCGGGTGCCTTAAGGAACATCACGCACAACAGCGGCGTCAACGTGACCGCGGTGACCCAGCTGAGCAATAACGAGATCATGACAACCTGGAACAACGAGCGGCAAAACTCGCCGGTGTTGTCATCCGAGGTACCGATAGCGGCGAACGCCAGTATCGCGATTATGGTGGCACCCAGCAGCGGGATCGCCGTCTGTTTGACAATTTCGATAGAACCTTTCTTGGCATCAATGCCTTTTTCAAGGCGCACCAGCACGCCATCCACAACAACAATGGCATTATCGACCAGCATCCCCAGCGCGATAATCAGCGCACCCAGGGAAATACGCTCCAGTGCGACTTCCATCGGTGACATAAAGATAAAAGTACCTGCTATTGTCACCATCAGCACGAAACCAATAAGAATCCCGCTGCGCAGCCCCATGAAGAACAGCAATACAACAATAACAATCGCAACAGCCTGGAGCAGACTGACGACAAATCCATTGATGGCGATCGTTACGGCTTCAGACTGCATGGATACAACACCGGCCTCTATGCCGACAGGAAGATGTCCTTGCAGTTCAACCAGGCGATGCTCAAGGGCCTGCCCCATCTTGACAACGTTACCGCCTGCTACCGTTGAGATACCCAGGCCAATCGCTTCCCTGCCATCGTAGCGGATCAAGTGGTCCTGCGGTTCCACGTAGCCGCGTCTGACATTGGCGACGTCTCGCAAATAGATCTGTTCCTCACCACCGCCACTTATAAGGATAGATTCAAAATGACTGACTTCGGTAAGTTCACCGGTCGGATTGATGGTGATGAATTCAGTTCCTACCTTCACCCGGCCTGCATCGGTCACTACATTCTTCTGGCGCAGTTCGGCAATAATAGCGTCATCAGATATACCAAGCTGCGACATGCGATCGCGGTTCAGCTCGACATAAACTGCCTCGACACGTTCGCCGTAGGTATCAATCTTGCCAACATCACGAACCAGTAACAGCTCCCGACGCAGCATATCGACAACATCCTTGATTTCGGCATAGCTGTAACCGTCACCGTAAATCGCTACAAAAATCCCGTATACATCACCGTAGTCATCCACCACGATGGAAGTACCGGCACCCGGCGGCAAATCATCCTGGACATCGCCAATCTTGCGACGCAATTCATCCCAGACCTGCTGCAGGTCTTCCTTCTGATACTTGTCTTTTATTGTGACGGTTATTGTAGAGAGCCCACGATCGGATTTTGATTCAATGAATTTAAGCTGCCCCATTTGTTGTGCAGCCTTCTCCAGCCGGTCAGTCACCTCTTCTTCAACTTCGGCAGCAGAAGCACCCTGATAGGGAGTTATTATCAGTGCTTCCTTGATGGTAAATTCCGGGTCTTCCAGACGACTAAGGCCATCGTAGCTGAGCAGACCGGCACCCAGCATGACAAAAGTCAGTACCAGCGTGATAACCCGCCGTTCAATCGAGAATTTTGCAATATTCATAGGGGAATTGCCGGTGCTTATTTATCGAGCGGGCGGACTGTCATACCCTTTTCCAAATGGGCTGCTCCGCTTATGGCGATCAGTTCACCGTCTTCAAGACCACTGGTTATCCGAACATCAGCGCCAGTCATCTCTCCCAGCGTCACCGCGGCACGTGACACCTTCATGGTGTCCGCATCCACACGCCATACATAGGCATCGCCGTTTTCATCTGCGGCGATTGCAACTGTCGGAACAAGTATGCCGGATGTTCTCAGCATGCTATCCAGCACATCCGCAGACGGGTACAGTACGACCCGCGCCGTCATGCCGGGCAGTATGTTATAAGCAGCAGGGTTCTCAAAAGTGAAAGTAGCCTTATAGGTACGGGTTACCGGGTCTGCCGTTGTCGTAAATGACTTCAGCGTTGCAGAAAACAACTTTCCCGGAATCGAACTGACAGCAATTTCCGGTTTAATCAGTTCGTTGCGTTGCTGCAGTGATATTCCCGGCTTCATGTGAATAAAATCCCGTTCAGGTACATTGGCATCAATCTCCAGGGTAGAGGTATCCTGAAAAATCAGGATAGACTCTTTTGCCCGTACATTCTGGAAATCCTCGGCAATTTTGCTGGCCACCACACCTGAATACGGGGCTTCCAGTACGGTATCATCCAGCGCCTTCTGCGCCTTCACCAGGTCCTGCTCTGCCACCAGGACATCCCGTTCTGTCTTGTCCACCTCGGCCTGCGAGCCTGCACCCTGCTCGAAAATATTTTTGGCGCGGTTGTAGGCGGAGCGCATTGCGCGTCGATTGGCTATAGCGGCATCGCGCGCCGCTTCATAGTCCCTCGGATCCAGCCGGGCAAGCAGGTCACCCTCACTGGCCTTCAGACCGTCTTCGATAGGCAATTCGATAATCCTTCCCTGCACCTCGAAAGCAAGCTCAACATCACGAACAGCGGTTATCTTACCCGGAAACTCCCAGGTAACCGTGTCACCATGCGCACCAATGGTCATGATTTTCACCGGCCTGACCGGAGCTGCAGTTTCCGGCTCCGGCGTCTTTCCGCAAGCAGCCAGTAACAGGATGGCAAGAACAGCTGTAACAGACCAGCTCGCCGTGAAACAGCTACGTATTGTTATCATTTATGTATGCGTCCATTTAGTACGTTTTAGCTACCCCGGCCTGCCGACTTTATCTGTCTGCGCAGGTCGCGAAGTTCTTCGAGCAGATCAAGTGCCAATGCAGCACCCGCCAAGTTTACTTCAAGATCACGCTGCAAGCGTACCACAGTGGTGACTCGCCACAGGCAACCCCCGCTAAATTGCCAGCGCCCGGTCGATTCGCCACAGGGCTCGATAATGCCGTAGTCAACCATGTCTGTAATCACTTCGGCATGCACATCACATGCCCGGCACAGGTCGGCAAGGGTGAGCAACTGGTCATCATCAACCAGGGTGGCCGTTACCAGTTCATGAACATCTTTCATGCCTCCACCCCCATGCGGCTGCGCGGATTGAAATTGAGCTCTTCCTGCATCTGTTTATACAGTTTCCTGGCCTGTTCGGAATCCGCCTCCGGCAAGGCAATTTGCAGCACGACATACAGGTCGCCCGGCTGTTTTGCAGGGATGCCGCGCCCCTTGAGACGCATCTTCCTGCCTTGCGCAGAACCGGCAGGCACCTTGAGTTCCACGGCACCTACAGGCGTAGGCACCTTGACGGTTGCCCCCAGCGCTGCTTCCCAGGGTGCAACCGGTAAATCAAGGTACAAGTCGTGCGCCTCGGCACGGTAAAGAGGATGGGGTTTAAAATCTATTTCCAGGTACAGGTCGCCGGCAGCGGCTTGCCCGTGCCCCGGATCGCCCTGCCCGGAGAGCCTGATCTTCTGCCCTTCACGAATACCCTGGGGGATTCTGATATTCAGGGTGCGTGTATGCGTGGTGACATGACCATCCGGCGTGAGCTCTGGCACCTGCAGGCTTATGGCGCGCGTTGCGCCCTTGAAGCTGTCTTCGATATCAACCAGGATTTTGGCATGGCGGTCCTGCCCACGGGCATGAAAGCCACCCCCTCGAGCCCCCCCCTGCCGCGCATGCCCCTGGCCGAACAATGTCTCGAAGAAATCACTGTAATCGGCTGAATCACCACCGGTAAATCCACCACCACTGAACTCAAAACCGGCATCCCAGTCGGGTGGCGCATTGAAGTCCTGGCCACCCTGCCAGTTGGCACCCAGCTGATCATAGGCGGCACGCTTTTCCGGGTCCTTGAGCACTTCATAGGCCTCGCCCAGTGACTTGAAGCGTTCTTCGGCATCGGCTTCCTTGCTGACGTCCGGGTGGTATTTACGCGCCAGTTTTCGATAGACACGCTTGATCTCGTCCTGGGTGGCATCGCGTGCCACACCCATGACTTCGTAGTAGTCCTTGTATTCCATATGCTGAAATCCCGTGAGTGCTGCAGGCAGCAGCTGTCCTGATTATTTAATGTTTGCTGTTATCCACTGTTTCAGTTGCGGCAGCTGCATGGCACCCGACTGGCGCGCAACCTCGCGACCATGATCAAACAACACGATAGTCGGAATACTGCGTATCGCATATTTTCCAGCCAGCTGCTGCGACTCCTCGGTATTCAGCTTTGCCAGCCGCACACGCGGCTCCAGTTCGCCAGCCGCCTGTTCGTATGCCGGCGCCATCATGGTGCAGGGGCCGCACCAGGGTGCCCAGAAATCCACTACTACCGGGATGTCACTGCGCGTCAGCTGCTGGTTGAAATTACCTTCATGCAACTCCAGTGGATGACCGTTAAATACCGGTTTTTTACAGTTGCCGCACAACGGTCGATCGCCGAGCCGGTTGGTTGGAAGCCGGTTTACCGTATTGCACTGCGGGCAAACAATATTGCTTGTCTCTGTCATGTCTTTATCCGTATCTACCTCTTGTATTGATCTGGAAATCTGCCCTGCGCTATCAACAACTACAGGGCAACTGAACTACTGTGTAGCTACCGGCTCCATCCTTCTGGATACGGCATACAGGGCAATCCCGTCGAATAAAAAACTCACCCCGATTAGCAGGCCGATAATCCAGGAGGCACCCATGGGCCAGTTCAGCATCACCACGATACCCATGACGAAAGACAGCACCCCGTCAAACATCATAAAACGCCAGCCATTACCCGGTTTCAGCTCGCGCGCCAGGGCAATGCCGGCGAAACCGTCAAACAGGAAGTAGAGTGCCAGCAACAGGCCAATGACAGAGAGAATTACCGCCGGATGAAACAGGATCAACAGCGCCAGCGCCAGCAGCACCACAGGTTTCAGCCACATGATCAGGCTACGCGCCTCACTCAGCCAGGCAATTGAGGCCAGCACAACGGCACTGAGCAAAAACAGACCACCAATAAGTGCATTAATCGTCAGGCTGACAAGATTTGGCAACAAGATACCAATAAGACCTATAACGATCATGACAATACCGGTACGGCGGGCATTGCTGGTAAAACGGTGAATATTTTCAGGTGACGCGTCCAGCAGCATTTTCATAGCCTCCCCTCTCCTTGAACAATTTACTCTTTGTCAGAATCAAACGGCGGCCTGTCATGTTGACGCACCGCCAGCCGAACCGGTCGGCATATATCAGCCCTGTTCGCATACTATAGAAGAGAAAGTCCGCTTTTCAAAATACCCGGCCAGGCTGCGACCCGGCATGAATGAATGACATCACCGGCGCTCGTCAGGAAACGTATCTTCCGGCTAACCGGCACCACCATGGGCCGGTCAACTACACGCAGATACCATTTGCCCCCGGGTGCACTGCCATCGATCTGTTGCGGTGATGTCGACCGCTGACGGCTATAGCGAATAACGTCATCAAGATACTCGCATCCCCGCTACCTTTGATGCCCGGTGACCTTTACCGTCACGTCTGCCCGTGAGTAATTGCGCCGGTTTTTCAGCACTTCGGTGGACTGAATGGCACCGCCCATCACAATAATCGCCGGGGCTGCCGTGCGGATGATCTCAACCAGTCGGTTGCCTTCGAATCCGGCTGACGCGAGCGCCGGTGGCATACAGGAATCCACGCCAGCATGCCATAGACAAGCACGCCGATAGTGGTGCAAATCCAGATCACCGGCATGTGCAGATCTAAAGATGCCTGCACTGACCGGGTAGCACCCCGGGACAGATTTAGCTGCCAGTCCGGCCTAATCTCACCTTGCCCTGCTCCCCCTGGCTAAAACATATTGAATACGTTTTTTACCACCCGTCGTTATCCACCTTTATCTTATAGGTGTAATAAGCCGGGCGAGCCCGCAGCCTGCTCGGGGAAACGATATACCTCATTTCACAGTGCAGCCTGCGGTATTTCTTTTGCAGGAGCAGGCACGC
>Ga0224504_10001188_pt1 | contig 11668 bp, 13 predicted proteins | sample SF_Oct11_sed_USG_3_FD_170160 | JGI IMG/M metagenome (GOLD analysis project Ga0224504, IMG submission 170160) | Sediment microbial communities from San Francisco Bay, California, United States - SF_Oct11_sed_USGS_24 | ecosystem: Environmental > Aquatic > Marine > Sediment | place: USA... | reverse complement strand
CCCAGGGTCGAACCTACCGTTGCGAGCTGCTCATCATCCAGCGGTGACTCGACAAACAGCACATCGGCACCCGCTTCGATGTAGGCCGCTCCGCGCTCGAGCGCCTCATCCAATCCGGCCACGGCAATGGCATCTGTTCGGGCAATAATCACCGTATCCGGATCTTGCCGCGCATCCTGTGCCGCACGAATTTTTCCCAGCATTTCGCTCACCGAAACCAGGGTTTTACCTTCCAGATGACCACAGCGTTTCGGCAGCGTCTGGTCCTCTAGCTGAATGGCTGCGGCTCCCATGCGCTCAAACAGCCGCACGGTACGCTGCGTATTTAACGCATTACCGAAGCCCGTATCACCATCAACAATAATAGGAATATCAATACGTTCTCGTATATTGCTAATAACATTAGCAACTTCGGTCATAGTGGTCAGACCGATGTCCGGGCGGCCTAGCCGGGTGAATGAAATACTCGCGCCACTTAAATAAGTACAGCCAAAACCGGCCTGCTCGACCAGCAAAGCGGTCAGCCCGTCATAGCAACCGGGCGCGATCACCGGATCGTTTCCGGCGAGTAAATCACGCAATTTACGAGCCTGTGACATCAAGACACTCCCTGTTCAGCCAGCCGTTTTTTTAGATACGGCATCAACCCACCCGCGCTGACCATCAACATCAAATGCGCCGGCAAACCGGCGACGTTGTAACGAAGGTCGCGGGTCAGGTTTTCAATCGTACCGGCAACCGGATCAACCCGCAGCTGATCGCCGGCTTCAACCTCATCAGCCTGCGGAAACACCAGTGTCGGTATCCCGAAGTTCAGCGCATTACGGTAAAAAATACGGCCATAGGATTTAGCCAGTATGGCACCCACACCCAGAAACTGCAGCGCCATCGGCGCTTGCTCGCGAGCCGAGCCCACACCAAAGTCTGCGCCGGCCACCACGATATCGCCTGTGACGATATTCGCTGCAAAATCCGGATCGACGGCCTCCATGCAATGCGGCGCCATCACCTCCATCGATGACTTGAAATACAGCCCCGGCGCCATGACGTCCGTGTTGACGCCATCGCCGAACACCCAGGCCTTGCCCTCGATTGACTCCATACTCAATACAATCCTGTAATAACGGGATGCCGCACCAAAGGGACGACGCACTGAGGTCTGCTGTTCAGGAATCTCGCTCGTCCGTCCATGGACTCACTCGAATCGGGACGACCTCGCTCTCGCATCCTGCTCCGCTCGGTCTTTACGCCCTGAAAACCAGACCTCAGTCCACCGTCCTGCACAAACGTAACCCACCGGCTAAACATCCAGCATCTCCCGCGGATCAACAATATGCCCGGCAACCGCCGCCGCCGCGACCGTATAAGGTGAACCGAGATAAACCGAAGCAGAGTTCGCGCCCATCCGGCCTTTAAAGTTGCGGTTGGTCGAAGAAATACAGACCTCATCCTCAGAAAGCACGCCTGCTCCGAGTGCGGCACAAGCGCCACAGCCAGTCGGCAGCATATAAGCGCCGGCATCAACAATCGCCTGCAAGGTGCCATCGGCTGTTGCATCAATAATCACCTGATTCGATGCCGGCGCCACCATGAGCCGGGTACCGGACGCCACTTTCCGTCCGCGAAGAACGTCGGCCACCATGCGTAAATCGGATAACTTTGCACCAACACAAGCACCGATATAGGCCTGATCAATAGCCACGTCGCTGAAATCATCGGCCGGACCCGAATTAGCCGGCGAATGCGGGGCGGCGACCTGCGGCACCAGTGCCGCGGCATCAAAATCATGAACCGCCAGATATTCTGCATCGACATCACTGCGCCAGGACAAAGCATCCGTCGCCGGTTCCTGACCACCCGCACGGATTGCTTCGAGCGTCGTGTCATCCGGTTCGACAATCCCGGTTTCAGCGCCCATCTCGGCCGCCATGTTGGTCAACACCATGCGCTCATTCATCGACATCGACATCACGGTATCGCCACCAAACTCAATCACGCGATACGCGTTGTTCATGCCAAGCTCACGGCACAAATGCAGCATGATGTCCTTGGCCGCAACACCTGAACCGAACTGACCGGACCAGTTCACGCGAACCGTGTCCGGCACCTGCAACCATATTTCACCCGTCACCACGATTCCGGTCATCTCAATCGCGCCGAACCCGGCCATGTAACAACCAAATGCGCCGCCGTTACTCGAATGCGAATCGCCGCCGGCCGCAAACATGCCCGGCTGCAGATAACCGTTTTCCGCCAGCACTACGTGGCCGATACCTTGCATGTCAAAAAAACGGGGTATGGAAAATTCTTTAACGAAGTCACGAGTCAACTTCAGGATGGCGGCCGACTCAGCATCAACGGCAGGCGTAAAGTGATCTGTAACCACGACAATCTTGTCCGGATCCCAGACGCCCGTGCCAAGCTCTTTTAAGCGCGGCCAGATACGTCGCGGACCACCGGAGTCGAGCAACAGGGCCAAATCAACTTTGCAGGTCACAATCTCGCCCACGGTGTCGGCCGACTGCCCCGAGGCACTGGCAATGATTTTTTGCGCGATCGTTAAACCCATATGCAGTGAGTGTACCCGTTAACGAACCTTGCTTCGCACACGCTCAATCACCTGATCGAGAGTCGGCGTTAGCACACCGTAGCGCTGACCCAGTTCGACAACCGCACCGGCAATCGGCGCAAACTCCAGCGACCGACCCGATTCATAATCCTGCAACATGGATGTCTTGTGACCGCCCAACTGACGCGTGCCTTCAAGCAAAGCCTCGGGCGTCATGGCCGGCGTAACGTCAAGCGCTGCCGCAACCGCCACACATTCATTCATGATGCTTTTAATCTGACCCAACGTATCGTGATCATCCAGCATGTCACCCAAAGTCCCGCCCGTTAGCAGACTCACCGGGTTATACGCCGCATTCGCAATTAACTTGGCCCAGATTACGGCCCTGATGTCATCGGTAACCGGCGCATCAAAACCGGCCGCCATTAATATAGCGGCAAGCGCCTGAACTCTTTTCGAAAGACGACCATCAGGCTCGCCGATAACCAACCGGTCACCGAAAACGTGCTCGACAACACCCGGCTGTAGCGTTCGGGCTGCCGGGAAAACGACAGCACCGATGGCACGTTCAGGGCCGATGGTGCGCCACAAACGTCCACCCGGATCGACGCTATCGAGCGGTTCGGGGTGATCTGCTTTAGTGCCATGGAAATACCACCAGGGAAATCCATTGGCGACACTGACCACGACCGTATCGGGACCGATTAGCGGCAGCAGCTGATCAGCGTTAGCCGGCAATGCATGCGACTTCAGCGTGACAAAGATGACATCCTGCGGACCGGCGGCGACAGGATCGGGGGTACATGATAAAGGCACGTTGTTACGCTGCCCGTCGGCCTGCAGTGTCAGACCATTAGCCTGAATCGCTTTAAGTTGAGCGCCGCGGGCAATACCCGTTATGGTTTGGCCTGACAGAGCAAGCCGTGCCGCGAGCAACCCACCGATTGCCCCGACGCCGTAAACGCAAATTTTTTGCATACCGGAAGTCCGGAAAACTTAGCCGAGGATGCCTTTCATTTTCTCGGCAATCGCCAGAACTTTTTCCGGATCTGCCTGACTGACTTCAGCATAGTCATCAAAACGTTCGGGCACCTTGATCAAGGCATCGATACCCATCTGCTCTGACTTCACACCAAATCCATGCGGACCTTTCGGTGCGGAGGGGTCAAGCACCATCGCTTGCGCAGATTGATTGATGATCGTATCGCTATAGGGTTGGACGCGCGTCTGAATGGCCCACTCGACTGAGTTCAGATCGTAAGGATCTACATCCGGTCCTACGACAATCACAATCTTGGCGACGCGGCCCCAGCGACCTTGCGCACCCCAGACTGCATTGAGAATAAACTTACCGAAATACGGATGCGGCTTTTGGGCACCATCAACAGTCAGCTGCACAATGTACGTCATGTTCGGTGTCACGACGACGTCCTTAACCTCAGGAATCTTCGCCTGCAAATCAGCGAGCACTTCACCTTCAACGGGCATCAGCGCGATGTAGTTGTGATCGAACGGCGGCATCATTTCCATCGTTGCATACCAATACGGGTTCTTGCGATGCGTGATGCAAGTGACATCAACGATCGGAAATACCTGATGCTTGTCGTAATAACCGACTGAGTTTGAATGCCAGCCGATGATGTCATCGTTGTGCTCCGGCGGAATTACCGCCTCAATCACATACTCGGCCGTCGCCGGGACCTCCAGATCAACGGTCTTACACTTGACCAGCTCTATCGGTTCGCCGCGCAGTCCTCCGGCAAAAGAAAACTCATCTTGCCCAAACGGCACTGCCGTGCAGGCCGCCATATGCACGGCGGGATCACAAACGTTGGCGATCGCAATTTCAAGCGGCTTGCCCATCGCACGCGCCTTGGCCAGGTGCAACCCGATGTGACTCATCGGTGGATTCCAGAATGCAAAGATCGACAACTTTTTCGTCTGCCGTTCTTCGTCGTAAGTGCCACCCTGCGGGTGCTCACATTCCCAGAATTGAGTCAGGCGATACCAGCCGACATTCCGCTCGCCGGTTTCGGGGTCGCGACTGATAACCACACCACCGCAGACATAAGAAGCGCCTTCCTTGCCGAACCACACAGCCGGCAACTGCTTGTCTAGCGCAATGTCCTTTTCCTCGATGATTACTTCCTGACAGGGCGCTGTATCAACAAAAACCGGCTCATGCCACGACGAGGGCGTGCCCAGAACATGGGCATGTTTTTTCTTGGCTTCCAACGGATCATCCGTGCCAATCGTCAACGCTGTGCGTTCACGTGTCCCGAACGGATTAAACAGTATGGGAATATCCGGCGTGTTGTAGCCGACGAGATTATTCAATACGAGCGCCGGCCCGTCGATTTCGGCCAGATGGCGCATCAATTCCTGCAATTCGTTATCGCCCCGCGATACTTTCAGTGGAATATCCACCTGCTTGAGCTGGCCACGCGCTTCGAGCACGGCCATGAATTCGCGCATATCTTTATATGCCATCTGGTCTCTCCGATCCGTTCTGTTTGTTTATTCTGTCCCGCGCTCAGCGGGCGGGGCGCCAACGATAGCATTTATCAAAGCATCGGGCAGCAACACCGGTGTAACATCCCTCCTTTATCCGCCAGGGCTTTCCTATGCTCACAAAAGATAGCTTTTCAGACTGGCTTGTCGAACAGGCGCAGGCTCACGGCGACCGCGTTGCCGTCATCAATATCGACACGGGCCGACAACTGACGTACCGGGAATTTAATGAACGGGCGACACGGCTGGCGACCGGCCTGCAGCAGGATTACAACGTTCACCGCGGCGACCGGGTGGCGATGCTGGCGCATAACAGCAGCGACATTTTTGAAACCCTGTTTGCATGCTGGAAACTCGGTGCCATTTTTGTGCCACTCAACTGGCGACTGAGTCCCGGTGAAATTTCACAACTGCTGGATCATGGCGAGCCCGCTGTCATTCTTGCCGACCACGCTTTTGGCATTCCCTTCAAAACAGACATTCCTGTCATCATTCGCAAACCGGGCGAAAAGGACTGCGCCTACGAGGCACTCATTCGCACCCATCAGGCAACGGTTGTCATGCCCGATATGGCACCCGATGACACGCACCTCATTTTATATACATCAGGCACAACGGGACCGCCGAAAGGCGTGATCTACACCTACCGCATGACGATGCACATCGTTATGAATGCTAACCGACATGGCAACATCAGTCAGAACACCCGGACGCTGACCTACCTGCCGCTGTTTCATACGGCCGGATTAAATGGTTGTGCCCTGCCCGTTTTTTTCTACGGGGGGCAACTGTTGATCATGCAACGCTGGGATGCGCAGCAAACCCTGCAATACTTGTCTGATCCCGGGCTCGGGATTACGCACTGCATTGGCGTACCGACGAACTACATCATGATGGCCGAACTACCCGAGTTCGCCGACATCGAATTTCCGGCGCTGAAGTATCTGGGTATAGGTAGCGCGCCCGTGCCCATCGGCTTGCTGGAAACCTGGGAAGCTAAAGGCGTAGATCTGGTGCAGTCCTATGGCATGACTGAAGCTTTTTGTGTGTCACTGACACCACCAGACCAGGCCCGGGAAAAACTTGGCTCAGCAGGTCAGGCACTAACGGAAATCGAAATCCGTATCGGCGACGACCTTGGCAATCAAGTTCCGGTCGGCGAAACCGGTGAAGTGCAGCTGCGCGGCCCTGGCGTAACCCCCGGCTATTGGAAAGAGCCCGAACTGACGGCCAGCGCCTTTATTGACGACTGGTTCAGAACCGGCGATGCAGCCCGTATTGAGGCTGATGGCACCTTATATATTGTGGATCGTTTTAAGGATATGTGGATTTCCGGCGGGGAAAACGTCTATCCGTCTGAAGTCGAGGACGTCATCTCGCGATTCCCCGAGGTTCAACAGGTCGCCATTATCAGTATCCCCGACCCGAAATGGGGTGAAACCGGATTAGCCCTGATTGTCCTGCGAGATGGGTATAATCTCACGCCGGACGAAATCCGGGGCCGTTGTCGGGCTGAGCTTGCAGCTTATAAAACACCCGGAAAAATAGAATTTGTCGACAGCCTGCCGCTGAGCCCGCAAGGAAAAGTGCTCAAACGTGCGCTGCGCCAGCAATACAACACAGGAAAAAAGAATGTCTGATTCAGAACGTAAAGTTGCCATTGTCACCGGTTCTGCAACCGGTGTCGGCGCCTCTGCCGCCATACTGCTTGCCGAAAAAGGCTGCAATGTCGTCATTAACTACACCCGCTCCAAGGATGAAGCTGAAGCAACCGCCGCGACTTGTCGCGAGAAAGGCGCAGAAGCCATCACCGTGCAAGCCGATGTATCTGAAGATGCAGACTGCCGCCGTATGGTGCAGGCCGCCGTTGATAAATGGGGTCGCATAGATTACCTGATCAATAACGCAGCGCGCACGAAGTTCAATCCGTATCCGCAAATGGACGGCGTGACCAAAGACGACTTTCTGAACATCTATGCCGTTAACGTTGTCGGCGCTTACCAGATGATTCGTGCCGTCGAACCACATATTCGTAAAACCCGCGGCGCGATTGTGAATGACTCATCAATCGGCGGCGTCACCGGCATTGCCTCATCGATACCTTACGCGGCTTCAAAAGCAGCGTTGAACTTGATGACCAAATCACTGGCACACGTACTGGCACCTGAAGTACGCATCAATACTGTCGTGCCGGGCATGATTCAGACGCGCTGGTTACAGGGCAACATGAGCGATGATGCTTATGAGCAACTGATCAGCTCCACAGCTGAAAACCTGCCCCTTAAGCAGGTCGCGACAGCTGAAGACATTGCCGAAACACTGATATTTTTCCTGATGGGCCCAGGCTCACGGCTCGTCACCGGGGAAACCCTGATTGCCGATGCCGGCATTCATCTGGGCCCGTTCCCGCCATATGCCAGCGGTAAAGCTGAATAACTCCCCATGAACGATATTGTAGCGAACATCAAAGCACGGCTATCGATTCCGGCCTTCGCCGCACCGATGTTTCTGGTATCAAATCCGGCACTCGTGATCGAGGCCTGCAAGGCGGGCGTTATCGGCTCCTTTCCGACGCTGAATGCGCGACCGGTTTCAGCGCTGGAAGAATGGCTGCAACAAATCACAACCGAACTGGCAGAAGCCGAACTCAGTAACCCCGGCAATATTGCCCCTTGGGCGGCTAACCTGATCGTTCATAAATCCAATGACCGGTTTCAGGAAGACCTCGACCTGGTCATCAAGTACAAGGCACCGATTGTTATCTCAGCACTCGGAAGCCCTGCCCGCATCATTGATGACATTCATGGTTACGGCGGCCTGGTTTTTGCTGACGTCAACAGCGTCGAATTCGCTAAAAAGGCAGCTGCTGCCGGTGCAGACGGATTGATTCTGATTGCCTCAGGGGCCGGCGGCCATACCGGCTTCACGACACCCTTCTCACTGGTACCTGCAGTGCGGAAATTTTTCGATGGACCTATTGTCTGTGGCGGTGGCATAGGCGATGGAGCCGGCATCAAGGCCATGGAAATACTCGGCGCGGATTTCGCTTATATCGGTACGCGTTTTATCGCAACGACTGAAAGCCTCGCCTCGGATGAATACAAACAAATGCTCGTCGATGCGCACATCAATGACATTGTGACATCGCCGTACTTCACCGGTGTCCCGGCAAACTATCTGAAAGTCAGTATTGAAAAAGCCGGCATTGATCTTGATGAACTGCTTAAGGCGAATTCCGAAATCAATTTTGATAACGCCGATAAACGCAGCAAAGCCTGGAAGGATATCTGGTCTGCAGGACAGGCGGTCGGTGTGATCGACGAGGTTCAATCCACAGCTGATCTTATTAACGAACTTAAATCCGGGTACGACGCTGCCTGAATAACCCGCAACTGGAGAAATATCATGAAACGCATCTCTTTCTTACTTGCACTGTTACTAATGCTGCCAGCGATTGCACTCGCAGCAGACTACGGGAAGCTGGTTGACTCGGTGGACAAAGATAAAGCAGCTGAATCTGTAGACACAGAAGCACTAAAGAGTTCGGTCGACGGCACTGATGTTGATTATAAAAAAGCCTATGACGCCGTCGACAAGGACAAAGCCAAAGATTCTGTCGACGTAGAAAAAGCGAAAGAAGCTCTCGCGCAGTAACTGCGCTGCAATGCTCTGAGCGTCACGAAATGTTGCATATCAAACTGGACGCAGAACACGGGATCGCTGTTTTCAGCCCCGAAGGCGCCCTGTCTGAAGCAGACTTCGAAGCGGCGGCGGGTATTATTGACCCGTATCTTGAAGAACATGACAAGCTGGCCGGCCTGATTATTGAAACGAAGACGTTTCCCGGCTGGGAATCATTCGGCGCACTGGTCGGACATTTAAAGTTCATCAAGAACCATCACAACCATTTATCGCATGTCGCGCTCGTCACAGACTCGGCGCTTGGTGATCTCGGCGAGAAAATCGGCCGTCATTTCGTCGCTGCCGAAATCAAGCATTACCCTTATGATCAGTTTGACGCCGCAAACAAATGGATCCTTCAAGAGCAGAGACCCTCATGACAAGCGGGCTCATGCATGCGTGAAGTTTATATCACCCGGGAACCTGTTGAGCTTTACAAGATCCTTAAATTTGAGGGCATAGTTTCCAGCGGTGCAGAAGCAAAATCTGTCGTGGCCGACGGCGAAGTGCGCGTAAATGGCATCATCGAAACCCGCAAGCGGAAAAAAATCGTTTCCGGTGACATCATTGAGTTCGGTGATGAAAAGCTTCAGATACAGCTCACGCCGACTGAAACATCTGAAGAACAATAAGAATGAGGCAGCGAATGCGTGCAACTAACCTGTACCGCGGTGCCCGGGCACGATCTTGAATCAAGAAAAAATCATCAAGTCCGTCAGGCAGTGGCTGGAGTCTTTGGTCATAGAGATGAACCTGTGCCCCTTTGCCAAACGCGAACTGGTTAAAAACAGTGTGCGCTTTGCCGTGACAGGCGCAACGAATGAATTACAACTGCTAACAGCCCTTGAAGATGAGCTCGAACTGCTAAATCGAGACGCATCGATCGAAACGATCTTGCTTGCTCATCCAGATGTGTTGCAGGACTTTGATGATTACAACCAGTTCCTGAGTGATGCCGATCAATTACTGGTCAGCATGGAACTGGAAGGCATTTACCAGATCGCCAGCTTCCATCCGGACTACCAGTTCGCTGGCACCCAGCCGGATGATGCAGAGAACTACACGAACCGCTCACCCTATCCCCTGCTGCATTTGCTGCGCGAAGACAGCCTGGAAAGCGCTATTAAAGAATACCCGGACATCGATCAAGTCCCCGCTCGTAACATCGCCATGATGAATCGCATGGGTAAGGATAAACTGAGCGCTTTGCTGCAGGCCTGTTTCAAACGCCATTAATACGGGTGGCTGAAAGCGCCTGCTACTTCTGACCTATAAGCCCTGCACCGCGTAGCTCTTTAATAATGGCATCGGCGATGTCATCTGCGATGCCTTCCACGCTCATTCGCCAGTCTTCCTTGTATTTATATTTCGTTGATATCACATAGGCCACACGAGCATTTTCTGCAACATCGTATACAGCTGTTTCAAGCAGTAAATCGGATATCGCTATCCGCTCACTATCGGTCTGATGAATGCTGTAATAGCCTGCCCAATACTCCGTGACATTACCTGTAACTTCGTAACCATATTGCGGACCTACATTGACATAGGCCTCCGATTTAGTCTGTCCACTAGTGACTGAATGATGCAGCATACGCGTCACCAACACGGCATCAGCGCCCGTTTTGCTAGCCATCGCCATCACCCACTCTCGCGATAACGGCTTATTCTCATCAAGCCGAAATGAAGCCGCAGCCTGCGCACCTTCCCGGCTAAGGTCAGCAAGCATTCTGCGTTCAAGCGCTTCACGCCCCCGGTCATAGGAGGAAAAAGCGACCACCAGATAATTATTATAAGGAGCATTCTCAGCACGCGGCTCTTCCCATTCGCCTTTAACATGCATTTTTCCGCAACCGAACGACAGCCAGAGCAGCAACAAAATAAGCGACGACCGAAACATGTTTTCCATTGAGTGTTTAGCAACTGGTTCAGGCATCATTGACCCTGCAGGTATCGTGAAACGACACTTATCATAACCGTAATTTGAGCTAACCTCGACAATGAACTATCGGGCACGACTGGATTCCGCTACCTTTACATTTACGTTAACTACTGCAAACGATAAAACATGCCCACACTCATTCATCAACGCGTCGAAGAATGCCGCACCGGAACCTACCCCAAGGCCATTTGCAAAGTTACTTCAGGCTGGGTCGTACTCGGTGACGTGCAGTTTGTAAGGGGCTACTGCCTGCTGCTACCCGACCCTGTCGTCGCGCATCTGAATGACATGGCAGAAGAGCAACGCAAAGTCTTTCTTCATGAAATGTCTGTTTTAGGCGATGTGCTGCTGGAAATTACCGGTGCTGTGCGAATCAACTATGAAATGATTGGCAACGTAGAGCCTGCCTTGCATGCTCACCTGTTCCCCCGCTATGACGATGAACCGGAAGCGCTGCGACTAAAACCCGTCTGGTTTTATGACTGGGACTCGGCACCCGTATTTAACCGTGACAGGGATAAGCCGCTCATGGCCAAGATTGCGCAACGGCTGCAGCAACGCGGCATTGCCATATAAAGCCCGGCTATTGCCTCGCTAGACGACCTGCCCCGCGGCCTGACCTGAGGCCCAGGCCCACTGAAAATTAAACCCGCCCAGATGCCCGGTCACATCAACCACTTCACCAATACAATATAAGCCGGGCTGGCGCTTGCACTCCATCGTTCTTGATGAAAGCTCGTCAGTATCAATACCGCCCAGAGTTACTTCGGCAGTGCGATACCCCTCGGTGGCCGCCGGCTTTAACCGCCAGCATTCCAGCTGCGCTGCGATCTCCTTCAATAAGGCATCCGGCATTTCAGCCAGAGGTTTGTCCGCTGACCCGGGCCACCAGAGCTGTTCAAGCTCCAGCACCAGCGCCCTCGGCAATGCTTCAGATAACACGGTTCTTAATACAGACTTCGGCT
>Ga0224504_10001187_pt1 | contig 11668 bp, 10 predicted proteins | sample SF_Oct11_sed_USG_3_FD_170160 | JGI IMG/M metagenome (GOLD analysis project Ga0224504, IMG submission 170160) | Sediment microbial communities from San Francisco Bay, California, United States - SF_Oct11_sed_USGS_24 | ecosystem: Environmental > Aquatic > Marine > Sediment | place: USA... | reverse complement strand
TCTGGTCTTGTCTCGGAGACGGCGCAATCTGCCCCATTCCGCGCTGGCTCGCAATGCCCGTTGCGGCTTTGGCTTGTCACTGGGGTGAGGGTGGCGGATGCTAGGCACCACGATGGCCGATTCGCCTTGGGAGTGATCGAGAGCACCTGTCGTGCCGCTGAGTGTCTATAGTCTCAAACCTCGTTTCCAAAAGCTCTTGAGGCCGGTCACCGCGGCGCTGGCCGGGGCCGGGGTCAGCGCCAATCAGGTAACCTTGGCCGCGCTCGCGCTGTCGATCGTTTGCGGTGGTGTGATCGCGCTCTGGCCGGAGCGAACCTGGTTGCTCCTATTGCTGCCCGCCGTGCTCTTGGTGCGCATGGGGCTCAATGCCGTCGACGGCATGCTCGCGCGCGAGCACGGGCAAGCCTCGGCGCTGGGCGCCATACTGAACGAGCTGGGTGATCTGCTATCCGATGCGGCGCTCTACCTGCCCCTCGCCCTGGTGCCGGGACTGCCCCCAGCGCTCGTCGTGCTCGTCGTGGTCTTGGCTCTGAGCGCCGAGGCGGCCGGGATACTGGCGCTGGCGGTCGGCGCGGGACGCCGCTACGACGGTCCGATGGGCAAGAGCGATCGGGCCGCGGTTTTCGGCGGATTGGGGTTTGTGCTTGCACTGGGTGTCCCGCCAGGGGCCTGGCTCGACTGGGTGCTTTGGCTGGTCCTGCTGTTGCTGGTTTTGACCGCCGTCAATCGGGTGCGCAAGGCCCTCGAGGAACGGACGCCGTGATCCTCACCACCCTGGCGCCCGCCGTCCTCTGGACCCTGGCCGCGGTCTTCGGCGTTCTCACGATCGCGAGCCTGGCGGTTGCCTGGCTTACCCGTCGGAAACCGGGCGGTCATGGCGAACTCGTGCTCAGGGTCAAGTCCTGGTGGCTGATGGTGTCGCTCTTCAGCCTGGCCCTGGTGTTCAGCCGCGGCGCTGCGCTGGTGCTGTTCGGCTTGATAAGCTTCCTGGCGCTAAAGGAGTACCTTTCGCTGATTCCGACGCGCCGCGCCGACCGGCGGGTGCTGTTCTGGGCCTACCTGGCGATCCCCGTGCAGTTCCTCTGGGTCTTCATGGAATGGTACGGGATGTTCATCATCTTCGTTCCGGTCTACATGTTTCTCGGGCTGGCTTTTCGCATGGTGATCGGCGGCGTGACCCAGGGGTTCCTGCGCGCGGCCGGGATGCTGCACTGGGGCCTGATGGTCACGCTGTTCAGCCTGAGCCACGTGGCCTATCTGCTGGCCTTGCCGGCGGAGGGGAACCCGCCGGCGGGCGGTCCCGGACTATTGCTCTTCCTGGTCGTAGCAACCGAGGCGAACGACGTCTTTCAGTACCTCTGGGGACGCGGCTTGGGGCGGCACAAGGTCATACCCTCGGTCAGCCCGAACAAGACCTGGGAGGGTTTAATCGGCGGCGTTTCGACCACGATCCTGCTGGCGGCGCTGCTGTCGGTTTGGCTTACGCCGTTCTCCTGGCCCTACGCGCTGGCGGCCGGCCTGATCATCGGCCTCGGCGGATTCTGCGGCGACGTGACGATCTCGGCGGTCAAGCGCGACCTGGGCGTCAAGGACAGCGGCAGCCTGCTGCCCGGCCACGGGGGCATTCTGGATCGCGTCGACAGCCTCGCCTTTACGGCACCGCTGTTCTTCCACTTCACCTATTACTTCTACTATTGAGCTGTGCTCGCACCGTGGGAGCCGTTTGGTGAATCGGGTTCTTCGCTACTGCTTTTTTCTCGTCGTGGTCCGGCCGCTGGTGCTGGTCGTGCTCGGCATCAATATCCGCCACCGCGATCGTCTGCCCGCGGCCGGACCGGCGATCATCGTGGCCAACCACAACAGCCACCTCGATACGCTTGCGCTGATGACCCTGTTTCCCCAGCGGTTGCTCAAGTGTCTCAGGCCCGTGGCGGCGGCCGATTACTTCTTCAGCCGAAAAGGACTGGCATGGTTCGCGACGCACATCATCGGGATCATCCCGCTCAGCCGCAAGTTGCACCACTCGGAGGGCGATCCGCTCAAGGGGTGCCACGAAGCTTTGGATAGGGGAGATATCCTCATCATCTTTCCCGAAGGTAGCCGTGGCGAGCCGGAACACCTGGCGACCTTCAAGACCGGTGTCGCGCACCTGGCCGAACGTCACCCTGAGACACCGGTGATCCCCGTCTTCCTGCACGGCCTCGGCAAGGCCCTGCCCAAAGGGGAATCCCTTCTAGTGCCGTTCTTCTGCGACATCTTCGTCGGTGCCAAGCTCGCTTGGCCCGGCGGACGCCAGGAGTTCATGGCCGGACTCGACGGTGCCATCCGCTCCCTGGCCAAGGAAGGAAAGCTGCCGGACTGGGAGTGAGCCGGCGGCGACGGTGTTCTCCGGTGGCTCAGCGGGCGGCGCAGGGCTGCAATTCACCGAACGGCTCGTCGCTGACGCCCGGGAGGACGGCGCGCAGTGCCGCCACGTGCGCATCTGTCAAGACAACCTTGGGCCGCGCACGACGCAGCAGTTCAACCGCCTGCTCGGCGCTCTCGGCGCAGCCGGCATACAGCAGATAGGCAGCCGCGGCGATGGCGCTGCGGGAGTAGCCGAGGGCGCAGTGCAGATAGACCGGGCCCGCGCCGATCCGGCCGTCGATAAACCGGCAGACGACGCAAAGCTCGTCCGGCGTCGGCGGCGTCAGGTCGAGAATCGGAAGATTGAGATAGCACAGGTCCCGGAATACCTCGGTCTCGGAGAACTCGGCGGTCAAATCGACGACCGTCGCGATGCCCTGCGCAGCCACCGCCCTGGATGCCTCGTGCGGGTTGAGCCTGCGGCCGACGAGCAGACCGGGCATCACCTCGCTATAAGGGGCATCGCGGCGGCAAAACCACCGGAAGGACAGCTCGGCCCCCAGGAGGTAAGGTGCCATTAGGAGCATCGCGGCACCGCTCATACGGCCGTCGTGCTTGCGGAAGACCGAGGGCCCCAGCCAGATGTAGCCCAGCGCAACCAGGGCAACGGCGAGCGCGCCCCAGAGCAAAGCTGGGGCTGACGGAAGCCAAATCGCCGATCCCCCTGCCAGCAAGGCAGCGAGGAGTGCATAGCGCAGGGCGATTGTCCGATGCACCCGCGTAGGGCGGAACGGCACCAGGGGCGCTTCGGCCTGGCGGCCGGGAAACAGGTAGAGAGCCGTGACCCCGACCAGCGCCCCGGTCGGGATGTCGATGAAGTGGTGCTGATAGGTAAACAGCACCGAGGCGGCGGTCAGCGTAAACCATATGTGCGCTGCCCAGCCCAACCATCCCCGCACGTGGCGGCCGTAGACGGCCCACAGCAGGATCAGCAGGCTGATGTGGAGTGACGGCGCCTGGTTGTAAGGTTGGTCCAAGCCGTGCAGGACGCCGAAGATCGCGCCCAGCAGCCCGTCGACCTCGGGCCGCGGGAAGGCAAAGGCGAGGGGGAACAGGAGGAACCCAAGCGCCGAAACGAGGATGGCGAAGACCACGCGCTTGACGTGGGTCCTGAGCTCCCCCCTGTCGCCGCAGACGAAGAGAGCGCCCGCGAAGAACAGGTCGATGGACATATATGGAATAACCATCCAGGGCAGCACGGGGATGGCCCGCTCCCAGTCGAAAAAGAAGCTGCCGACCGAAGATCGTTGCGCCGCTGCCCAGTTGGCGAAGCCGTAGACCAGAAAAAAGAACGGGCCGAGGAAGCAGAGCCACAAACACGCTTCCTTTATCGGCCGAGGGGTGGCTGCTGCACCCAAGGTTCAAACCTTCCGCGCCAGCGACACAGTGAAGATGCCGTCCTCGTCGACCGCCATGGCTATCCTCTCGAAGCCGGCCTCGGCTGCCAATGCATCCATCTCTGCCTGCGTCCGGCGTCGCATGATCCAGGGTTCGCCTCTGCGGTGGCTGGTCAGCACCCGCGCAATGAACTCGATCTGCGGATGCCAGGGCTGGCCTGTGTAGACGAGGAATCCGCCGGGCACCATCGCCTCCGCCAGACCGGCGAGCGAGGCGCGTACAGGCTCGTTGTCGGGGAACAATTCGTACAGACCGGAGACGATTCCGATGTTGGGCTTGGGGGTGAGTCCGGCCAGCGACTCTCGGTCGAAGGCATCGGCCTGTTCGAACGCGACGCCCCCCAGGCCCATTTCCGCCGCTAGCGCTGCTGCCGCGCGCAGGTTGTTGTCGCTGAAATCGCGCAGCAGCGCCGTGATCGTTTGGCCGCCTTTCCGGGCGAGGGCATCCAGCACGTAACGGCCCTGACCCGTCGCGATGTCGACGATATGCACCCTCTCGCCATTGCTTCGGATACGGTCGATCGCTTGCTCCAGCATCGCCTCGAGGTGGAGCTTGCGTTGACGGATGCCGCGCCAACCCGGGCTGTCCAGGTATTGCCGGTCGATCAACCGGCCGAGCGGCGTCAGCCCTTTCGCTTCGTTGCGGTAGACGTAGTCCAGCATGGCCCCCGAATCGAAACCGCTCCGCCACCCGACCCGGATGCCCTCGCTCAAGCGCCCGATCGTCGACAGGAAGAAGCGCATGAGCGCAAAGCCGCTGGCGGCCATCGCCGGGGCTGGCCGACACAGCCGATCGAACTCTTTCTTGGTATGGCCGGTGCGATCGGCATTGATGTGATCCGGCGCTTCCGGCGGGTTGGTGAAGACGTCCTCGATGAAGTCGCGCGCCTTGCCGATCGGCAGGTGGCTGTCGATCTCGTTGAAGGTGTCGTGCAGGAAGCCCGGGAAGACGTGCATCTCCTTCCTCGGACTCGACAGCCCCTCGAAGAAGCGACGTTGGGGCGGCTGCTCTACGACCCAGTCGCCGCCCGAGGTCAGGACCAGCACCGGGACCGTGATGGCGGCCGAATCCTGGATCAGCCGCGTGGCCGCGTCGCGTAGCCCCAAGAGAATATTCACTGCGATGTTCGGCGTGATCAGCGGATCCTCGTTGTAGGAGCGCGCCTTCGCCGGGTCGCGGGTCAGCAGCTTGCCCTTCACATAACTCTTGATGAAGGTCTTGCCCTTTATCTTCCGCAGCAGGCGCAGCCCTGGCACGGCAAAGGGCACGTAGAGCCTGACGCGCAAGGCGGGGCTGCCCAGAACGAGCGCCCGGATCGGCGGTGCATAATCGTGCACCCAGGTGCTGACCAGGACGCTGCCGACGCTGTGCGCCATGACGACGAGATTCTCGTAGGCGAAGCCGTGTTCCGTCGCGACATGCCGGACGAAGGAGTCGACATCCTTGACGAGCGATCCGAAGCTTTCTGCATAGCCGCGCTCACCGGGCGACCGGCCGTGGCCGCGCGCGTCCCAGGCAAAGACCGAATAGCCCGGCAGTTCGAGCTTGTCGATCACGTCCTTCCAGCGCCCCGAGTGCTCGTGGCCCCGATGGAACAAGATTATCGCCCGATCGCTGGGTGTCTCCGTCGGCCAAGCCCGGTAGAACAGCTCCGTCCTGTCCCAGGTTGCAAAGGTCTTCTCGATCGATGGCCGCATGTGAGTTCCTCTTTGCTCCTTTGCGGCGATCGCCTGCGGATCCGGCGGGCGGGAGACGTGGCACTCTGTCACCGCCGCGGCTGGATCTTCACTATAAGCAGCGAATTCGACCGGCTCTCGCGCCGTGTTGTTATAAGGCGCGTGCTGGGAAATCCGAAACGGCATGAACATCCGGCGGGCCTCGGTCCCGGCCGTCGCAAGAACTCTCCCGCAATCTACCCGCCGTTCAGTGCAAGCCGACGGCCCTGGGGGTTCTCTCGGCGGCCCGCCCGCGCTCTTCGGTCACGCCGACAGCCGTCAAGAGATCGCCGATTTCCTCCCGGGCGTGCTCGTGGCTCTTGTTGTTCCAGGGCTCCGCCCCCTCGTCGGACAGGTCGAGCAGCGTGAAGCCGCTTTCGAAATAGGCCCGATAGGAACACGTTCGCTGAACCCGGGTTCGAGACGGAAGCCCATGCGCTCGGAGAGTTGATTCAGAAGGGCCGAGATCTCCCGGTTGTTGCGCGCGTCAATGTGCGCCAGGCGGTTGCGCATGACGATCCAGTCGATCGCCTTGCCGCCGTCCGATCGCCGCTGCGTGTTCAGGTCCCAGACCATCTTGCAGTATTCGCTGGGCGCCAGCGCCCTGCGCTTGCTGCGGTCGATCTTGGCCAGCACGTCGATGTCGAGGAAGCTGTCGTTGAGCGGCGTGATCAGCGTGTCGGAATTGAAATGGGCAATGCGGGACAGGTAGGACTCGCTGCCCGGGGTGTCGATGACCACGTAGTCGCAGCCGGCAAGCTGGGCGAAGGCTTCGCGGACTCGCGCCCGGTCCTCGGATTCGGCCTGACCGCGATCGCGCAGGGCGGAGCGCTCGACGCGGCGGTGCAGCGGCATCGGGAGGTCCCGGTTGCCCGCCGCGACAGCGGCCGCGCGGTTCCTGAGGAAGGTCGACAGCGTTGCTTGCCGGCCGTCGAAGTCGAGGGTGCCGACCTTGCGGCCGAGCTTGAGCAGCGCGACCGCCAGGTGCATTGCGGCGGTCGATTTCCCGGTCCCGCCCTTCTCATTCCCCAGGGCGATGATGTGCGGCGCCTTGCCGCGCCCCTTGGGGACCGCGAGACGCTCGTCGCAGAGATCCGGAGAGGCGATGCCCAAGGCGGCGGATATCTCGGTGATCCGGGTCACTTCCCGCACCGAAAAGCCGTTGCCGGTCTGGCCGATCGCCCGGGCGATCCGCATGATGAGGTCGGCGGCCTGACGGTCGCCGGCGGCCTCCGATACGCAGCTCAGCGCCCGGCCCCTGCCGGCGTCCTCGTGCTCGCGTATCGCGACCGCGAAGCCGTTGAACAGGCCGATCGCCACATGGACCTCGAAGACCTTGAGCGCATCCAGCGAGGCCAGGACCTTGTCGAGGGTCGCTCGTTTCGCAAAGGAAACCTCGCCGTCGGACGTCGCCACCAGCGCCGCCGCGGCCATGGCGGCCTCCAGGACCACACGGCTATGCATACGCGCGGATAGGGCGTGGATGTTTTCGCTCAGCCTGCCGAACAGGTTCACTTGGACGGCCTCGGCACCATTCGAGCCAGCAACGTTACGACAACGGACCCGTCCAGATTACGGCAAACCACGCTTAGCTGCGGACCCCACCGAAGCACATTGAACCGTTTGCTTGTCGCACTCCAATTCGAGTCGTGTCCAGGGCTATTTGCCGTCGCCTGCCGGGGAGCCGCAGGCTCGGGATCGCTCGGTCAGAGTGCGCGCGCGGTTTCCAGAAACGCCGCGATCTTCGCGGGGTCCTTGAGGCCGGGCCGGTCCTCGACACCGGAGGATACGTCGACCGCACGCGCCCCGGAAATCTCGACCGCCTCGGCCAGGTTGTCCGGGTCCAGTCCGCCGGACAGCATCCAGGGACGGCGCCAGGTCCGCCCCGCCAGCAGCCGCCAGTCGAACGTCACCGCATTGCCGCCCGGCAAGGCGTCGGTCATGTGCTTGGGCGGCTTGGCGTCGAACAACAGTCGGTCGGCGACCTCCAGGTAGCGGCTTGCCGCTTCCAGGTCCTCGGGTTCGGCGACCTTGATGGCCTTCATGACCGGGCGGCCGAATTGCCCGCTGATCGCGGCCACCCGGCCCGGCGCCTCGGACCCATGGAGCTGGATGAGCTCGATCGGCACCTGTTCCAGGACCGTGCTCAAGAGCGCGTCGTCCGGGTCGACGAACAGCCCGACCCTGGCGACGCCCGGCGGCACGCGGGACGCCAGCGCGGCGGCCTGGGTCGGCCCCAGGTAGCGCGGCGAGGGCGGGTAGAACACCAGACCGACCAGACCCGCGCCACCGCCGATCGCGGCGGCCATAGCCTCGGCCGTATTGATGCCGCAGATCTTCACCTCGACCGCCATGGCCCGTCCTGTTCGCACCATTCCCTCGACATGGAAGGACCACGGATGGTCCGGCAGCGTCAAGTGCCGGCGTTGTCGTTCGGGGGGAGTCCGGCAAGGGGGCTGCCGGGCGGGCCAGGGGCGGCGGGAATCCAACCGGTGCAGGTGCGGAACGCGACCGAGATCAGGCTGAGGCTGAGGGCTATGAGGATATAGTTGAGCGCGAGATTAAGCGTCTCTACGGCCGTCATCAGGAAAGCCGTGTCCTCGGACTCGTGCAGGGCCCCAGTGAACGGGGTGAGCAGGACTTGCAGGACGATCATCACGCCGAGATATGCCAGAATCATGGTCGTGAACATGGCCCCGAACAGGCGCAGACCCTGGCCTTTGCTGTGACGCCAAGCCAAGGCGAATCCATAGTGCTCGTCCACGGCGACCGCCGGGAACACGAAGCTGATACGCAAGAAAAGATACATCACCAGCACTAGGCTGATGAGCGCGACGAGGACGGCGCGCATGTCGAGGCTCGTGGTCGCCGGCCCCTCGGGCGTCAGAAAGGCAGAGGCGACGACGGGCTGGTAAAGAAAGCTCGCGCCGTAGCTGACCGCCGTGATGATCAACAGATAGCCGAGGAAGCGCCAATGCCGCTTCTCCCAAACCGGAATCACCGGCGGTGGTGCATCCAGCAACACGGCGCGATGCCAGGCCACCGCGAAAATCGTGTAAGGCCCGAGCGTGAGCAACCCCAGCACCTGGATCAGGACAGGGCTTTCCCCCGCGGCCCGGCTCAGGACCAGGATGACCAGGGAAAGCAGGAACGGCACTAGGGCGGCCCGCATCAGGTGACCGAACCGGCCGAACACGCTGCGATAGGCCGCGGAGACCGACGCGCCGACCGGAAGGTCGCTGAGGGGAGCCGGAGGCGGTCCCATCGACATGGCGCGCTTTATCCCGCGAGCTCGTGGACGATGCGCCGGGCCGCGGCAGCCGGGTCCTCGGCGCCGGTGATCGGCCGGCCGATCACCAGGTAGTCGGCGCCCGCGGCCAGCGCCTCGGCCGGGGTCATGACCCGCTTCTGGTCGCCCCTCGCCGCCCAGTCGGGCCGGATGCCGGGAACCAGGAGGACGAAGGCGGGGTCGCACGCGCGCCGCAGGGCCGCGATCTCCCGCGGGCTGCAGACCACGCCGTCCAGGCCGCTCTCCTGGGCCAGGCGCGCCAGTCGGAGGACCTGATCGCCGGCCGGTCCCGCTTGGCCGACGGCCGCCAGGTCGTCGTCGTCCAGGCTGGTGAGCACGGTGACGGCCAGGACCAGCGGGCGCGGCACCTCGGCGTCCTCGGCGGCCTCGCGGGCGGCCTCGGCGGCCGCCTGCATCATGGCCCGGCCGCCCGAGGCGTGGACATTGACGATGGCCGGGCGCATGTGGACCGCCGCGCGGACCGCGCCGGCCACCGTGTTGGGAATGTCGTGGAACTTGAGATCGAGGAACAGCCGCTCGCCGCCGGCCACGGCGCGCACGCCGTCGGGGCCCTGGGCGGTGAAGAACTCTTTGCCCAGCTTGACTCCGCCGACCAGCCCTGCCAGGGCGCGCGCCAGATTGGCCGCCCGGATCAGATCCTGGGTGTCGAGCGCGACAAAGATGCGGTCCTTCGGCTCATCCGGCGTCATGGCCCGACCTTGTAACAGAGCGCGGGACGGCGGTCACGCCCCCGGTCCGGCCCAGGGCCCGGCCCAGGGCCCGGCCCTGGACCCGGTACCGCTACCGGGCAAGAGTTTGGAGCTCGTAGGCACGCTCGCCGTGGGCAACGATGTCCAGGCCCTCGATCTCGTCTTCCTCGCTGACCCGCAGCGCCACGACGAAACCGATGATCTTGACGATGGCGAAGGTCACGACGCCCGACCAGACCGCGACGACGCCGACGCCGAGCAATTGGACGAGAACTTGACCGCCCATCGTGCCTCCCTCTGCCAAGCCCATGCCGCCCAGGCTCGTTGCCGCGAACACTGCGGTCAGGATGGCGCCGAGCGCGCCTCCGACCCCGTGCACCGCGAAGACGTCGAGCGAATCGTCGATCTTGACCACCCGCTTGATGTACATCGTGGCCGCGAAACACAAGAGGCCGCCGACGAGGCCGATGACGAGTGCTCCCACGGGGCCGACGAACCCCGAGGCGGGGGTGATCGAGGCCAGGCCCGCGACCATGCCGGTGACCGTCCCGATCAGGCTCGGCTTGCCGTACTTGACCCACTCGGTCACCGCCCAGGACAACGCCCCGACCGCGGCGGAGACGTGCGTCACCGTCATGGCCATGCTCGCCGAGCCGTCGGCGGCCAGCGCGCTGCCCGCGTTGAAGCCGAACCAGCCGACCCAGAGCATGGCGGCGCCGGTCATGGTCATGCCTGGCGAGTGAGGCGGCGTGATCTCCCTGGGAAAGCCTCGGCGGCCGCCGAGCACCACGGCCAGGACCAGCGCCGAGACGCCGGCGGTGACGTGAACCACAATGCCGCCGGCGAAGTCCATGACGCCCAGGTCCGCGAGCCAGCCGCCACCCCACACCCAGTGGGCGGCCGGCGCATAGACCAGGATCAGCCAGATGGCGCTGAACAGGATCACCACGGGGAAGTTGACGCGCTCCGGATAGGCGCCGGCGATCAGCGCCGGCGTAATGATCGCGAAGGTCATCTGGAACATGAAGAAGGTCGTTTCCGGGATCGTGCCCGAGAGCGAGTCCGCGCCGACGCCGGCCAGAAAGGCCTTGTCCAGCCCGCCGATCACCGGATTGAGGGCGCCGCCGTCGCCGAAGGCGAGGCTGTAGACGCCGAACAGCCACAGCAGCGAGGCCACGCAGCAGATCGTAAAGCAGTGCATCAGCACCGAGAGCACCGCCTGGGCCCGGACCAGGCCGCCGTAGAACAGCGCCAGCCCCGGCAGGGTCATGAACAGGACCAGCGCGGTTGCGGTCAGTATCCATGCCGTATCGCCGCCGCTCAGGCCGCTCCCCTCGTCGGCCCAGCCCGCCGACGACCAGAAAACGAGGCCCAATGCCATGGCCGCTCCGGCCGCCGTGTCTCGTCCGATCCGCGTCATCGTGCTTCCCCCTTCTCGATGCCAGCACCCCAGGCCCGTTGGCCGGGCCGCGCGACCTTGTAGCAGAGACCTGCCGTGCGGTTACCACGGCGCGCCTTGAGCGCCGGATAACGCCGGCCGCGGCGGCGCGGGACGGCCAGTCCTAAACCCGTTCCACGGCGAGCCGGGCCGCCGCCAGGTCCTCGAGCGCGGTGCCGACCGACTTGAACAGGGTGATCTGGTCGTAGAAACGTCGGCCGGCGCGTTCACCGCGCGTCAATTCGAAGAGGTCGCCGGCGATGTCGTCCGGGTCGAGCACGCCGCTTTCGACCGGCTGGACGATGTCGCCGGCCTCCGTGCAGGCCCCTGCGCGGGTGTCGACGAAGACTCGGGCGCGCCGGATCGAGGCGTCGTCGGTCTCGCGCATGTCCGGCTTGAAGCCGCCGACCAGGTCCAGGTGCTGGCCGGGGCGCAGCCACTCGCCGAGGACCAGGGGGTCGTGGCTGAGCGTGGCGCAGCTGATGATGTCGGCGCCCTGGGCGGCGGCCGGCAGGTCCTCGGTGTAGTCGACCCGGAACTCCCGGCGATCGAGGCGTTTGGCCAGCTTGGCCGCCTTCTCCGGCGAGCGGCCCCAGACCAGCACGTTGCAGATCGGCCGGACCGATGCGTGGGCCATGATCAGGTGCGGCGCCAGGGCCCCGGTGCCGACCATCAGCAAGCGCTCGCAGTCGGGCCGCGACAGGTAGCTGGA